>MTBK01191618.1_pt1 | contig 10735 bp, 7 predicted proteins | sample 1535981 | NCBI WGS metagenome assembly MTBK01 (sample SAMN06109225, study PRJNA356200) | anaerobic digester metagenome | isolation source: biogas reactors fed with pig manure or primary and secondary sludge | place: Spain | collected 2016-06-30 | reverse complement strand
GAGGCCGGATCTCTGCATCGTCCGCCGGTACTCCTCCGAGAAGTAACGGACGATCTCCATCGGGTTGATCAGGCGATCCAGGATATCCTGCGGCACCCGATAGAGGTCGCGGTAAAGCCCGATCGTCTTTTCATCGCCACTTGCTATCCTCTTCGATATCCCGATGACCGGGGTCCCGGTGACGTGAAATGCCATCGGAAAGAGGACCGCCTTTCCCCTCATCCGCTGGTACCTGGCGACGACGTCAGGAATGATGTAGGTCCGCCCGTGCCCGACGTGCATCGCTCCGCTTGGATAGGGGTATGCCACCGTCAGGTAGTACTTCTCCTTCTCTGCCGGATCAGCCTCGAACGCATGCTCCCACCGGGCGATGCACTCCCGCTCGTTGCTCCGCATATCAAATCCGCTCACTCTATACCTCCAATCTCTGGTACTCTCATCCTCTCATACCGGCCGCAGCCGGATCGTCTCGCCTACGTTGTAGCGCTTGATCATCTCCTGGGCGATCGTGCTGTTCTTTGCAAGGAGGATATCCCCCTCCTCGTTCACCGTAGCCGTGAAGAGATACTCCCTCCCGGCGAAGACATCGACGATCTTGCCCCTGTTCTCCGGGGAGATGATGACGAGCTGTTTTCGGTCAAGGCGGATCCTGATACCTCCGACAAACTGCATCTCCTCCTCGGCGGGCTTCCGCGTCTCAAGCTCACTCCGTGGCCTGATATCGATCCCGATACCGAGTTTGTTCACGATCGCCGAGACGTTCTTACCGCCCTTTCCGATCGCTGCCGGGACATCCTTATCCTCGATGTAGACGACAGCCTTGTTGTCGCTGATGATGCGGACCTCGACCGGGCCGCTCGTATACCGTCCTATCTCCCGCTGGACCTCCTTCTCGGCAACCCTCCAGGAGACATTTTCTCCAGGCTCCTCGATCGGGGCTGCCGGCACTGTCGGCGCCGTCGGCACCACCGGGGCGATCGGCTCCTCAGCGCTCCGTCGGAGCGGCATCACCAGGGTCTCCCCTTCGTAGCGGAAGATCTCGATCTCGGGTTCCCGCCGGGATTGCTCGCGGATGACGATCACCGGGCGTGCATATGCATCGCCTGGCATCCCCTCAGGCACCTTGATGGTCAGCTCAAGGTCGTAGATCCTTGCGATCTCACCCTGGGAGACATAGATGATGGTATTGATGATCTGTGGTAAGATGCTGTAGTCTACGCGGTTACAGAAGCGCTGGAGACAATCGTGCACCTCCATAGCATGCACCACTCCGATCATGCCCATTCCGGTGAGGCGCATGTCAGCATAGACACCGAAGTCCTCGTTCTTCCTGAGTTCGTCGAAGATGATGTAGTCGGGCCGGATGAGCAGGAGAGCCTCGGCGGTATTCGCCATGCTCCCCTCGAGCGCTGTATACTGGGTGATATGATCGGGCACCTGCAGGTCTCGCGGCGCCTCCATGGTCTTGACGGTGAAGTCGTGATCGGCCAGGAAGGTCGCAATACCCTGAGCAAGCGTGGTCTTCCCCGCTCCGGGCGGGCCCGTGATGAGGACACCGCGACGGTTCCCGAGGATCCGCTTCTTGATGTCGGGGGCCATATCGTAATCGTCGAGTGTGAGATCCACGAGCGGCCGCACCACCGTGATCTCCATGCCGTCCGAGAACGGTCGCCGGGCGATCGAGATCCGGAGCGACCCGATCTGGATGACCGTGATCCCGCGCTTCTCAAGTTCGATAAACCCGTCCGGGTCACGTTTTGCCCGCTCGAGGAGCTCCTGTGCCATGAACCGAAGTTCGTACTCAGTCATCGGGGTATCCCGGATGGTGACCAGCCTGATATCCCGGAGCCTCCCTACCTTCGCCACCGGTGCCGCCCGCTCCTTGAGGGTGATCGCGATCGTCTCCTCATCGAAGAACTGGTCAATCGAGAGCGGGGAAAAGTCACCTATCTGCGGCTTTAGGTAGACGACATCAAGCCCCTTTGCCTTTGCCACCTCTGCCTGCACAAGATCGCTCGTGACGAACCGGGCACCATGCTGGAGGGCGACATTCCGGATCAGGGCATCGATCTCGCCGCCACTGGAGAGCTTCACCTGGTCAAGGCTCGGGCGGTCTCCAGCAAACTGGAGTTCGATTATGGCGTCCTCCGACATCCGATAGAGTTCCTGGAGTTCGGTCAGGCCGGAGAAACCTATCTCCCGCCCCTGATTCGCCTGCGCCTCAAGTTCGGCAACGACGGCTTCTGGTATTATTATTGTTGCGCTCTTGTATTCCCCAGCTCGTATCATCGATGTTATACGTCCATCTATCACGACACTTGTATCGGGTACAATCTTCATAAAAAATCACCATATTATTGGAGTCATTCATCCTTATTAGCGTATACCTTCGCCGGATCGAAGACCAATCCGGCGATCTCTTCTCCTTCGACCGTCCGGTAAAAGCAGGATGTATGGCCGGTATGACAGGCCGCGCCGGTCTGTTCGACCTCATAGAGGATCGCATCTTCATCGCAGTCGACGAGTATCCGACAGATCCGTTGAACATGCCCACTCTCCTCACCTTTCCTCCAGATTTTCTGTCTGCTTCTGCTGTAGTAGTGCGCATATCCCGTGCTCCGGGTGAGCTCCAGCGCCTCGGCATCTGCGTAGGCAAGCATCAGGACTTCACGGGTTCGCTTCTCCTGCACGATGACAGGCACCAATCCGTTCTTGAATTGTATCTCCATATTGGTTCACGTTCCTGCGAGGGTCGTAATGATTACAAAGAGTATATCGCCCATGAGTAGCGCAGCCAGGTATCCTGCTGTGATCGGTATGATGAACGGAATGCCGTAAGATATCCAGACTTTACCAGCCTTTCGGTAGAGATCGAGCTCGTCCCCGTAATCTTCGGGATACAGTCTGAGATTCTTTGTGTATATCCGCTTCTCCCCCTGGATCATCTGTCTGAGTGACTCAGTAAAGCCGATGAACCTCCTGACCAGTTTACCGTCCTGTTCTTCGATATCTTCCATCACAAAGCCGAATTCATTCTGGATACTCTCTCCATCGACCGGGAAGCCGAGGAAGAGATAGGGCAGCGGGGCCCGGTTTCTCTGGACGAGGTTTCTAGCAAATATCATGATCGGCACTGCAATGTTTATGAGCACGGCGTTTGTAAACACGGCAAACGGGAAGAACCCATGGGGCGGGATGCCGAACCAGGGTTCGACCGGGAAGAGCGGGATGCATGCGGTGATGACGATGAGAGCACGCGCATCTGCACCCCCGAAGAGGTTTGCCGCCCCGAAGAGGTAGAAGAGTCCACATACGATCGCTGTCAGGATGAGGTAGCTTGCTGCCACCCGCCAGTCGGCAAGGAAGATCACCCCATATACCCAGACGGCCGCCGGCACCGCAACTATAAGTGCGGGGTGCCAGGTTTTGTGGGGTACCCGGCGCTCCTTTGCATCCAGAACCGACGCGTAGACGAGCGTGGCCCCTATCGCAACCGCTGCAACCATGAGCGGGACGGCGACCACGGGGGGGAGAGTCATGGGACAATACAGGTATCCATCTTTTATATCTTAGTTCTGGCGATCTCTCCCGGCATGGGGTGCCCACAGTTTCGGAACATCTCCCCGGCTGGATAAGCCGCCTACAGCCCCGGTTCCTCTGACCATATCAAGAGCTAGGTGTGCCTCCTATCAGGGAGATCTCCTCCCCTGATACCTGTCCCATGGCACCCTGATCCAGCACTTTCATCTGGATATCTACCAGAATTGGTAGCCGTTTATGAGAAGCTATTAATAATAGCATAATAATGTGGTATATTGTGCTGGGGACTGAACGTCCTCACCTGGCGCTGGAATCACGGAAATATCCTACTTGAAGGTGTGCATGGCTATAAACGACCTTTTAAATGAGATCCTCGAGCAGTCAACGCACGAAGGACGCTTCACTCTGAGTGAGATGCTCCGCTACAGTAGCATCCTCTCTCTGACCGGGATTGCAGTCTCAAGAGATGAAAAGCATACGTCCTCCCTGATCTTCTTCCGGGGTGAGCCAGACGGTGCTGTATTTGTTGATGAGAAGGGAGAGCTCTTTGGCGATCCGGCCGTTCTGCAGCTGGTTGACGGGGAAAAGTTTGATCTTTATGCAGTGGCACCGCAGATCGCTGATGCACTGGTATCACGCACCAGAATCTTTGATAAGAGCCACCTGAAAAGGAGCGGTCGCCTCGATATCCCGGTCATCGGTGCTCCCACCCGGCAGAGGGTGGGGGTGCTCTGCCTTGCTGTCTGTGACGGCCCGGCGCCTCTTGCCGGGGCCCACGTTGCGATCCGGAAAGGCAAACTTGTCATCACGAGCGATGTGACGGATTTAAGGGGGCGGGTCTGTTTCCGACTACTGAATGGACGCTACATCTGCGTAATTTCGGATCGGACGGGTGAGCGGAGGCGGAGTATCGTTGAGTTCTATAAACCCCAGGTAGAGATTTGTATTGACGTTGGGGGCACTGAGCATGAAGATGGATGAAGATGAAGAGCACGAATGGATGGCAGCAATCAGGAACCTCCTCATACAATCCAGGAGACAGAAGGAGGAGAGTGAAGAGATAGCATCGCCCCTGCCCGGGGGTCAGTCCGGCGAGGGAGGGGTGCAGGAAGAGGTGGGTCTGGAGGATGGGAGGCAGTCGGACCCTTCACCCGAACCGGCACCGAGGGGAGCAGGCATCCGCTCATTCATCGACTCGGTGATCGGGTCAGGGGGCATCGGGGACGGGCACGCATCCGGAGATGGTGATCCACCCGGGAAACGCTCCGGGCGGATCGAGGGAGACAGTGCCGTGGTAGAACCGGTGATCCCGGACGAACCCCCGGAACACCGGGACCCCTTCGAGTTCCTGAGAGAGTGGAGGAGCAGGGCAGCAGCACCGGACACGGTCACCGAAGACTCCGGAACGGTGGCGGTTGATGCACTCGAAGAGCCAGACGAACCCACGGAACACCGGGACCCCTTCGAGTTCCTGAGAGAGTGGAGGAGCAGGGCAGCAGCACCGGACACGGTCACCGAAGACTCCGGAACGGTGGCGGTTGATGCACTCGAAGAGCCAGACGAACCCACGGAACACCGGGACCCCTTCGAGTTCCTGAGAGAGTGGAGGGGCAGGGCAGCAGCACCGGACACGGTCACCGAAGACTCCGAAGCAGAGGCGGTTGATGCACTCGAAGAGCCAGGTGAACCCACGGAACACCGGGACCCCTTCGAGTTCCTGAGAGGATGGAGGGGTGGGGCAGCAGCACCGGAAACGGTCACTGAAGACTCCGGAGCGGTGGCGGTTGATGCACTCGAAGAGCCAGACGAACCCACGGAGCACCGGGACCCCTTCGAGTTCCTGAGAGGATGGAGGGGCGGGGCAGCAGCACCGGACACGGTCACCGAAGACTCCGGAGCGGTGGCGGCTGATACCTCGACAATCCCGGCACATGATCACCACGCCCTGTTCGGCTTCCATGGCCCGCAGGCGAGTGAGGAGCCTGAGATCAACGAAGATACATCTTCCAGCATAATGCCGACCGATGACCTCGAGCATCTGGCGGGCATGATCCTCCCAAAGGGTGCGACATTCAAGATCGAAGAGTTGCACATCAATCGCGGCGAACAGCAGTTTGATTTTATCGACAACGCCCGGGTCGCATCAGAGTTTGACGAGCTCTTTTCCAGAGCGTACTCATCCACTACGCTTGCCGCAGCCGCGGCGACCATGACTGCAGAGGCCCAGGCCGAAAAGGCTTTAAAGGCCCGGTCAGGGCTCTTGAGCAGGCTCCAGCTCCCCATGACAGCGGAGGTGATCGAAGAATACAACCCCGTTCTCCATGGACCACTCGTTGACCTCGCGATGCGATCTTCACCGGAATTGGAAGAGATCGAACTCTACCCGGTAAACGAGCCGTATGCGTACATCCGGGTGACCTACGACGGTTCGACGCACGAGTACACCTATCATGTCCTTGAACCTGTGCTCACGCCCGGCGAACAGAACCTCTTCGGAGAGATCAAGGAACGCCTCTTTGAGACGCTCGATATAGCCACCCGGGACCTCAACCGCGATGAGGCGAGGGAGGCGCTCCGGGATGCAGCAAACGCGGTCGTAGCCGACTACGGGATCCACCTCGAGCCTCCCGGGCGGGAGAAGATCCTCTACCACGTCGAGAAGGAGTTCCTGGGCGACGGCCTGATCGATCCGGTGATGCATGATAAATACATCGAAGATATCTCCTGCGACGGCGTGGCGAGCACCATCTTCGTCTACCATACGACCTATGAATCGATGAAGACGGACCTTGCCTACCACGACGCTACCGAGCTCGACTCGTTCGTCGCGAAACTTGCGCAACGCGCCGGAAAATACATATCGATAGCTGAACCGATGCTCGACGCCACGATGAGTGATGGATCGCGTATCCAGATGACGCTTGGGTCGGAGGTGACTGCTCACGGCTCGACGTTTACGATCCGCAAGTTCCGCGAGGAACCGATCACACCGACCGATCTCATCGAATGGCACACCTTCTCACCGCTCGGGATTGCCTTCCTCTGGCTTGCGGTCGAGAACGCCAAGTCCTGTATATTCGCTGGTGGAACGGCGTCCGGGAAGACGACAACCCTGAACGCCATATCGCTCTTCATCCCACCACTCGCAAAGATCGTGACACTCGAGGATACCCGCGAGCTGAAACTTCCGCACCCAAACTGGATCCCGAGCATCACCCGTGACTCGTTCTCACAGGATGGACGGGGCGAGATCGACATGTACGAACTGCTTCGGGCCGCACTCCGGCAGCGGCCTGAGTATATCTTGGTCGGCGAAGTCCGTGGCCGTGAGGCCCTGACGCTCTTTCAGGCGATGAGCACCGGGCACGTCACCTACGCGACGATGCACGCTGACTCGGTGGCGAGCGCCGTTCACCGTCTGGAAAACCCACCGATCAACGTGCCGAGGAACATGCTCTCGGCACTCTCCCTGATGTCCATTCAGGTGCAGGCCCGGGTCGGCGGCCAGCGGATCCGGCGAAACAAGCAGCTCATCGAGATCCTGGACATCGACCCTCGAACGAATGAGCTTATCACAAACGAGGTCTTCGGATGGCACCCGGCGACTGATGAGATCCGCTACTCTGGAAAGTCCTACATCCTCGAGGAGATCATGGAAGACCGGGGATGGAGCGAGGAGCGGATGCAGGAAGAGCTGAGACGGCGGCAGGAGGTGCTCGAGTGGATGCGGATCAAAAAGATCCGTCACTTCCGTGACGTGAGCAAGATCCTGGTCTCTTACTTCCGTGATCCCGAGACGGTCATCCAGCAGGTGCGCTCCGACCTCTATGGGGAGGTGGGTGGAGCCGCATGAACAGTTATGAGAGGTTCTGCTTCAACCTGATCGGTCGAGGCTTGAAGGAGAGACGAGGGGACTTCATCAGTCTCCGCAGGGACCTCATGGGAGCCCGGATGAATGCGCCCTTCGAAGCGTACCTTGCGACTGCATACATCTCCTCGATCGCCGTGGGGATGGTCGCCGCCGTGCTCATCGGGCTTGTCACCTACCTCCTGCGGGTCCCCGAGATGATCACCTATCGGGGGGCAGTTCCGGAATTTTTCTATGCATTCAGCGACTACAGGCTCGTGATCGGCACCACCATCATCACGATCTTTTCGCTCCTGATCTTCGGTGGCATATCCTACCTGATCTTTCTCCTCTACCCGGGCATACGGGCCGGGGAGCGTCGCCGGAACATCGATGCCACCCTGCCCTACGCCATCAACTACGTCACGGCGATGTCTTCGGCCGGGATCACCCCCGACGAGGTCTTCCGTCTGCTCGGCAGGAGTACGATATACGGCGAAAGCGCCGTCGAGGCTCGCTATATAACCCGGGAGACCGATTTCTTCGGGAAAGACCTCCTGGATGCTCTCCGGACGGTCTCACAGGCGACGCCGAGCGAGCGGATGCGAGAGTTTCTGCAGGGAGCCGTTGCAAGTATATCGAGCGGGAGCAACCTTACAGAGTACTTCCGCACGAAGGCCCACCAGTATACACTTGAGAACAACCAGCAGCAGAAGGCGTTTCTTGAGACGCTCGGGCTGATCGCGGAGTCCTACGTCACCGCGATGGTCGCCGGCATGCTCTTTCTGATCATCCTGCAATCGGTCATGACGATCCTCTCCGGTGACTCAAACCCGCTCTTTCTCTACATCATCATCTACCTGATCGTGCCGTTTGGGAGCGTGATGTTTGTCATCCTGATCAGTTCTATGACACCGGAGGTCTGAATATGAAATTTAGGGATATAATCAATGATTTTCTGAACAGATTGCCGGGACGCGACAAAGAGGTGGATGCCCCTGAGGCTGACACATTTGAGGATCAGGATCAGGAGATCTTCGATAAGATCGAGGACCAACGGAAGTACCGGGAAGGGTTTTACCGGTTCATCAGGCACCCGCTCCGGGTGATGATCGAAGACCCCATCACCGTCCTCTTCATATCGGTCCCGGCGGCGCTTCTCCTCTTCATCGGCGGGGCCACGAGTCTGGTATCTTCCTACGGCCTCGGTGCCATATTTGCAACGACAATGCTCGATGACGTCATCGTCTTCTCACTCCTCATAGCCATCGTGCCGCTTGCGATCCTCGATCTCAAGGAGGCACTCCGTGTATCGAGCATCGAGGCATCGCTCCCGAACTTCTTCAGGGACGTGGCCGGGATGAACGACTCGGGTATGACGCTCCCGCATGCGATCCATATCGTCTCAGAGGGTGAGTACGGGGCGCTCACGCCGCATATCCGCAAGCTTGACACCGAGATGTCCTGGGGCATCCCATTCGTCGAGGCCATCCGCCGATTCGGAGGAACCGTGAACACCCCGCTAGCCGAACGGAGTGTGGATCTGATCGCGCATGCGAGTTCTGCGGGCGGCGATGTGAGCGAGGTTCTGCGGGCGGCTGCCCACGATGCGTATGAGTTCTTCAACCTGAAATCCGAGCGGCGGAATGGTATGATGATCTACATGGTCATCGTTGTCATATCGTTCTTTGTCTTCCTCTTCGTCATCGGGGTGCTCTCAAGCACCTTCCTCTCCACCATGGCGGAGGCGGGCGAGGCGGTCTCGGCCTCCGGCTCAAGCCAGACGTTCATGGGCGGCGTGGATCTCTTCCTTTATAATCGACTCTTCTCTCATTCCGCCCTGATCCAGGGATTCTTCTCGGGGCTTGCAGCAGGCATCATGGGCGAAGGCCGGGTGCTTGCAGGACTGAAGTACTCGGCCGCCATGGTTCTGATCGCCTGGATTGCGTTCCGGTTCTTTATCTGAAGCGAGAATAATTCATTTTTTCTCGCGTCCTCGACGGATCGGCCTCTTGCCTGGCACTCCCGAGATCTCCTCAACCGTCCTGGAAATAGGCCATGATCGCATCCATATCCACGTGCTCCTCGAAGTGCCGGGCCAGACTGTCATAGGCGGCCTCGTCATCGGCTGCCGCCATCGGCTCAAATGGCACCCCACGTTGCTGTGAGAGGTAAGAGAGGAGAGCGTTTACGGCACCCGGGTTCTGGAAGAGGCCGTGCATATATGTCCCAAAGACCAGACCGTCCGGAGTCGCGGCTCCATCTCCGTAAAAAGCCTCGGAAAGTTCGCCCCGATCCGTCTCCCCCACGCGGATCTCGTAGCCGGTCACCTCCCCCATCCGGGAGAGGATGGTGCCGGGACCGGTTGCCCGGCGCCGAACTTGTCTGCCGCTCGCATCTTGGCGTCCGATACATGTCGTGGTCACATTGATGAGTCCGAAACCCTCATACTCAGCACCGTCGCCGACGATCCGGCGGCTGAGCATCTGGTAGCCCTCACAGATCCCGATGACCGGGACGCCTCGGTCCCGGGCGAGCCTGAGCTCCTCCCCGGTCCCGGCGCAGGTGAGCGCCTCGAGATCCTCAATGAAGTTTTCCGTCCCGGGGAGGATGATGCAGTCGTACCCCGCCAGAGGATCTCCAGGGAGGACGTAATCTACCGGGACGTAGCGCTCGAGGAGCTCGAAGTCGGTGAAGTTCGCGATCCGGGGGAGGCGGATGACGGCGATCCGTATCAAACCCCCGGCTGGTCGCTCTCGCCTATCCCCAAGCGAGAGTGAATCCTCGCTTGGGAGGGGTATATCCGCGTAGGGGACTACCCCGAGCACCGATACACCCGTGATCTCCTCGATCACCTCCACCCCGGACGCAAAGAGCCCGATATCGCCACGGAACTTATTGATGATGATCCCAATGACGAGCGGCCTGATATCATCGGGGAGGAGGGCGAGCGTCCCGCAGATCTGTGCAAAAACTCCGCCCCGTTCGATGTCGGCGACCAGGATGATCGGGAGCCCGAGGCTCCGGGCGAGCCGTATGTTTGCTATGTCGCGATCGTAGAGGTTCACCTCTGCAGCCCCCCCAGCTCCCTCCACCACCACATGCCCGTAGCGTCTCCGCAGTCGCTCAAACGCCTCCACAGCCCTTGCAAGGAGCATATCGGTCTCGGTGTAGTAGTCCTGGATCTGCACATCTTTATACGGCCGGCCAAGCACCACCTGAGAGGTGCGGTCGCCCTTTGGTTTGAGGAGGATCGGATTCATATCGGCTGTGGGCTCGATGCCTGCAGCGAAGGCCTGCACGGCCTGGGCCATCCCGATCTCGTTTCCGTCGGCCGTGATGTAGGAG
>MTBK01286361.1_pt1 | contig 10738 bp, 11 predicted proteins | sample 1535981 | NCBI WGS metagenome assembly MTBK01 (sample SAMN06109225, study PRJNA356200) | anaerobic digester metagenome | isolation source: biogas reactors fed with pig manure or primary and secondary sludge | place: Spain | collected 2016-06-30 | reverse complement strand
ACAATGAATCGACCGTTGATTTATACAAAACCTTGAAATATCAAGAGTATTATCCTCAAGTCAACACTGAGAATCAAGAAATAACCAGTGATGCTAGCCAGGAACCGGTCGCTGAAAACTAAAGTAAAAAACTCTTCGAAATTTTTTCGAAGAGTTTTTTTGTTAATTGGATTTTTTTCAACAAGATATTCATACTAACTTCAAATTCTTGTTTTATAGTATTTAACAAGAAGGTGATTTTATTGACAACTTTGCGAATAGCGTGGGCTAGTTTGAAATACCATAAAAGATATCATTTCTTTTTTATCCTTAGTTTAATCTTAATTTTCACATTTTTCTTTTTTATTCAAGCCGTTTTTTTCTCGCTTGATTTCATGGAAGAGCAGTTACAAAGCCAACCATTTTTCACAAAATTAGTAAATCTTTTTGCGCAAGGTTATCAAAACTTCACGCAAAAAACCCCATTATTGCTCTTTTTTTCACTTTTTCTATTAATAGCAAGTAAAGAATGGACGCGTAAAAAAGAATATCTAATTTGGTTGAACAATGGCGGGCAACCTTGGCGACTCGTTGCGATACAATTACTGGAAAGCACTTTTTTACTGATCATCGCTGCTCTTTTATTTTTATTTTTATTAGTTGTGTTTTCACCATTTTTTAAATCAGGGGTTATGCGACTCTGCCAAATCGTTATCAACCAAAACCCTACTTTAAACAATGAGTTCAACCTCTTATTCCAGACAGAAGGCGCCAACCAATTAAATTTACATTTTGCTAGCTCAAATCAAATGATTGAACACTTATTTTTTGCTCTTTCGAATCAAGAAGAACAAGTATTATTCAAAGCTTATTTTTCTACCTTTTTATGGTTAATAAAATTATTCATTTTACTTCACACCATCATTACTTCTTTCAATATTCTAGGGAGGAATTTCAATTGGAAAAACAAAAATCGTCTCAAACTTTAGAATCTGGTGTTTTTATCTTGAATAAAAATGAATTCTTACAACTCCAACAAAAGCAGGAGCTAGATCTCAATCAAGCCATTCAGCCAAAGTGGCGATACTTGCCATTTTTGACCATTCAAGAAAATTTATTTATTCAAAATAAAAATAAATGCGATTTACCGATTGACGATTTACTACGGCTACTCGAATTTACTCCCACTTTGTTGGCTCAAAAAAAAGACACCTTGACACCTTTAGAAGAAATTAAATGTCAGCTACTTCAAAAACTATTAAGCAAAAAAAACGTTATTTTATTCTCTGATTCAATCGATTCTCTAGCCATTTTTGAAAAGCAACAACTCCTAGATATTTGTGTAAAACTTGCACAAAAATGCCAATTGACGATTTATATTTTGTCTGAAGATATTCATTTACTGCAACTTAAACTTCATTACTAAAAAAATACCGGGTGATATAAAGAAAAGACTGACTCAATTACTTGAGTCTCAACCAATCTTCTTATATTACCCGGTTTTTTTATTTTACTGAGGCGTTTGTTCTTTGCTGTCTTCTAAAATCTCCGTGTCTGGAAAATAAATTTTAAAAGTCGTGCCGACATTCGGTTGACTGCTCACTTCAATTCGGCCTTTATGTAATCGGATGAGTTGTTGGACGATAGGCAATCCTAAACCTGATTCGCCAAACTTCCGATTTTTTCGAGAAGGATCCGCTTTATAATAACGATCCCAAATATTTTTCACTTCATCTTCTGACATCCCAATCCCTGTATCAGAAATAGTAATGATTGTTTCAAGATAACCTTTTTCAAGGCTTACTCGAATTTCGCCATTATTTGTAAATTGAATGGCGTTTTGCAATATATTTACCATAATTTGAACGAAACGATCATAATCTGCGAAAACATCAATTTCTTCATTTGTTTCTAAAATTAATTGATTATTAGCCGCCGCAGCCTTTTTAGCTAATTGAATAAATAGTTGGCGCACGGTCTCTGTTGCATCAAACTTCTTAATGACAATTGAAATTTGATTTGTTCGAATTTTTTCATAATCTAAATTTTCGCTGACTAAACGAATCAAGCGCTCTGTTTCATTTTTCATTAAACGAACCGCATTTTCTTTTTGCGCTTCAGGAATCATATTGTGTTGCAAACCTTCTAATAGTCCGTTAATGGTCGTTAATGGGGTACGCATTTCATGAGAGGCATCGGCCATAAATTGGCGCCGTCGTTCTTCTTGACGATCAATTTCTTCATGCGATTCTTTCAAGGATTGCGTCATTTTATTAAAGTCTTCTGCCAATTCATCAAATTCATCGCGATGATTAACTGGTAAGACAATATCAAAATTTCCGTTTGCCACTTCATTTGCGGCATTTTTCATCCGATTAATACGTAAGACTTGAAAAGCTGCAAAACCATAACTTATAACAACGGCTAAAAAACCTGAAATCGCAAAACCTTTAAACAAGTTCATCGTAAATTCGTTCACCGTATCTTGAATATTATGGGCGATTTGCGTGACAACTAAGGCACCAAAAAACTGGTTATTTAAATTAAATGGCACCATTACGTAAGCTGTTAACTCTTTATTGCCGAAAATATCACGATCAGCCGTAAATTGTTGCTGTTCCCCCGCTTTTAGTTGCTCCCAAGTCTCGTTTGGCAATTGAAATTTAATGGGTTGATTGTTATTTTCTGGATACGTAACAAGCCCCTCATTATTTACAAACACAAAATTGACCCCTTGTTGATTCAAGGTAACTTCTGAAATAGCTAAAGAACGCTTTATGACATTATTCCAATCCTGTAAGCTAAAACTATCGCTAATAACTTTTGAAACCTCCGTCACCGCTTCTGCATAACCAAATAATTGACGATAATTATTTGTTTCCATTGATTGTTTCGTCAATTGAATAAATGCAAAACCCGAAGTTAAAAGCGTTACTAAAATAACTAGCCAAAACGCCATTAATTGTTGATATAAATACCGCATTAGGCAATACCTGAATCGTCAAACTTATAACCGACACCCCAAACGGTTTGAATGACTTGTGGTCCTACCTTTTCAATTTTTTGGCGCAACTTTTTAATGTGTGCATCAACCGTTCGTTCGTCACCAAAATATTGATAATCCCAAACAAGTTGAAGTAACTGTTCACGTGAAAAAACTTGACGCGGTTTTTTGGCTAGTGTATAAAGTAAATCAAATTCTTTTGGCGTTAAACCTTCAATTAACTTTTGATTTAAGTAAGCTTCACGTGTTTTCGTGTTTAATTTAAAATGGGCTGTTTCGATGTCAAATGCTTGTGTTTCTTCTTGACGGTCGGTTGTTAGTGTTTCAGCAATCTCACTCCGACGATGAAGAGCTTTAATACGAGCGATTAAAGTTAGCGGACTAAATGGCTTAGTAACATAATCATCTGCTCCCATTTCTAAACCAATTACTTGATCACTTTCAGAGTCTCGAGCCGTTAACATAATAATTGGAACACTTTGGGAAACTTTTCGAATCTCTCGAGCAACCATCATCCCATCCATACTTGGTAAATTCAAATCAAGCGTAATCATATCCCATTCATTTGGCGTCGCTAAAAAAGCATCTAGGCCTTCTTTTCCATCGTATTTGAACGTCGCTTCCCAGCCTTCATTTAAGAAAAACATCTGCATCATTTCTGCAACTGATTCATTGTCTTCAATCATTAAAATATTCATCTCGTCACCTCTAGTTATATAATCTGCTTCTTTCATTTAGTATACTAGACTTTTATATTTCTACCAATAACTTCCCCAATTATTAGCGAAAGTTTTGCTTTTTATTCATATTTTGATAAGATAAACGTACATTTAGAAAAGGATGGTTAATAAAATGAATTATCGCGGTATTGCTTTTTTTGATTTAGACGGCACCCTCTTAAATGAGAACTCTCAAGTTAGTTCAGCCGTAGCCAATGGAATAGATCGATTACGTGACAATCAAATCTTGCCCGTCATTGCGACTGGACGAACAGAAGCAGAAATTCCTCAGATACTTAATGATACGAAAATCACTTCAAATATCGTGATGAATGGTTCGTTCATCCGAGTAAATGGCGAAATTATCCATCGAGAGATTATCGATAAAACGACGATAGAAAAGATGCTACAACTTACAAAAGAAAACCAACAACCTTTAGCTTTTTACAATCATAGTAATTACTGGGCAACCCAACATAATGACGATTTAGTGAATGCGTATCAATATATTCATAGTCAATTACCTGAAATAAACCCAAACGCGTACCTTGAGCGCGAAGTGAATATGTTGTTAGTGTTAGGCCAAGACAAAGATGAAACTTATCATGAAGCCTTTCCTGAACTCACTTTTTATCGTAATGGCCCCTACTCAATTGATATTGTGAAAAAAAATGTATCAAAAGGACAAGCCGTTCGCAAATTAATAGAAATTTTACAGCTTGAAAATGTCCCAACTTACGGTTTTGGGGATGGGTTGAATGACCTCGCCTTACTAGAGGCGTGTGATTATAAAATTGCGATGGGGAATGCAAAAAAGGAATTAAAAGAAATGGCGGACTTTATTACTTTAACAAATCAAGAAGATGGTATCGTTCACGCTTTAAAGACTTTTGATTTGATTTAATTTTTTTCTAAAAACAAGTGTCTAAATTAGAATTAACCAAAAACTGTAGGAACTAGAGCTCTTTTGTTCCTACAGCTTTTTTATTTCCCAAACCAAACTAATTTTTTCATTTTTGATGTAGAGTTTTTTCCAATTTGATGTAGAGTTTCTTCAAAAACAGGAAAATCAAAGAAAAGAAAAAACGTACAAATGTTGATTTAACAACCTTTGTACGTTTTAGTCTATACCATAAAAACCTCAAATGGAGGCGGCGGGAGTCGAACCCGCGTCCAAACATATCGCTACCTAAAAGTCTACGCTCATAGTCAGTTCTTTTAGAATTTCGCTAGGCAAGGCGCCGAATGACAGGCTCATCGCTTCGCTAGTCTGATGATCTCTTATAAGCTTTCCAGACGGAAAAGACTTATCGTATCCCACTTAGAGTAAGACCCTGATCTGGCACATGGGCGATGACAGGAGGATCTACGTTAACTGTTTTTAGGCAGCTAAAGCGTAAGAGTTATTGTTTTTAGCAGTTATATTTAACTGTAACGTTTTAACGTAGACGTAACCTACGAAGCGCGATTCAGGCTCAAACTATGCCTGTCGAATCCGTAACGCCCCCTTAATCAAAAAGGGGGTATTGCTACCAAAGAAGAGTATAGCATAATTTCCCCTTACTGAAAAGGATTTAGGTCAAATTAGGTCAATTTTTATTCATATAAACGACTTTTACTCATTCTTTTGCTCTTTTTTCGCCGGACAAGAAACATTACACGCACCACAATCACTACTCTTACCACTGATTTTGCGATAAATGATTCGGCCTGCACTCCCAAAAATTAAAACAGCTAAAATATAAGTTGCCATTAATTTTCACCTTCCAATCGAGTGAGTGGGTATCTTTTTTTCATAGATTTTATTGGTTTGACAATGCGATAACCTAACCATATAGTCGTTAATATCGCTAATAAAGTTGCCGATGTCGCAGACTGTCCTTCAAAAAGAACACTACCGAGTTGATATAAAATAAAACTCACAACATAAGCTAATGCACACTGATACCCTACCGCTAAAAGTGTCCACTTCAAGCTAGCCATTTCGCGGTGAATCGCACCAACTGCTGCAAAACACGGAGCGCAAAGTAAATTAAAAGCTAAAAAAGAATACGCAGCCACGGAAGTAAAGCTTTGTTGTAATTGTGGCCAAATTTCTTTTCCTGTTTCAGATACTTCATTTAAGTTCCCGTACAAAATGCCCATCGTTCCAATAATATTTTCTTTCGCAATTAGCCCTGTTGTCGTAGCGACTACTGCTTGCCAATTTCCCCAACCCAGAGGCGTAAAAATCGGAGCAAATAAGCGACCTAAATTCGCCAAAATACTTTCTTCACTTGCAACTTGTTTAAAGGTGAAATTGTAATTTGAAGTAAACCAAATAAAAATACTTGAAACAAAAATCAACGTACCGGCTTTTTTTACAAACGAAAAACCACGATCAAACGTTTGGCGCCAAATATTTTCGAATCTTGGCCAATGATAAGTTGGCAATTCCATAATAAAAGGGGCCGGGTCACTTGAAAATAATTTGGTTTTCTTTAACGCGATACCGGATAAAATAATGGCTAGCATCCCCATAAAATAAGCAGATGGCGCAACCCAGGAACGACCAGGGAAAAAAGCCCCGGCAATTAAAGCAATCACTGGTAACTTTGCTGAACATGGCATAAAGGTTGTCACCATAACCGTCAAACGCCGATCTTGTTCATTTTCAATTGTACGGCTAGCCATTACTCCGGGGACACCACACCCCGTTGCAATTAACATGGGAATAAAAGATTTACCTGACAAACCAAATTTACGAAAAAGTCGATCCATCACAAAAGCAATTCGAGCCATATAACCACAGTCTTCTAATAAAGCTAAACAAAAGAATAAAACCATAATTTGTGGTAGAAATCCTAAAACTGCCCCAACACCCGCAAGAATTCCATCTAAAATTAATGATTGTAACCATGGTTGAACTTGCCAAGTTTCTAACCAACCGGCGACAAATTCTGGGACATATTGACCAAACAGCTGATCATTGACCCAGTCTGTGCCAATTGTTCCAATCGTTTGAATTGAAAAATAATAAACTAACCACATGATAAAAGCAAATATTGGTAACGCCAACCAGCGATGCGTAACAATTTGATCAATTTTATCGCTAATACTGAGTGAAACTTCGCCTTGATTTACCGTACACAAAGCAACTAAACGGGTAATAAATTGATACCGCTCATTAATTATGATGGCATCGCTTTGGTCTTGAAATACTTTTTCAGTTAATTGAATAATTTCTTCAATTTCTTTTTTTTGAAAAGTACTTAAGTCTAGCTCTTGGTTAATCGCTTCATCGCGCTCAAAAAGTTTTATTGCAAACCAACGTGCCTGGGTCTTTAAAACACTATTGCCTAAAACCTTTATAATTTCAGCTAAAGCAACTTCTAATTTATCATCATAAGTTGGATAATTTATTTGCAGCGGGAAAGTCTCGGTAACCACTTTCCCTTGTTGTACTAAATCATCTAAGCCTTGACCTTTTAACGCGCTCATCGCAACAATCGGCGCACCTAAACCGTAAGATAGTTTTTCTAAATTAATTTTTTTCCCTGTTTTCTTTAGAATATCCATCATATTCAGACCAACAACTAACGGAATCCCCATTTCCATCAATTGAGTGGTTAAATATAGATTACGTTCTAAATTTGTAACATCAACAATATTCAAAATGGCATCCGGATGATCTTTTATTAAGTAATTTCGTGTTACTATTTCTTCTGGTGTGTAAGGTGATAAAGAATAAATACCTGGTAAATCTTGAATCAATAATTGTGTGTTCTTTTTAACACGACCTGACTTACGTTCGACCGTTACTCCAGGCCAATTGCCAACTTGTTGCATCGAACCGGTTAACTGATTATAAGCACTCGTTTTCCCACTATTCGGGTTACCAATTAAAGCAAAGCAATATTCTTTCATCCTTTTTCATCCCTTTCTACCAAAACAAGTGCAGCTTCTTCTTTACGTAAAGTTAGTTTATACCCACGTAGACGAATTTCAATTGGATCGCCTAAAGGAGCAATATTTGAAACCGTAACAACGACATCTTTTGTTAAACCCATATCCATCAAACGGCGTTTTACCGCTCCTTGTCCATGAACATTTACGACTCGTCCACTTTCTGTTAGCTGTAATTCATCTAAAGAAGTCCAACTCCCTGTATTTGTTACTTTTGTTACGATAATCTGATTTAAAATCGTCTGACTCAAAGCTAGACGACTATTACGCAAAAGAATAATCCCATTTCCACCTGCTAAACTAAGTAAAACAACTTGACTACCAGAGACGATGCCCAAGTGATTTAAATGACGTCGAATGCCATCCTCAGCGATAATAGAATCAATTTGATACTTTACTTGTAATGGTACTTGGGCTAATGTTTGCATAAAAGTCTCCTTTTTAAATCATTATTGAGAATTATTCTCAATTAAAGATACTGCTTTCCTCATAAAATGTCAACTAAGTTTGTGAAACTTATCTTTATTATAAACACCATTTTTATCATCTTTAATTTTTTAAAAAAGGGTTTTACCACTATATCGATTACCTTTTCACATAAAAAAGCAAAAGAACTTAGCACTTTTGCTACAAGTTCTTTTGCTTTTTAATCAAAAACGGTTAATAATAACTCTACATATCGTTCTAGGTACTCTTGATCAAGAACATCATAACAACCAATTTGACTACTATCAATGTCTAAAACACCTAGTAAGCGGCCATTTTTGACCATTGGTATAACAATTTCAGACATCGCCGCAGAATCACAAGAAATATAATTAGCATGCGTTTTGACGTTTTCAACAATCAATGTTTGTTGTTTTTCGGCCGACTCACCACAGACTCCTTTTCCCATTTTAATTCGTGTACACGAAACTCTCCCTTGAAAAGGACCTAAAATTAATTCTCCTTCTTCAAATAAATAATAGCCCGCAAAAACCGTCGCTTTTAAAGTTTCATTTAAAAGAGCGGCAGAATTACTTAAAGTTGCAAGCCAGTGATTTTCGGCTTCAATTAATCCTTTTTGTTGTAATAAAAGCAGTTCATACGTTTGTCTTTTTTCTTCAATGTTTTTCCACATCGCTTTTCCTACCTCTTTTTTTGTATTTTTATCTCAAATAAATCATTAATATTTCAATTAGATTAAATCTATCAATTTATTCTTACTTTTTCAATGAAAAGAGCATAAAAATTCAAATTTTGTGTATAATTAAAATCGTGATAAAAAATAATTAGTGAGGTCCTTATGCTTAAATTAAAAAAAATTGCCATTTTAACGCTCACTGCAACGTTACTCCTTAGCTCAAATGCCGTAACATTTGCAGATGAATTTGATGATAAAATTCAACAACAGACGGAAAAAATCTCGACTTTAGAAAATGACCAAAAAGTCGCTCAAGCCACGTTGAATACTTTAGAACAACAAATTGGCGAAATCGAAGCCGATGTCAAACAAGTCTTCGCTGAAAAGACAACGGAAGAAGAAAAACTAAACAAGACAAATTTAGAGATTGCTGATTTAAAAATCGCCATCGAAAAAAGAAATAATCAATTATCAGAACAAGCCCGTGACGTGCAATTAAACCAAACTTCTAGCAATTTATTAGAAATTGTTTTAGGTTCAGATTCCATTAGTGAAGCATTTGGTCGTGCAATTGCCGTTACTACCATTGTACATGCCAACAACGAAATTATTGAAAAACAAAAAAGCGATCAAGATAAATTAGAAGAATTAGTCATTGAAAGCGAAAAAAGAATCAAATTAATTGAAGAAAAAAGTCAACTTCTAAAAGAAAAACAAGAAGCGCTAGTTGCTGCTCGTTTAGACCAAGAAGTCGCAATTAATGAGTTAGAAAGCATGATTGCAACTGAGAAAGAACAAAAAGAACTTTACGAAGCGCAAAAAATAGAAGCAGAAAAAAAACGTGAAGCGGAGTTAAAAGCAATCGCTGAACAAAAGGCAAAAGAAGAAGCGGCACGTCAAGCACAAGCTGAACAACAAGCAAAAGAAGCGGCACAACAAGCCAATAACCAAGTAACCATTCAAACGCAAAACAAGGAAGATTCTTCAAATATTACCATCAATCACTCAGAGCCAGCCAGTCCTACTTCGCCAAGTACTTCAAGCGGTTGGGGTTTGCCCGTAAGTAACATTTTTGTTTCCAGTACTTTTGGTTGGAGAAGTAACCCTTGGGGAACTGGAGCAGCTGATTTACATGATGGCATTGATTTAGTCGGCTCTTCTGGTACACCAATCTATGCTTCTCGCGCTGGAACCGTTGTTGAAGTAAGTTATCATTCAAGCGCAGGGAACCACGTCATTATTGATCATGGTGACGGCTACTACTCTTATTATTTACACTTAAGTAGTTTTAGTGTTTCTGTTGGCCAAAGTGTCAGCCAAGGAACAGTCGTTGGTGGCATGGGGACAACTGGAAATTCAACAGGCGTTCATTTACACTTTGGCGTTTCGACAAGCCTTTGGAGTAATTTCGTTGATCCGGCCCCCCTTTTAGGAATTTAATCGAAAATAAAAAAGGATTTCGACAAAAGAAAATAAGTCGAAATCCTTTTTTACTTGTTTTATTTAACAACCATTACATTACACAACGCGTGATTCACTACATAAGCAGTCGTTGAGCCAACCAAAGCTTGTGTGATAGCACCTTTACCTGTTGACCCCATCACAATTAAATCAATTTTGTGTTCTTCTGGAATATCAACGGCAATTTTACGTTTTGGCGAACCAATTTCTATCACCGTTTCAACCGATTCAATTCCTGCCTCTTTCACTTCTTGAATTTTCTTAATCATAAAATCTTCGACAAATGCACGTTCCTCACTTAGCAACTTTGAAAAAGAATACGCACTCGTTGTCAATTCAATGTCATTAATAACCCAAGTTAAATAGAGTGTGGCTGTATTCCTTTTTGCAATTTCAATCGCTTCTTTAAATGCTTTTTCCGATTGTGCTGAACCATCCAATGCTACTAAAATATTTTTGTATTCTGTCAACATATTGTAAGCGCCTCCTTTTCTTATATTATAACAC
>MTBK01036917.1_pt1 | contig 10738 bp, 7 predicted proteins | sample 1535981 | NCBI WGS metagenome assembly MTBK01 (sample SAMN06109225, study PRJNA356200) | anaerobic digester metagenome | isolation source: biogas reactors fed with pig manure or primary and secondary sludge | place: Spain | collected 2016-06-30 | reverse complement strand
GTACAATTCAGTTTCATTGAATAAAGCAGGATGTATCATGAAATATTCAGCTTTAAGTCCGGATGATACAGCCATTTTTATTTCAGCAATACCTTCAACGACAATCAGATTATTCTCTTTTCGATTTCTCGAACGATAGAGTTTTACGATCTCTTTCACACGCGGATTCTGCAAACTGCTTATTTTCTCTGCAATACGCATGGTTCCTGACTTTTTATTGAATAAACTATCCTTATTACCAAAACAGTAACTCTGAAATTAAAATGTAGGGAATAGATTTTCTTTGTGAATTCCTGTTTTGAGAAATTCGATACTTTTTTATTCCGGTTTCTTTAATAACCTGATGATTTCAGTCGGATCGGTAGCGCTGAAAATAGCATTACCGGCTACCAGCACATCTACTCCGTCGTTTATAAGCTGCCGGGCATTACCAAGCCCAACTCCGCCATCAACTTCAATTAAAGCCTGAGAATTTTTTCTCAGCAACAGTTCTTTTAGTCTTGCGATTTTTTCATACGTGTTCTGAATAAATTTCTGGCCTCCAAAACCCGGATTTACTGACATAACCAGCAATAAATCAACATCATGCACAATATTTTCGAGCAAGCTTACTGGGGTGTGAGGATTTAGTGCAATCCCTGCTTTCATTCCTGCTTCACGGATTGAATGCACCGTACGGTGCAAATGCACACAAGCTTCGTATTGAACGGTTAGAATATCAGCTCCTGCTTCTTTGAAATCCTGAATATAACGATCGGGTTCTACTATCATCAGATGAACGTCCAGAGGCTTGACAGCAAGCTTTTTTATTGCTTTAACAACCGGAAAGCCAAATGAAATATTAGGAACAAATACTCCATCCATGATATCGAGATGAAACCAGTCGGCAAGGCTGTTGTTCACCATTTCGATATCTTTTCCAAGATTGGAAAAATCGGCTGAAAGTAGTGAAGGAGCGACTAAATGTTTCATTATCCGAGATATGATTTCAGGATTTTTGATCTTGATGTTTGTTTCAGGCGCCGAATAGCTTTTTCTTTTATCTGACGAACTCTTTCGCGGGTAAGCTGAAATTTCTCACCTATTTCTTCCAGGGTCATAGGATGACTTCCATTCAAACCAAAATATAACCGGAGGATATCAGCCTCTTTTTTACTAAGAGTGGACATTGCTCTGTCAATTTCTTTTCTCAGACTTTCGTATAAAAGTGCAGTTTCGGGAGTTGCAACTTCATCGCTTTTCAATACATCATAGAGATTGTTGTCTTCGTCCTGCACAAGTGGCGCATCCATTGAAATATGCCGTCCTGAGTTACGCATTGAATCTTTTACTTCGGCTTCGGTAATATCAAGTAATTCAGCAATTTCCGTTGCATTTGGTTCACGTTCAAACTCCTGTTCAAGTCGTGCGTAAGCCTTATTGATTTTATTTATAGAACCAATTTTATTCAGTGGCAACCTTACTATACGTGATTGTTCAGCTAATGCCTGAAGTATTGACTGGCGGATCCACCAAACAGCATAAGAAATGAATTTAAACCCTCTGGTTTCATCAAAACGCTGTGCAGCTTTAATGAGTCCGAGATTGCCTTCGTTTATCAAATCAGGAAGGCTTAATCCCTGGTTCTGGTATTGTTTTGAAACAGAAACCACGAAACGCAGGTTTGATTTGGTTAATTTTTCAAGGGCTTCACGGTCGCCCTGTTTAATGCGCTGAGCCAGTGCAACTTCTTCATCAGCGGTGATCAGGTCAACTCTTCCAATTTCCTGTAAATATTTATCAAGAGACGCTGTTTCACGGTTGGTTACTTGCTTGGTGATTTTAAGTTGTCTCATGGTATTGACGGATTTATAGCTATCTTTTTACGTATAATACTAAGGTTTGGTTTCAAAAAAAGCGATAAATAATTGGATAATATCAAATAATATTAATGTTCGGTGCGCGGAGGACGAGGCAACAACACTTTACGTGAAAGTTTAAGTTTACCGGTTTTGCTGTCAATATCAATAAGTTTGACCTCAATTTCATCTCCAACATTAAGAGCGCTTTCTACAGATTTCAGCCTTGTCCAGTCAATTTCCGAAATATGGAGCAGACCGTCTTTACCTGGCAGAATTTCAACAAAAGCACCAAAAGTGGTTATGTTCTTTACCTTGCCCATATAAACCTCACCAATTTCAGGAACAGCAACAATTTGCTTGATACGGTTTTTTACTTTTTCAATTGATTCCTGATCACTTGAAACAATATCAATGATACCGAATTCGCCAACTTCTTCAATTACAATTGTTGAATTGGTTTCGCGCTGCATTTCCTGAATTATTTTACCTCCCGGTCCTATAACAGCACCGATGAATTCACGTGGAATGGTCATCTTGACGATTCGTGGGACAAAAGGTTTATAGTCATCTCTTGGTTTTGCAATGACTTTTTCCATTTCTCCAAGAATATGAAATCGTCCACGTCTGGCTTGTTCCAATGCCTCAGATAAAACCTGGTATGAGAGCCCATCAACTTTAATATCCATTTGGCAGGCTGTTATACCCTTATGTGTCCCTGTTACTTTGAAATCCATATCACCAAGATGATCCTCGTCGCCAAGGATATCAGATAATATTGCATATCTTCCGGTTTTTGTATCGGCAATCAATCCCATGGCTATACCTGAAACAGGGCTTATGATCTTAACTCCTGCATCCATTAATGACAGAGTACCGGCACAAACAGTAGCCATTGATGATGAGCCATTTGATTCGAGGATATCAGATACTACCCTTATGGTGTAAGGATTTTCATCAGAGTTGGGGATCATACTTTTTAATGCCCTGTGAGCAAGGTTTCCATGGCCTATTTCACGACGGCTTGTGCCTGACATGCGTTTAACTTCACCGGTTGAAAACGGAGGGAAATTATAATGCAGGATGAAATTTATTTTTTCTTCAATCACAGCTCCGTCAATTACCTGCTCGTCTAATTTGGTTCCAAGGGTAACAGTGGCAAGAGCCTGAGTTTCACCTCTGGTAAATATTGCTGAACCATGAACTGCCGGCAGATAATCAACTTCGCCCCAAATGGGTCTGATCTCATCAAGTTTACGACCATCAAGACGGATACGTTCGTCGAGTACAACATTTCGAACAGCTTCTTTATGTACTTCCTTGAAGTACCTGTCAATCATTGCAGCTTTTTCTTCGCTTTCTTCTTCAGGAAGGGTAGCTATAAAATCGGCTTTGATCTGATCAAAAGCTTCACTGCGTTCTTTTTTACCGGTCCCTCTGGTGGCTATCTGATAAATTTTGTCATAAACTTCGGCTCTTAATCTTTCACGTATTTCCTCATCATTGGTTTCATGACAATATTCACGTTTTGGCATAGCCTTTTCAACTTCGGCAGCAAGTTCGTTTTGAGCGCGGCATTGAATTTTTATTGCTTCATGGGCTATTTTCAGTGCTTCAATCAGGTCATCTTCTGAAACTTCTTTCATTTCACCCTCAACCATCATGATATTATCTTCAGAAGCAGCAACTATTATATCGAGATCAAGGTCGTGTAATAAATCTACTCCGGGATTTACAATAAGCTGTCCATTATGTCTTCCAACCCTGACTTCAGAAATAGGTCCGTTGAATGGAATATCGGAAACTGAAAGTGCGGCTGAAGCCGCCAATCCTGCCAAAGCATCAGGCATGATATTATTGTCGCTCGAGATAAGAGTAACCAGAAGTTGCACTTCGGCATGAAAATCTTCGGGAAACAAAGGTCGTATTGCTCTGTCAATCAATCTTGAGATAAGCACTTCATGATCTGACGGGCGTGCTTCCCTTTTGAAAAAGCCACCGGGAAATCTACCGCTTGAGGCATATTTTTCACGATAATCAACAGTCAGGGGTAAAAAGTCAACACCTTCGTCAGCTTCTTTTTTTGCTACTACTGTGGCAAGCAGCATAGTGTTATCCATTTTGACAACAACAGCTCCATCTGCTTGTTTTGCCAGTTTGCCTGTTTCAATACTGATAATTCTTCCATCGCCAAGATCGAAGGTTTTTTTAATTATGTTCATATAGGTTTGGGTTAAAATGTCTGATAAAAAATTATGGTTTTATTGTTTGGTTAATAGTCTTTTATAAAAACCATATACTATAATACGAAAAAAGGCAATTCTTTGATTGCCTTTTTTAAAAAGGTAGGATAAAATATTATTTTCTGATACCGAGCTTTTTAATAATCGAACGGTAACGTGTAATATCTTTCTCTTTTAAATAATCGAGCAGTCTTCTTCTTTTTCCTACCAGGCGAATCAGAGCACGTTCGGTAGCTTTATCTTTTCTGTTAACTTTAAGATGTTCGGTAAGATGCTTGATCCTGTAAGAAAATAATGCAATCTGCCCTTCGGGTGAACCGGTATCAAATTCCGATTGTCCGAATTCCTTGAAAAAATTTGTTTTAACTTCCTTTGTAAGGTACATATCCTTAATTTTTGTAACTTTTTAATAATTTTAAAAACGGGGTGCAAAGGTACAACTTCTTCTTTGATTAACAAGAGGATAATTGATATTTTTCCCGAACACTTACGGTTTTTACTATCAGCCAACAGTTATATTAGGTCAATAATCTAATGAATCTAAGGCTAATAGTTGATAATCAGCAAGATGTAATAAAGACAAAGGGTTGTTGATTACTTAGGCTAATAGAATAATCTGATTGAAAGGAAGCTGTTCAACTTCAGATAATGCACTTTTAAGTAAAAACAAAAATTACAAACTTTTTATCTTGTTAGCGCTATTCTGGGTTGCATTTTCAGTCGGTGCTGTTGTTTTGTTCTGTAACAATAATTAACGGAAAGAAATTAAAAGAAAATTATTTTTTATAATGTGTAGAAATTATCAAAAATGTATTTAACTTTACAGAAAAATATTGTTCAAATAAACCCTCATAATTTTTATTAACCTTAAATCATTATGCCCATGAGAAAAATCAAACACACAATTCTGCTTGGTTCCTTCCTTTTCTTTGCTGTTACGGCTTTATCTCAGCAAGGCATTGTAGCAGCCGGTGGTGATGCCACCGGCATAGGAGGAAGTATGAGTTATTCCATCGGTCAGGTTGATTATCTGGCTTACACTTCTGCACAGGGCAGCTTAAACCTTGGAATTCAGCAAACATGGTTTATAGTGCCCGCAATTCTTGAAATCCCGGCAATGACCATCATTGCAGGTGAGAACTTATGCTTTAATGCAACTGAAACAGTGATTGTTGCCGGAAACGGTAAACATTTTATTGTTGAATCAGGTGCCAATACCGATATTATTGCAGGAACTAATATTATGATGAAAATAGGAACTGCAGTAGAATATGGTGCTTCATTACATGCGTATATCTCTGATATTATGTGTGATCAACAACCTTCAATGCTGTCTGCTGATATTGAAAATCTGCCGGCATCAGAACTAAACCCTGAAACTTTGAATGAATCTTCGTTTTTCAGGGTTTATCCCAATCCAACTACCGGAGATTTTACACTTGAATTGCTGAAATTAGAAGAAGCATCCCAGCTTCTTATTGAAATCTACACCATGCAGGGAAATCTGGTATTCAGGAGTGAATTACCGGCTGAAAATCAATACAACCTGTCATTAGCTTCATTGCAGACAGGTTTATATCTTATCCGTGTTCAAAATAGATATGAAACCGGAGTTTTAAAAATCATAAAACAATAAAATTAAGTTAAATCAAACCTTTAAATTTTAAAATCAATCGAATTATGAAAAAGCTTTTATTAACAATCATTAATCTGATACTTATAATTACAGTAATAGCACAAGCCCCTCAGGGTATTTCTCATCAGGCAGTCATTCGTGATGCAAATAACCAACTTGTGATCAATACTCAGGTTGGAGTTAAAATAAGTATATTGCGTGATAATATAGAAGGTGATATTGTTTATTCCGAGACTCACACACCAGTTAGTAATGCAAATGGCTTGATTACTTTTGTAATAGGGCAGGGTACAGTAGTTAGCGGTGTTTTTGCAGATATTGCCTGGGCAGAAGGTTCATATTTTATAAAAACACATGCAGATCCCACCGGTGGAACCAATTATACGATTGAGGGTGTAAGTCAGATATTGAGTGTGCCTTATGCGCTTCACGCAAAAACAGTGGAAAATTTAACTGAAACTGATCCTGTGTTTTCATCCTGGGACAAATCTACCGGAATAGAGATTACTGAATCTCAGATAATTGACCTTGATCATTTTACTAATGAAGATGAAATTGACCCTGTTTTTTCATCCTGGGACAAATCTACCGGAATAGAGATTGCTGAATCACAGATAATTGATCTTGATCATTTTACAAATGAAGATGAAGTTGACCCTATTTTCTCATCCTGGGACAAATCTACCGGAATAGAGATTACTGAATCTCAGATAATTGACCTTGATCATTTTACTAATGCGGATGAAATTGACCCTGTGTTTTTATCCTGGGATAAATCTACCGGAATAGAGATCACTGAATCTCAGATAATTGACCTTGATCATTTTACCAATGAAGATGAAATTGACCCTGTGTTTTCATCCTGGGACAAATCAACCGGAATAGAGATCACTGAATCTCAGATAATTGACCTTGATCATTTTACTAATGCGGATGAAATTGACCCTGTGTTTTTATCCTGGGATAAATCTACCGGAATAGAGATCACTGAATCTCAGATAATTGACCTTGATCATTTTACCAATGAAGATGAAATTGACCCTGTGTTTTCATCCTGGGACAAATCAACCGGAATAGAGATCACTGAATCTCAGATAATTGACCTTGATCATTTTACTAATGCGGATGAAATTGACCCTGTGTTTTTATCCTGGGATAAATCTACCGGAATAGAGATCACTGAATCTCAGATAATTGACCTTGATCATTTTACTAATGAAGATGAAATTGACCCTGTTTTTTCATCCTGGGATAAATCTACCGGAATAGAGATTACTGAATCTCAAATTACTGATCTTAAGGATTATCTTACAGAAGAAGCTGATGGCGATCCTACTAACGAACTTCAGACAGTTGTTCAGGAAGATTACAAGGTTACCTTATCACATGATGGAGGCTCGTTTATGACCGGTGTAAAAAGCTATACCCAGACCGAAATTGAGAATCTAACGCCTTACGATGGACTTACTGTGCACAACAGCACTACCAACTGCATAAATTACTATTTTATGAATAATTGGTTTGAAACTTGCGGTACCTGTACACCTCAGCCCACGCAAGCTGATGCCGGAGAAAATATTTGGATGCCGGGTGGAGTCCTTACTGTTACTTTGAGTGCCAATATCCCTGTATCCGGAGAAGGAAAATGGATTATTTTAAGTGGTGAAGGTGGTTCTTTTGAAGATGATTCCGATCCTCATACACTCTTTACAGGGCAGCTTTCTGAACAATATACTCTTCAGTGGACAATTACAACAAGTTGCAACACTTCTTATGATGAAATATGGGTGAAGTTTACTTCCTGGGTATATGGAATGCCATTTACTGATTTACGCGACAATAATGTTTACGAAACAGTAGTTATAGGCAATCAATGCTGGATAGCTGAAAACCTAAAATACCTGCCTGAAGTGTCAGGACCGGAAGTGGGATCAGATGCGGAACCCTACTACTATGTATATGGTTATTACGGCACAAATGTAAATGATGCAAAAGCCTCCACCAATTATAACACCTATGGTGTGCTTTACAACTGGCCTGCTGCTATGGCTGGTTCGTCCAGCAGTAGTTCAAACCCAAGTGGCGTGCAAGGCGTATGCCCTACTGGTTGGCATTTGCCAAGCGATGCTGAGTGGACACAATTGGTTGATTACCTGGATTCACAAGGTTTCACTAACAATTGGGATAATCCTAATGGTGCCAGCAATGCTCTAAAATCCTGCCGGCAAGAAAACTCTCCCTTGGGTGGAGATTGTGCCATATCTGAACATCCGCGATGGGAATCAGATGATACTCATTATGGTTTTGATGAGTTTGGCTTTTCGGCGCTTCCTGGCGGCTTCCGTAATACCGATGGAAATTTCAGCCTCATTGGGAGCTACGGTACCTGGTGGAGTTCTAATGAGTACTCATCCTCGAGCGCCTGGGGCCGGAATATGAACTACAGTAGCGGCAACGTGGACCGCGGCAGCTACAACAAGACAAACGGTTATAGCGTAAGGTGCCTGAGGGATTAGATTATACCGGATGGCAAAATATAACAGACCAATTATACCGGATGGCAAAATATACAGACCAATTATACCGGATGGCAAAATATACAGACCAATTTTACCGGATGGAAAAATATAACAGACCAATTATCGCTCCGCTCAATTGTTCTGAATATTTTAACCACCGGCATTAACGATTGTAATTTACAAAACAGCTTGGACTATTTTGTAAATACATTTCGTATAATTTGATTATTTGAGAAATTTGATTATTTGGGATTTGGAGCTTCATTTTCTTAGTATTCATCATTCAAATTTTTAAAGATTTTGCCTCCGGGCTTTCCTTCACTTCGTGCTTCGGGATTTTAATACCGATTGGAAAAATATAACAGACCAATTTTACCGGATGGAAAAATATAACAGACCAATTTTACCGGATGGAAAAATATAACAGACCAATTATCGCTCCGCTCAATTGTTCTGAATATTTTAACCACCGGCATTAACGATTGTAATTTACAAAACAGCTTGGACTATTTTGTAAATACAATTCGTATAATCGCTCCGCTTAATTGTTCTTAATGTTTTAACCACCGGCATAATTTACAAAACAGCTTGGACTGTTTTGTAAATACAATTCGTATAACATTTTTGATTAAGCGTTAGATATTTTTGCTTTTATAATACCCGCCAGTTTTTGGCGCACCCTTGAAAAATATCTTTCCCTGTTCAGTTAATTGCTTAATATGCCGTTGTGTGCTTCGCAGGCTCAGCCCTAATTGCTCTGCTATGGATGGTGCATTGATGCCCGGAAATTGACTAATTGCTTCAAATATCTTTTCCTGTTGTTGTTTTATACCGCCACTCTTTTTGTCAAACTCTTTATTTACACCGCCACTTTCTTGTTTTACACCGCCACTTTCCTTTAGTAATCGCAACAAATCTGTTTGTGTAGAGATGACACAACCGGCGATAAAATCAACGAATGGTTGAACATCTTCATGGACTTTCTCCAAAAGCGCAATGTAATCCTGCCTCACAATCACCGGAATAATGGCAATGGTGTAATCGTTACGCAACAGCGCAAGATTCATCAGCAGCCTTGCCATGCGGCCGTTACCATCAATAAAAGGATGGATAAACACAAAACGCTGGTGAGTAAGTGCTGCCAGCCTTACAGGATGTATCTTTCCTTCGTTGGTATTGTACCAGTGCATGAAGCGTTTCATCTCTGCTGTAATTTTTTGAGGCGGTGTAACTGCATATTTGCTACCACTGATAAAAACAGGCACGCTACGGTACACACCAGCCAGAGTATCGTCAAGTTGCCGGAAAAACATTTTGTGAAGCATCAGGATATCTGTTTCTTCAAGCGCTTGTTTTTGCAATAGATTGTAAAGATGGTCATATGCTTTGGCATGGCCGACAGCTTCATACACATCCTTTAGGGGCTTGCCTTCAATGGTAAGCCCATCTTCAATAACCACCCTGGTTTCCGACTCTGTGAGGCTGTTGCCTTCAAGCGCATTGCTTGAATAAGTAAGCCCGATGCGATAGTAATTCCGCAGCGATTGCAGCGTATGTTCATCAAAAGGACGGTAAGCCTTTATACTTTCGTTATTGATGCTGGCTATTTTGAGTTTGTTTGTCATGATGATCCGATTTTTGAATTCATTTGGATAAATAATCCCGTTTCATTTTATTGTTGTATCAGATAATTGCAAATTCCGCTCATCAGGTTTTTTTAATTTTTAAAACACCAAAATTTTACCGGTAATTTCGTTCATGTCAATTTCAACGATTTTAGCCTGATAGCGGGCAGTTATCAGACGGCTTTCAGCAGCAAGATAGTTTTTTTGGGCTTCGCGCAGTTCAAAACCCGATAATTCTCCAAGACGGAAACGCTCCATTGCAATATCCAGATTTCTGTTGGCAACTTCAAGGTTAAGGCTTTCGAAATCAACTAATTGCTTTTTGCTTTGCAGACTAAGGTAGGTTGCCATCAAATCGGTATGTAAAGTTGAGCGGAAGTCCAAAAGTTCAATTTCTGCATTTTCTTTCATAATACGGGCATTGGCGATCTGGCGGTTCAGATTAAAACCATTGAATATATTCCAGCCTACTGAAAGACCGTAATTTATACCCGAAGTCTGATTTGTTTTCATAAATCCAGCTTCCGATTCCGATTTCAGATAACTATATCCCATATTAGCGTTCAGCTTTGGCATACGGCGAGCATTGAGCGAACGCAGTTCCAGCGATGTCAGGCGTGTATCAATATTATTCATCTGCAGGTAAGTGTTATTTGCCATAGCAATGTCATATACATCCTTCCATTCAGGCATTGAAACAGTATCAATTGTATCTTCAACATCAAAATCAAGGGCTATATCTCTTGCCAGCAGATTATTCAGCCTTATTTTTGAGGTTCTGAAAATCTCTTCACTGTTTAACTGATCGGAACGGTCGGCGTTATAATCAACCTGAGCCTGCAATATCTCCAGACGTGAAGCAGCTCCAAGTTGAAAT
>MTBK01112219.1_pt1 | contig 10743 bp, 12 predicted proteins | sample 1535981 | NCBI WGS metagenome assembly MTBK01 (sample SAMN06109225, study PRJNA356200) | anaerobic digester metagenome | isolation source: biogas reactors fed with pig manure or primary and secondary sludge | place: Spain | collected 2016-06-30 | reverse complement strand
CCCGCTTCCGGCGTCATGGCCGCCCTCGCTCGACGTTTATTGAATACTGGTGGTTGCGGGTCCTTCTGACGTTGATCTCGCGGACGGCTCTCCCGTGGTGCCGGATCGCGTCCGCCACCGCCCGCGGGACAAGGAAGAGGGGGACCGGGGAGACGTTTATCTCCTCCGGTGAGGATGTACCAGTGGCGGCCTGGCGGAGCGCGTGGTGGCACTTCTTGTCCGGGCTGCCGCCGCTGGTGTTCGGTTCGGTTCTTCTGGTGTGCTGCATTTCTGATAGCTCCCTGCACCGGGACTCGCTCCGGCGCATACACCACCATCGGGGACTGACGGTTAAAAGGGTACGCCGATGGGTTCGGAAAAAGCAACAGGCCCCATATAAGCCTTACTTTATTGCAAACGTTCAAAAAATGAGGATTTATGAGGAATCTCCCATCCGGGGCAGGACCAGGGGTTACGGGATCTCAGGATCCGTTCGGGATTTTGCAGGTCTGGTCCGGCGATCTGCAGGCGGCGGCCACGTCCCCGGCATCGTAGCGGAGCCGGACCTCCCGCCCCCGGCCCGTCCGGGGCACAAGATCGACGATCCCGGCCTTTGCAAGGGCGTTGAGGTGCTCGTGGTAGGCTGTCTTCCCGACCGGGAGGTACTCCTGTGCCGCTTCAAAGACCGCCCCCGACGCCATATCCGCCCCGTCGCTGGACCGTTCCGCGATCCAGCGGGCGAGCGCCCGCTCGCCCGCCGAGAGCCCCGCTGCCCGGTTCCGGAGGGCCGGCGCCGTGACCGCCCGGGCTGCTGCGGTGACGTCGGCGTGGGTGACCCGGCGGCGGCCGTCCTTCTCCGCCCGGTGGGCTGCTTGCCGGACGAGGTCGATCCCGACCCGGACGTCCTGTTCGCCGGCGGCGAACCGCGCGATCCGGTCGAGGAGCGGCTTCGGCAGCACCCGGGGATAGAGACCCTGCCGGACGCGGTCGGCGAGGATCTCGCGGACCTCGGCCTTTGTGTAGGGCAGGAAGGTGATCTCGGTCGGGTGGAAGACCGACCGGACGCTTGAGTCGGCCTCGGCTCCGAGGTTCAGGTCAAGGTCGCTCGTGACCGCGAAGACCCCGGCCTTCCGGACGTCCCACTTCTCGTAGAGCCGGAGGATCTGGTAGAGGAGGGGGTTGTAGGTCCCGGCCACTATGAGGTCGTCGGCGTCGTCGAGGCAGACGACGAGCGCGGCGTTACGATCCCGGAGCCGGGAGACGATCCCCTCTTTGACATCGTCGAGGTGCCAGCCGGTCGGGGGCGGGGCGTAGCCGCAGACCTGCTTGAAGATGCTCCCGTAGACGGCGAGCGGGGTGTGGTCCTGCCGGCAGTTGACATAGGCCGGGATGATCCTCTGCGTCTCCTCCCGGATCATGGTAAAGATCCGGTGGACGGTGGTGGTCTTCCCGGTCCCGGGCGGGCCGCGGAGGATGGCGGAGAGGGCGCTCCCGCCCCGGAGGGCCGGGCTGATGAGGAAGGCGAGTTCTTTGACCTGGGCGTCGCGGTGGTGGAGGTGCTCGGGGACGAACGTGAGTTCGAAGACGTCGGGATCTCTGAAGAGGGTCTGGTCACTGCGGAGAAGGGGCGAGTGCGTCATAGGAGAGACTGGAGAAGAGGTAGTAGATAACAAGGAGCCGTGCGCGGTCTGAAAGTGAAGGGGAAAGAGTCCCCGCTTCACTCGAGCCAGGGGATGCCGTCGGCCCAGGTCTCGACCGTGGTCTTGATGGCGTCGTCCTGGTAGGACGAGATCCGGACGGTCTTTTGGGTGAAGGTGGCGTAGGAGTCGCGACCGGCGGGAGCGGAGTGCGACGTTCCAACGGAACGGAGCTGGAGCACCGGCAGGTGTGGAGTGCGACGTTCCAACGGAATGCGACGGGTCGCAAGGGCGGCGTTGCCCATGACCTCGGCGGCGTTCGCCTCGAACGCGGCGATCGAGGGGGACTGGAGCGAGACGGTGCCGACCCGCTTGCCGTCGTCGTTGATGAAGTTCACCTTCGCGGTGTAGTGCTCGCGGTTCCGGACGACGCCCTCGACGGTCTGGCCGTCGCGGGTCGTGTAGTCGACGCACCCGAAGGGGTTGTCGTCGAGGACCATCTCGATGAGGCTGTCGAACGTCTCTACATCGGCGATCGTGAGCGTGATCTCCCGGAGCGCCGTCTTGTTCACGGTCTTCTGCACGAAGTCTGCCATGGGTTTTGCTCCTTTGCGACACAACGCTCCGGGTTGTGCCTGATAGGAAGACGCTTCGCGTCTTCCGTGGCCTGCATGCTCCCGGGAATACGACAGACAACTAGAGGGTGGACGGGGGAGGGGATCAGTCTGATTTTATCGGGGAGGGTGGATTGGGCCTGGATTCTTGAATATATGCGTTACGGTCAGGCATTTGGTCTCCTCCATCGTAGTCTTCACCAGGAGGGTTACCAGGATGACCGACGCAAAGACCACCCGGGAGCTCGTCTACGAGACGAACCGGGACGTGAAGTGGATCTGCCGGACGCTGCAGAGAATGGAGGCGCAGGACGAAGAATTTGAGGCCCGGATCCGGGCACTGGAGGGCTGGCGGGCGGAGAAGGCCGGGGAGGAGCGGCGGATCTCGACGGTGAGCGCCGGGGCCGGCGGGGTCGTCGGCGGGGTGGTGGCGGTGTTGGTGAAGGTGCTGGGCGGGGGGTGAGGGTGGGTGGCTTGACTCATTCTCTACTCTGGCTTATACCGGCGAGCCCCGAACAATTTTCTAGCTCTTCTGCCCGGAGGAGCACCGGCAGACCGTGCAGGAGTGTGCCAAAGAGATCATCACCGGGATGGTTGTGTAGGTCGCGACGAATGGCGGAGTTCCGTCTGCGAGTTACGGCAGAGTAGTGATGCGTGCTCTACTCAGCCACTTCATAAAGAGAGTTCTCAGTTCCGGGCCAGCCGGAATCTCCGGTCGCCGACGAGTTCCAGGTCGAACTCCGGCGGCTTACCCTTTGCCCAGGGGATGACCCCCAGATCCAGCATCCACCTCCCGATGACCGAACTCTTGAGTTCCGGGCAGGTTGTCCAGAACGTTTCCGGCAACGAAACGTCGACAATCCTGCCGTCATCGAGCACGACCTCCACCGAGCCCCAGTCCCTCTGGAAGTAGCGGTCACGATCACGGCGTTTGATCCCGACGCCGTACCCTGCGCCGGTGCGATCGTTCGCGGTACTGTTGGACCAGCCGGAGACTTTCATGGTTCTTCTCTGGGGAGGTGAGGGATATAAAACCGCCGGATTGATTATTATCACGAGAGATGCGTGAATATACTGCATTTACAGCGCTGTAACACGCCTCGGTTTGTATGACGTGAGGTTTATTCGAGGGAAGCACTATTTAAGCCGATTTAGCCAAAAATCCATCCAATGTCGCACTAACTAGAGTCCCGGATCAAGTATAGGCTCAATTCGATAGGGTGTCCAGCGAATGCATCAAGAATCAGCTCTTCAGAGGGCCAATAGTCAGGATTCAATATGCACACGCGACAAAAAGTCCAATTTGGCTCACTTGACCGGCAGATAAATAGCAGCCGTATCTATATACAACCTGTGGTTGTATGGATTGTCGCCTCATAGAGATATTTGAGATTGATGAGTTTTCTGAAGTGCAACGTATACCCAAAATGGCCATTTCTGAGCAGATTATCCAGAATATCCGGTCATTCGACGAAGAAGAGGTACTGGAACCCTTCATCCAGAAGATAATTCACGACTATAATAAAACACCCCATGGACCAACGGAAATTGCAGACATTATAACGACGAATATCCACGTTCAGGGTAAGAAGAAAGTCACGGGGATCGTTCTCAAGGGGAAGAGTTTCAAAAAGGTCTCGAGTAGGGATGTAACCCACCAGTTTGCAAAATTGAGAACTATTCCAAACATTGAACTGATGATCTTCTGCGCGGTTGGCGATATCCAGGATGACGCGCAAAGAGACTTCATTCAATGTGCAGCGGACGCGAGAAGTGCCTATCTTATCATCGATGCGACGGATTGCGCACGACTCCTTATTGCGTACGGCAAGATCTGTCAACACGATGGTCTGCCCTTTGATACCAGTGGGAAATGCAGCAACGGCCATAAAAACAATGAACTGATCCTTGAGATCCCGGTGCAGGAAAAACCATCCTACAATGTTCTGAAGGAGGAGGATGTAAGCCATGGAGTGGCCAAACGATATTCAGCAATTCTTCTTACCAACCCACACTACTCCCGGGATATTATCAGGAACATCATCCGGGAGAAGACAGAGGAGATGAAGCACCGGGAGTATTATCGGACCCCCCGTGTCGAGGAGCGGTGGGGGAAGACCCCGGCACATGTAGTCTGGCTGTACGTCGCCTCCAGCTTGGAGGATGTCCAGAACCATAACTGGAGGTGTACCTCCTGCTGGATCGATCCCGCCCTCCCTGAGGACTTCCGACCACTTCTTCCGGGCGACCGGGAGATCCTCGACGGGATCGAGATCTCCTGGAATAAAGAGTATCATCCCCTCGCCCAATATCTGTCTGAAGACAGGAGTGCTCCAAAAGAAGTCTACTTAAGGGAGGTTGATACCGTATGCAAAATCCTGATCGGTCTGGGAAATAATGTTGTGGAGAAGTTTCAGGCGTATTCCGCGGGGACTCTCTCGGAGGCGGACCTGATCCAGCATATGCAGGCATTAACTCCACAGGAGGCCGAGGTCTCCCGACGGAGTCGCACTCACCCTAGGCCCCCGCTTGAGTGCGATGCATACGGCAACGCCTGTTCTAACCTCTCGGCCACAGTCGACAATATGTTCTTGTTTTATTCTCCGTGGGGCCTGGAGACGTGGCCGCAGAAGAACCGGGATTACCTGATGCGGGAGGCCATAGAACTTTTTGAGGAGAATAAGGTGGCAATAGACTACGAGAGGAAGAAGATCTGAGGGCGTCCTCCGGTTCATATCCCCGAATATTTAGGTGTAAAAAACATATGGGGACTTTAAGAACGAAGAGTACCGTCGAGATTATAGACAACCCAGGAAAACATCAGTAAAGCGAATCAAAAACGACTACAACGGTATTGGAGAGACATTTAATTATACCGCGCGACAGATAAGCCAGATAAGAGGGCATGCCATGAGTTGGGAACGGATGTATAACAAAAATTACCAATGCCCGAAGTGCGGCAATACGGCAGTTGTTGGACATTATATGGATGATTGGAATAGGAGAGAATATCGCGTTATATCAGGTGACGCAGATACAACAAATTGGACGACACCGATCGTCTGCAAAAAGTGTAAATCAATTATGCAACTAGAGAACGGTTAATTTTGCTTGAGATCACCCAGATAGTGGAAATCATAAAAAATTAAGATGGACGGAATATACAGGTAGATATTGAAAGTATTGGTAACAATAACATGGATCCGTTAGCGGAACTCATTAATCAAATACGAAGCGGGAACGTAATATTATGGGCAGGATCTGGGTTCTCCAGGTACGCAGGGTATCCCGATGGAAAGAAGCTTGCCGAGATCATCAAGGATAATGCGCAAGAGCCTGATAGTGAATATTTTAAAGATAAGCAGCAATTGATCGACGTAGCTCAAGAATTTACTGAACTCTATGGCTCTGAGCGCCTAATTGAGATATTAGAAAGTGTTTTCAACGAAGAACCAACTTCGCTACAGTATCATCAATTGTTGACCCAAATTCCCCAGATCGCCTGTATCATCACAACAAACTATGACATGTTATTTGAGGAAGCATACGGAGACAGGATATGCTCGGTTGTAAAGGATCCAGACATCCCTAAATCTAAAGTCCAAGATAAGGTTGTAATATACAAGATCCATGGGTCTCTACAATTTTCTGACACAATCATCATTACTAAAGACGATTATCGAGATTTCTACGCTAATCTGGATAGTCTAGTATGGACAAAAGTAAAAACACTAATCTCAGAATATACAATCCTGTTCCTTGGCTACGCATTTGACGATATAGACATCCAATATCTCTTTGATAACGTATTCAAGAAGTTAGGGGACGCTCCGAAAGAGATTTTCTGGATTTCGCCAAATTTGCCCCAACACAAACTGGAATATTATTCCAAAGAGTATCCAATTCGATATATCAACTCAACGGCCGAAGAGGCGATACCAAAGATAAAAGAGAGAGTTGATAAGAGCTTAATCGTTGACGCTGAGAGAGGATACGTACGTCCGATTACAGTGAGCAAGGTACTTGAGAACCGGGGTTTCATTGCAGAATTTAGGACAGGATCCAAAGGCACACATATAACATCGGTCGGAGTAAAGGACCCGGATAGCCCAAATGCAGGAATAGGGTTAAAATTATCTTTAAAACCCCTGGCCAGAGAACACGGAGAGATCGAAAAACTTTATGACCTCTTCTCCGGGAGAAATTTTGATGAAGTTCAAATCGCTTCCGAGAACTATAGCATTTTGTTTAAAGCCTCAGCTGGAGGCATCGACGTACCCATTCCCGATGGTACCGAGGCTGCGCATTTAACCATCACATGTCAACCAGTAAGAAAGTTTACCTCGAGTGTCACATTAAAGCGATCGGAAAGGTGTATCACGAACATAAAAACAGAAGTATTCGCATCTAATTACACAGTTCAGGTTGTATTATTCCATCCTGGTTTTAAGATAATTTTGACCCCCACCGAAGAAACCGAAAATATCTGGCAAATGGAGATCTCATTTGAAAAACCCAAAGACGTCCTAATGGGAAAAGAAATCTTCGGCTTTTTTGATGACTGGACAAAAGATGATGAGATGCTTATCTCAAGTGATCTCGCGGATATGTGTATTCCAATCCCTTTTCCCAGAGGAAGCATGCCAAAAGATATTATCGAATACATTAAACTGAATTCTTATGTGTATTTGAGCCTCTTTAGAATTCAACAGTTTTATGGAATCCGATTCGATCTAAAGGGCGCTGAACCTATCCTAAAGAACGATTTAGATGTAATGGGAGAAATTCTCACTGCAATTGATGATAAAGGGAAACAACTTGATGCAATATCCGCAAAAATTCAGGCTGATAAGTATGACGCATTCCGCCAGCGAATCAATCCAGTTATGGGCCCTCTCTGCATAACCAACAAGAGAATTTTGAGATGTAAACTCCTGAATCATGATTTCGAACTCGGCTACGGGATTATCGACGGGCAGAACATGTATATCTCAAATGAAGATGAAATAAAATCCAGTTTAGAGAATGGAGAGAGCGAAATCAAGGTAACTTTCAAAAGCAAAACAGGAGATTTATATTTAAGATATTGCAAAGATGAAGGCACCAGATCCCCGTTACCCGAGTAAAGACAAACCAGAATCATCCTATTTTTGCGCACTGATAATCCTGTATGAGCCTCCCCTAAATGTTCCAAAACCCAAGGAAGAATGAGAAGCAGAGGCAACCTACTGGTCAGGAGAGCCCTCGATGAATCTCAGAAATTCCTCACCGAAGGGCGTTATTTTCAAGTTGGTGTAGGGTTTTCCACCTCCATCAAATAGCAGAATGTTTTCATCGTAGAGGAGTGATTTCGAGACCAAATCCTGGACATAGAAGAGATATTTTGACTCATCGAATCCAAGGAGATCTCTCTCGCGATTGAGAGAAGCCCGGGCGCCTTCACCTCCGGCATCCTCACTTTGGATGATTCCTCGCTCGGAACTACTTTCAGATTCAGAATTTCTGATTTCCCGGAAGTGATCGAGGATCAGGATCTGATCTTCGTTGATGCGAAAGGCGATATCGAGGAATGTCTCTTTAAAATCAGACTCGTAGGTATGCTTCATCTCGTTCAGCAAAATCATCTTAAATCGATGCACCTTCTCCTCGGATGCGGTGTTTACGACTCTCCACAGTATGGACTCGAGAATATCTGAGAACTCTTCGCTTCGGAGATATTCTTGATCGAACTCGTGAGGATCCGTCGATTCAACGTCCTTCTTAAGTTCCTCAAGAATGCCGCATACACGCTCCTGTTTTATCAGATTCCGATACCTGATGAAGGTATCAGCCAGAAGACCAACACCACCAGGTACTCTTGAGAGGAGCGCCTCTCCAAAAGCGCTCCCTAGCAGTTCCAATTGAATCCTTGTGTCCGGGTTCATGGCTCATCTCAATGACTGTTAGCTTATCTACAGTCTTCCTCATGTTCTTCTTTAATGGTCTGCATCGTAACGTCCAACACCTCACAGGGGGTTACCCACAGCCGACTCCAGGTGGAGGGCGGCGGCCGCCAGAAGTGAGAGCACCTATCGGGAGGAGCTTCTAACACCTCTAGCATTTAGAAACCCCTAAGCGCCCTCACCACCAAAACCTCTTCATGCGCTCCATCGTCACCGGCGGGGCCGGCTTGGCTCGAACCTTGCAGACACCTTAGCACAAAACCACGACGTCGTCATCATCGATAACCTTGCCACCGGCAGGCGGGAAAACATCGAGCACCTCCTGGACCATCCCCGGGTGACGTTTGCCGAGGGGAGCATCACCGACCATGACTTTTTGATGGAGGTCCTCCCCGGCGCGGATGGCATTCTGGCCGGCCCCCCCGGTGCCCCGGTCGGTGTAGGATCCTGCCTCGAACGAGGCGAACGTGACCGGAACACTCAATGTACTCGTCGCGGCGAAAGGTTGCAGGATGCTGGCCGTGGTTGCGGCATTCTCGGTCTACGGTGATACCCCCTGTCCGAGACCGTGGGACGTTCGGGTTTACCACAAGCGGGAAGTTTGATGGGACCTTCACGCCGTCGGTTTCTTCCCGACGCCAACCGGATCGCCTGCATCGCCTTCTCCAGGTCATCCGCAAGAGGGGCCCGGAGTCCGGCAGCGTGCTCACACTATCGGTATTCCATCTCCAGCAATTTGTGATAATCCATATACATATGGACCGGATCGGTGGATCTTCTGGTTGCTCGTTTGAACCCGAATTTCTCGTAAAATCCCACAGATTCCTGTTTTGAATCCACAGTGATGATCCTGCACCCGACATATTTTGATATATTCATCGTGAGCGCCAGAACCTCACCGAGCATCAGAAACCCGATACCGATTCGTTGATATTTTGAGGAGGTTGCCAGCCGGGCGATCTTTAGAGCGGGGTATTTTCGGTAAGGGTACCCTCGTCTCCCATCCTCCGTGGCTACCTGCTTGACATCAATGCAGTCGGTGACGAGGGTGAAAAACCCAACCAGTTCAGAGTCGATATACGCAAGATGGGTTACCGACAGCCGCTCTTCCTGATACTCCCTTGAATCCTCGATCAAGAACTCATCCAGATCGGCATGACCACACCTGAAGGCTGATACATCCAGGTCACTGGAAAGCGGTAAAAAATGGAGTTCCGGGAGAGGCATATCCTCACAGACGCTGATGTTGCGCTCTGTGCGCCGCAAACCGGATCAGTTTCCGCGCGTCGTCGGTATAGGTGGGCCTCTCCATGTACTCATGGAAACGCCGGGCATCTTCGCCCTCAAGGGTAAGCCCAAGTTCGATTGGTTTCGCCATTGTCACTCCACCTCTGGATACGATATAATAATCGTGGCTACCACAAATAGGTTTCGTCAGGTTCCCGGGTTACCTTTCTCCGAGCTTTCCGGCTCCACTCATCACCCCGGATGCAGGGGATCTGTGCATTGGTGGATCTCCTTACCCAGGTTGTGCAGAGACCATAGCACTGCCGGCGAGCGTTCCCTCTCCGGTTCTGCCGAACCATTCGCCGTTTGACCGTGGATGACATCGTCCCCACCGGGTGTCGTACGTCGCACCTGATGGTGCTCCCGCTCCGGCGGACCATCGCGTCTCCACCCTCAATCCGGTAGCGCCCGGCCTCGACGGAGATCCTGAGCGGTCCATCCATGCCGTGGCTGAAGGTACCCACCTCCCGGGTCATGGCCGCCCCCGCTCGATGCCAGCCGTATACTGGTGGTTCCAGGTCCCCGGTGGACATGGATCTCGCGAACGGTTCCCCAATACCGCCGGATCCCATCCGACTTTGAGCCACTCCGGCGAGGCATCTTCCGTTCTACCGGATCACCTCATCCCGCCCGTTCCACCCCCGGACGAGCCTTGCGTACCACGGATCACAGGGGTCTCCAACGAGCGGTAGAGCCCTCGCCGCAGACATGCCGGGTTCGACCTTCGTCCGGTGGTCGAGGGCTCCGGGCAGAGACTCTTGCAACATGGGCCCACGCTTTGTACCTGTTTTCAGCACGTTGCAGCCGGCGATGCCACTCAAAGGGTGGCGTTGGGGCGTTCGATCCTGATTTCCACCCCGCGAGGGTGGTATCGTGAGATCTCTTCCGGCATTCTGGCTTTCGCGCACACCCGCACACCCTGGCGCCGGTATCGGGGGCTGTGTGCGTGTTTTGCTGTACTTCAGTACTAAGAGAGAGACGCATCTCTCTATCTGTACAGGTACTGCTGGAACCGGCCCCTTCCCCGGCCGTTCGATCTTCGCGGCCGGTGCTGGAATCCTGTGGTAACCCTGCTGCAACGTTGCAACCTTCGATGCTCCCGCTCCGGTTATGAACCTGTCGCGAGGTGTAATCGTCGGACCAGGGTTTGATAACTTATGGCCCTCCGGGAGGGGTACCGAGATGACCGACGCAAAGACCACCCGGGAGCTCGGTCTTACGAGACGAACCGGGACGTGAAGTGGATTTGTCGGATGCTCGCGCGGATGGAGGCCCAGGATGAGG
>MTBK01240061.1_pt1 | contig 10745 bp, 11 predicted proteins | sample 1535981 | NCBI WGS metagenome assembly MTBK01 (sample SAMN06109225, study PRJNA356200) | anaerobic digester metagenome | isolation source: biogas reactors fed with pig manure or primary and secondary sludge | place: Spain | collected 2016-06-30 | reverse complement strand
TAGGGATTACAAATATATAGATCTTGCGGTTTGAGAACAGGGATGGTGAAAAGGGGCAAAATTTGAGGAGATAGTCCCTAACTCATGCGGAGTTTGGGCTGGGAGACACCTTTCCCGATACCGATGTAATCCGGCAGGCGAGCATTGATCCGGAGTTCACCTGAAAATGCGGTCATCTCGATCCCCTTGTACTGCGTTCGCATCGCATTCAGCCTTGAATGGGCGTACAGGCGCCTTTCGATGACAATCCCGAGTCCCTTTGCCAGGCTCAGGATGTTCCCGATGAGGATAGCGTTGAGAAGTCGTTTCTTCTCGTTCCAGTCGTCGATCGACCGGAATTTCTCATAATTTCGTGAGTTGAGGGCAAGCCAGGGGGAGAGGAACCGGTACTGCACCGGCTGGCGGGTTACCTCAATATCAACCATCTGCTCGTACATCACCTTCTGTACCACCCTGTAGGTACGCGTCCGCAGGGCAAGCTCGGTTATCTCTCCTGAGATCTCCTTGAGGATCGTAGCTCCCTCCTCAATGCCAAGGATGGCCGGAGTGCCTTCAATCACCTTGTACTGCACCCTCGGATAGGTGAGGAGAGGGGTTTTGGCATGCTGGTGGAGGAGGGGGTACTCCGCAAACCGGTTTCCGATACACCCTCGCAATTTTGTCGCGTCCTCCTGCATCGGCCTATCGGTTTCCAGTACCATGTAGAGAGTGCGTACCTTCATCGACTCATATCCTGTTGTTCACACATCACCACTCAAGCCACCCGAGAGAGTATCCTGTAGTAGTCAGTTCAATCGTCTTGGGATACGGCGGGTCAAGGAGCTCACCGGCGCCTACCGTCCGCCGGTGCCGCCCGATCTGGCTGGCGATATGCGCTGCAAGATCGGGGTCATTCTCCTCGATAAGCCCAAAAAGTGTCTGGTAGGTTGTTCCGACACCAAACCCTACCCGGATCAGATCCTCCCTGTTGAACAACCTCTCAATACGATTCATCTCCTTTATGATGTCTCCATCACTCGAATTATCAGTGAGGCGCTGCTCCCTCTCGAAACACCAGCGATTGAAGTCGCGCAGTACAGACTTCAGGTGCGGGATGACAGAGTCTCTATCACCAGGATCTTTCATACCGAGAATCTCCAGTTTCTGCCCGAGGTTCTGGTATTCACGATTGTGGGCTGCCGCTGCTGCGATCTGGTCTGTGACACCGACTGTTCCGTTGAATGAACCGACCACCGCCTCAACGAAGATCTCAAAGGGTTTTGAGACAAGCATACCGGTGCGGGACAACGATAGCGTCTGCACCTGTTCAAGGCAGATTTTGTCAATAGCATCTGGCATGAAGTCCGAGATTGCCAGGAACTTGAGGAGGTCATACTTCGGGTCGTAGCTCTCTCCGCCGCACTGAAAGACTGAATCGACATACTTCTTCCCGATCCATTTACGATTTATCCTGTCTCTTGCCTCCCCCCGTATAGCCCTGATGAATCGGTCGTCATCTTTTGCAACCGACCAGAGCAGGGCGGTCCGGATAGCCCCCTTCAGGCTCGAACCCGGAATGTAGGTGCGATCAGCTGTCTTGATACACTCCCTGACGGCCGGTATGCGGGCAGTGCCAGAAAAATTTCTCACGATGTAGTTGCGGAGCGGGCGGAAATCCGTCTCTCGTGCAAATCGATTGAGGTCGAAATAATCCTTGTCCACTTCTGCAACAAACCGGTCGCGCTCTGACTCGCTGAGCGAGGAGAGGAACCGGGATTGGTCGATCCTCCAGAGCCAGTCCTTTCCGCCTCTATCTTTCCTCAGGACGAACTCTATCGGCGAATACTCAACGCCGGTTCCGATATGTACCGGCGAGACAGCTTTCATCGTGATCATGCTGACCACCGTATCCCGACCGGGAATGCCATCCCGTACTCGACCACCCGTGGGGAGTCCCGGACAACCGCCACCGATCCGTATGAGGGGCGGTGCAGGTTCGCAAAGACCGACCCCTCGGTCAACATGCTGATCCTTCTTTTCATGACACCGTCACCGCTCCGCCCCCGGATAGAGACGAGATCGTACCACGCCCTTCCCTCAAAAGCAGTAAGCGTGTCGGGGGTAAACCGGGAGAGCGTCATCAGATAAGGTTCTTCGGGTTGCTCCGGGATCGTCATATCACCAAACGAGAGTGAAAACTGTCCCTGTCCCCCGGAGGTTCTCGGACCGATGCCCTGGTCCTCCAGGAACCTGAGTGCTGCCCTGACCGGCGGCTCCCAGGTGGTGTCATGAAACCGGATCAGGAAGTAATAGCCGCCATTACGGAAAATTGATCCATACGTATGATAAAACGCCTCTGATTCCGATGATAACCGGTTGATACGGTTGTGCGGGATCTCCACTTCGTCCCTCTGCAGGGTGAGCATATCGCCCTCACGGGCCAGCATCCCCCTATCAGCGACATAGTCATCCAGTCCGCTGATGAGATCCGTCCGTCGCAGGTCACCGCCGGCCAGGTCGCGGAAGAGATCTTCGTGGAGGTACCGGATCCTCTTAAACCGTCTGGCATTATCGAAATCCTCTTCCCGCCGGGTCTCTGGAGGCGGTAGCAGGGGGCACGGGAGGAAGTGATGGCTCCGTCCGCCTGAGGTGACGTATGGAAATGCCGACGAGAGGATAAATGGCGGATCCTCCGGATACCGGGCGATCAGCCCGTCAAGATCATACCCGAGACTGAAAAGCCCGGTGCAGATCGCTCCAAACAGCGTATTTGAGGGGAGCGTTGCTGGAAATGTCGAACGCGGAGTGAGATAAACTGCTCGCATGGTGCCTGTTCACTCCATGTTAGAGTCGTTCAAGGATCTCCCGTGCAGTCGTCGCCCCTTCGGTTTGTGTATGGAGTTTCCAGTCTGCTCCTGTCCTGTAATCCTCTGCATCCTTCTCCATCAGAGTCAGATTTGTGAATTGTATCTTCCCGTAGCCACGGGTGCCCGAAGCGCCCAGGTAGTTGTCCTCAAGGAGAGTCATCGCCTCGAAGATCAGTTTCAGGCGCTCCTCATCCTTCGATTCATAGTGCGAGAAGATTATCTCAAAGTCAAAGGAGGATCCGGCGGGGACGCGCTCGATAAACCGGGGCGTCGCCATTGAGGTGATCCGATTGAGGAAGTTCTCTCCCTTCACCTCGGTTCCGTGCAGGATATCGCCTTTTGAGTCCCAGGTCTCCCGGGTCTCTTCATCCGGGTAGGAGTCGCGGACGACGATGCGGGTCGGCCCGCTCCTGACGTTGTCGGATGCCGACCGACCGAATGCGGCACAGAGGTCACATGAGGGGTCCGTGCAGGAGTGGAACCGCCCATCCTCCGTGAGCCAGTCTTCGCTGTACCGGAGTTCAAGGAGCGACCGCATCTTTCCCTTCAGGGACGAACCCGGGATGTAAGGGAGATTCTGGATCCGGTCCATGATCACCGGCGAATCAGTACCGCCGATCTTGAGTTCTTCAGCAACCCCACCGATGTGCAGGCCGGTCAGGCACTCTATGCTTCCAGAAATACGGTAGTTTCGTTCAAATTTCATTGATCATCCCCCCGGTTACTTTCCGTGGTATTTTGCATAAGCTACGATAGCTTTCATCAGGTCTACGAATCGGTCATGGTTCTTGCGAATTTGATCTTCGCTGTTCGCGGGTATCTTCTTCATGCAGGTATCGATAAGGTCGAAGAAATCGTCAGGAATGAGGTTTCGCCCCTTTGCATACGCGAGGCTCGGGCGGAGCATATAAAACTCAGCCTGCGCTGCATCCCATCCTTTCTCCCGGATCAGTTCCTGGTTTCGGATGATGGTATCGAAAAATTTCCGGAGCTGGGTTGGATTTAGCTGACCACGGCGGATTGTCAGAACAAATGATTCAGCGATCCCTTTCTCTTTAGCAATCTCTTCGATATCGATATCGGCAAGATTCTCCACCTGCTCGATCCTGTTCACGATATCTTGCGCATTTCTGCCGCTGTCAGTGCGTCGCGGCCCTCTCCCCCGCTGAGATGCGGGATATGTTGGTCGTCCCATGGTACTACCTTCCTATATGTTTTCATCTGCTCAGCGATTTTCTCTCCTCAACCGGAGACTGGTCCAGTAGACAGGGAGCTTGATCCAGGGGAATGCCGGCTGGACGAGGCGCTCGATGGTACTGAGCTCTTCATGCGTTTTCGTATGCCGTTTCATGAGGTACTTGAGGTGCGGTAGAAAGCGTTTCCGACGGATCCGTTCACTCGTAGCCTCTTCTGGTTGACATCGTTCCAGATCCCTGAAAGTCTGGTTCCAGAGGTTCAGGAGCGTATAGACAAAACTCTTCGAGACAGTCTTACCGACGGCCCGCTCAAGATCCTCTGCGGTCTTCATCAGGGTGGTGTAACCTTTCTCCACGTGACCGGTGTCATCCCAGATCAGGCACTCATCAAAGAGGGCGATGCGGTTTTTCCCACGCTCTTTTGCCGTATCAAGGAGACGGTCTGCCATCTCAACCGCCCTTCCAACGGGGAGGCGTGGGGACACCACCGCGACGCCGGCGGAGAGAGTGATGTCAGGGTTGTTGCAGGTGAACCGGCGGAACTCGTCGTTGATCCGTCCTGCGAGGAGGATCGCCGCGTCCCAGGGACCGATGATCAGCAGATCGTCTCCGCCGGCGTAGGTGATATAGAATTTTGAGAGGCTCCTTTCGGCGCAACGGTCACAGGCGGTCTCGATCTCGTAGTAGGTATCCTTCCTCTCCTCCCCGTCATCACCCCGGGTTACCGTGATCTCACGGGTCGCCCGTTCCCTGCAGGCAGGACAGAGATCAGGGTAGACGACAAACTCATCGCAGATGGCGTTAAGGTACCCGGAGAAGAAGAACTCAAGTTTCGTGCTGAGCGTATGAATCCGGGAGATCGTTCTCTGCTCCTTCTGGAGGCCAAGAGCGAAGATCTTTCCCAGGTTATCAACGTCTGCTTTGACCACCCCGAGACGGTGCGAGCCCACGGCGAGCTGGGCAATCTCCCCGAAGGAGAGGATCCGGTCTCCCACTGCCGGCACGGTATTGCCGAGGAAGACAAACCCACGCCCGGTGCCTTCCTCAATGGGGAAGTCCGTGTTGTTGATGGAGAAGGCGGTCACATCGGGTGTGCCGGGGATGTTCTGCGCCAGGTCGTAGCTTGCGCTCAACCCGAGATCTTCAAAGCTGATCGAGAGCCCCCTGCCCCGGATCAGGTACCGGGCGCGGGCGATCTTCTGTCCGATGTTCTCGTGCAGGTCACAGATCGGGCACTGTCCGGTGCCGGGATCCATCAGTTCTCCACATGATGGGCAGCAGGTGTCGATCGACCAATTCTCTCCATAGGGCTCGAATGATACGTCGCAGTCTATGAATTTCTGCGTCTTTGCTGTGCCGGTGATGCGGGAGAGCCGTTCGAGCGTTTCTGAAAATGATGTGATATCGTTCCCCGTGCAGGGCAACATGCCGATGGCGAGGAAGAGTCTTCCATCGTAGCGCTCAAGGAGGTGCTGGTTGACCCGTCGTGCGATGGTTTCGACTCGACGCCGGTTCCCGGTTGAATTTGGTGCAAGGATGACAAAGTTCCCGCCGGTATTCCAGAGTACGGCAGGCTCAAAGAGACCGAGTTCATTGCTGACCTCCTGTGTCACAGCATCCATCAACAACGAGAGCCAGTACGATCTTCCCCGGAGTCGTTTTGCCATTCGCTTTCGTGCATCTTCCGGCGTGACGATGCCGTAGATGAAGTTCTGGATCCCGGAGAGGTCGCCCTGGATAAGGAGGAAGGGTTCACGTTCCTGTGAGGCGGCGAGGCAATGAGCGATTGCCGCAGTGGTTTTTGCATGATCGAAGAGCGGGATGTCGGGTTCGCTTACATAGACTGCCGAGGGTATGGCTGAGGTATACTTCCTCAGCAGTGCAAGCAGTGTACCGATCGGTGGCGGGCTACCGAGGCGACCACACTCGGACGTGAACGCCTCCCAGAGGAGACGATAGTCCGGTGTCAGCTTCCAGAGGGCGATCTCTCGCCGTGAGATCGGGAACGCTTCTCCGGAGATACGGAGCGCTTTTAACGGATAGACTCGTTCTGCCGGCGCTGCTTCCCTGTCTATTCCGCCTGGCGAGATCGCGGGAAAGATACTCTTTAGCGGTTCTTCTGATACTTTCCCCGTCGATGAACGTCCCTTTCTGTCCATCGCCGAGGAGAGATGGTCTGCTTCCTGGATAATCCGTGTGTGTGAGCTGTATGCTGAGGATGCCGGGTTATGGTGATAAAGTACAAGATCCTTGATGAACGGGTCCGATAGGTATGAAGAGACAAAACTTGCTCCCCATTTGCCATGAGCTCCGTTCTGACCGTAATCGTCAGGTGTCAGATGCCTGTATCGAGCATCGTGCGGGATCTCCGCCCGTTGCATGAATTTACCGATGTCGTGGAGCAGGGCTGCAATTACTAATTTTGAAATCTCTGTGTCTTCCACGTCGAGAGATCCTTTTCAAGATACAAATACCTTTTGAAATAATTTTGTGCGGCTGGTTTCTGATTCGCGGAAAGTAATTTCCTTCTAATCGATAAATGAGCCCATCGTTCGTGATTTGCCGTATTCGTGCATCACAGAGTGAAGAATATGATGAAATAACCGGCGGTTTGCGGACGCCCTTGTTTTGCTGGAAGGTCGTATGCGACAGGAGGATGGTGTATCTGTCATGCAGGTCTGGCAGGTTGCAGTCCTTGTTTTGCTGGAAGGTCGTATGCGACCTGGCGTCATCTATCCACAGGATTGATTATGTCGATGTGTTGCAGTCCTTGTTTTGCTGGAAGGTCGTATGCGACCTCCGGGATCGAGGCTTACAAGAGCGACTTTGTCCATGAGTTGCAGTCCTTGTTTTGCTGGAAGGTCGTATGCGACCCGTGCATTGGAGCCCGTAGGTGTGGAGCGGCGCATATGTTGCAGTCCTTGTTTTGCTGGAAGGTCGTATGCGACTACATCTACCACGCAGGGGCGAACGTGAATGACTCATGGTTGCAGTCCTTGTTTTGCTGGAAGGTCGTATGCGACTATGGATACCACGACGAGGATGATGAGAATGAGAATGAGGTTGCAGTCCTTGTTTTGCTGGAAGGTCGTATGCGACTTGGCGCTCTGTTCGATCTTGCGGCGAACCGTTCCGTTGCAGTCCTTGTTTTGCTGGAAGGTCGTATGCGACTTATCGGCGTTGAACTCGTGCGGGTTGTGCATGAGGTTGCAGTCCTTGTTTTGCTGGAAGGTCGTATGCGACTGAACAACTGGATAGTCGATGTAGAGGAGAGAGAAGTTGCAGTCCTTGTTTTGCTGGAAGGTCGTATGCGACTAAACCATGACTAAAGCGCAAAAAGACGTTAACAAGTTGCAGTCCTTGTTTTGCTGGAAGGTCGTATGCGACCCTGATGGGGTGAACATCTACGTGGGGCGGAGTATCGAGGAGTTGCAGTCCTTGTTTTGCTGGAAGGTCGTATGCGACATGATGTCATGGAATATTCCTATGCGGCTACCGAAGAAGAGTTGCAGTCCTTGTTTTGCTGGAAGGTCGTATGCGACTAAACAACCAATATTCATAAGCCACTCCAATATTATCAAGTTGCAGTCCTTGTTTTGCTGGAAGGTCGTATGCGACAAGACCGCGTGATCTTGTTTTAAACACCTGTCTATCGTTGCAGTCCTTGTTTTGCTGGAAGGTCGTATGCGACCGTGCTATGTTATTCCAATTACAGACTCATTAGATGGGTTGCAGTCCTTGTTTTGCTGGAAGGTCGTATGCGACACATCACGCATAACCGACACTTCTCCCTGCCGTTTCTCCGTTGCAGTCCTTGTTTTGCTGGAAGGTCGTATGCGACAGCAGAAAATTTGCCCCAATCACATAAATATCTTCTCTTCTGGCTCCGACGATCCTCCCTATATAAAGAGAGTGAGTCATTTTTCGGGAACCCTTTATAAGGTCACTCCTCGCCGGGATCTGGAGGGGCGGTTGCCACAAAAAATGCCCGTAACCGCTCTGGCAACGATTTCGCCCGCCCTTCAAGGTTTGTAACGCTGCTGGCGCTCAAATTCATCCCGCAGTGAGCGAGGTCGTTACGTAGCACCGTCACCCAATCCCAGGTGCCGGCCATCTCTTCCCAGCCACGCAGTGCCTCAAACCGGGCGGTGAGTTCCGTCGGTTCAAACCACTTCCCCTGCCATTTCAATGCCCCGCCGCTGAGCGTCCGTTCAACGACCTGGCGGACCTCCCGGTCAAGCCAGTCGGGTTTGGAATTGCCGAACCGGATGATCAGCGTCGTCACCATCCACTCACGCGAAAGTTCAGCGGCCTGCAGATACAGCCCCTTCTCCACCTGGTACTCGATCAACCTGAGCTGCCGCTCCGCATGCTCCCGGTCAGGACCACGCCCGGGGTCGGGCCTCTCTGCGGCGAGCTGCTCCAGATCCCGGATGCGATCCATCACCGGATCGAGTGCCGGGACGAAGGCAGCGATCTCCTCCTCGACAACATCGAGATCCCGGAAGATGCTGCCGGCGGCGCTCAGGGCATCGACCGGCCGGGAAAGCCTGACAGCGGCGGTAAAGTTCAGCAGGCGGTTTGACCAGCCGGCGAGGTGTGTTGGAAGCACCCCGCTTCTTTGCTCCCGGTGCGCCTGTGCCTGAATGCCGGCGAGGAGATCCCGGAGGCCTGTTGCATCGACATGCCCGGAGAATGACCTGACCGCTGCAAACCAGTCGAGGATGGTGACAAAGGTCGTCAGGTCGAAGATAGGGGTACCACCCTCACCTCTGGCCTCATACGCCCCGTACACCACCTTCTTGATCGTCACTCCTTTCGCCTCTTTCAGGTAGGCCATCGTCAGGAAACTGATAAACGGGAGCGACCGGAACCCGTGAGTGATGTCAAAGAGGATCTCATCTCCCGGATGTACTTCACCGCAGACGACTCGGAAGATCTCCCAGAGCTCCTGCTCGCTCTTCCCATCCGGGATATCGACCTTCCGGCATCCGGGTAATCTCCCGGCGATGGAAGGGTAGTTTGTCTGTGATGCTCCCTCTGTGGTGAAGAGGATGATCTCATCGACAGGGAAGAACTGTGAGAGTGCTTCCTGGATGACCGAGGTCCGGTAGCACTGATCTTCCCAGCAATAGTTCGTCTCGTGAAGTGGCCCGCTCCCGACAAACGACAGACACTTCATCGTCCGAGAATCACCTCCAGCAACGCTTCACCGTGAGGTGTCAGCGTTACAGAGCTGCCGGATCGTTCGAAGACGCCATGCGTCACCAGGAGATCCCTATCTTCTACGGTAAGCCCCGCCCCCCTGTCACACATTCCACCAACGAGGTACTGGAGGTAGTCCGATGGGTAAGGGAGTGAGGGAATACGAATGATCTCGTAAGTCCGCCGGTCGGGGAAGAGGATGTGATCAAAGTCTGCTTCGTGCTGACTGTACAGCCTCTCACACTCCTCAGGGCCATCCGCATCTCCAAACGCCATGATCTCGCTTCGAAACCTCTCGAGACGTTCATTGACCACACTGATATTGCGATTGACGACGTGGAAGACCCCATCCGCCTGAAGGATCTGCCCGATAAGTGAGAGCGTCATACACACATTCTTCCGCCCACCTGAAACGTTGAGGTAAATAGCGTCGCAACGGTGGATCTCGCGTTCTTCCCGGAAAATCTTCGCCGCCCGCGACATAAAGGAGAAATTTTGTTCTGCTGTCGCTATGTCATCCCAGGGGAGCATATCTATGTGGACCCGGAGCCACGGGTACCGGCGTGCGAGTCCTGTCGTGAGCAGGCGGGCTCCGGCACGAACGGTCGGGTTGCCGGTCGCAATCAAAACGACATCTGATATCGGTTCACCGATCCCGTCAACGAAGGCGCTGACGACCGGCGGACTCATGCCGAGTGGAGCAATAACTGCTGTCTTCATGTCCAGAAACCTCAGGGTGTGTCTGCCGATCGAGTTATTCTCAGACAATAGTCATAAGTTCTCCGGTTTTATTGACGGTTCCTTCTCGTACCGCCCCACAGTTTCTTCCAGCTACCAGGTTAATCGGCCCACATGCTCCAGGCTGTAACTGGAGATCTATCTCGGGGGAACTGGCTGAACTGCACCGGGCCATGACATGATGTAGGCGTGGAGGTACATCACCGTCTGGCCGGCGGTGGTGCTGACGCTGTATCTGTCAGGGTGGAACCCTTCGTCGAGAAGGGCTTTTACCTCCCGGACGAGTGCGAAAAGAGCGGCTTCCTCCTCACCCGTCGCATCGAAGAGGCTTGCGACATGCCGGAGGAAGAAATCCTGTTCCAGACCTCATCATCGCAGGTGAGATGCCCCGCCTCGGGTTTGTTCATCCCCTTCCTCTTTGAGGATGCGCCTGCAGAGGGCATGGTCGATGTCCCGGTCGAGATCCTCATCAGTATAGTGTCGGGGGATCTTCCGTTCCCCGAGCAGCTCTTCCCACTCCCACCGGGTCATCCCTGCAAGCGCTGCTGCCTTCCCGGAAGAGAGGGCACCCCGCTGGTAGAGCGCCACAGCGAGCTCTCGTTGCAGTTCGGCGGCAGCGGTATCGGGAGGGAGCCGAAGCGCCCGGGCGATATCCTCCGGGATTGTGATGATAACATCGGCCATGGCAGATTCACCTGACAAATAAAGGGCTTGAAAATCGATAAATGTGGTGGTGTGCGGGAGAAGTTCTCCTTAATAC
>MTBK01020681.1_pt1 | contig 10753 bp, 6 predicted proteins | sample 1535981 | NCBI WGS metagenome assembly MTBK01 (sample SAMN06109225, study PRJNA356200) | anaerobic digester metagenome | isolation source: biogas reactors fed with pig manure or primary and secondary sludge | place: Spain | collected 2016-06-30 | reverse complement strand
TGTTGCAAGACCTGCCCAAGTATCTGGGCTCGGATAAGGTCTACGTTTACAACGGAAGAATAACGATTAACAACGATACGATAAACCTGCAACTCCACACATCTGAAAACGAGAACCATGTTGATTCCTATACCTACGATGTAGATGCGGACGAATGGCGCAGCCAAGCCATGCGAAACCTCAATTCGGAAAACCCTTTGGCAAAATCAGTGCTTATCAATAATCTCCCCCTGCAAGCTCTCCACAAGGTAACAGAAGCTTCCCTGGACGCGCTCAAAGAAATCGGCGAATACAATCAAGATTTCCCCTATGAAAACGCCAGCACTTTTAAAGGCATTCAATCTATCACCCTATCCCTTAGCTGGAAGGATGGCGATTATATCGTCGGAATCGAAAGTACAGTGAGAGGCGAAAGAGATCACATTAACCTAAAATTCGACTCCGATGGAAATCTGTTGACAGACGATTTATTTATGGGTGGTGTGTCTATTGAAACGGGCACGAAACTCCCCATATTAGATATTGAAGAGGATATTTATGCAAAACTGGAACTCGAAGACCCACTTATGGATTTTGAACTTTTTGTCAGAGACTACATAGGGAAGAACGAGATTGAAGACTACCTAAGCCTTGAAGAAGCGCAAGACCTGTTAGACCTGTTCCACAGCCAAAACTTAATCCTATACCCCAAAAGAGCCATTCAAGCGCTGGATAACCTTACCAAGGACCTTGCCTGGGACAAGGTATATGTTTACCTGGGAAGTATAAACATCTACAAAGACCACATCGACCTTGTGCTGCACACGCCCGAAAACCACAATCACATTGACTCCTACAGCTACGATGTTGATAAAAATGAATGGAGCGTTTTTCCCTTGCAAAACCTTAATTCGCAAAGCCCTTTGGCAAAGTCCGTGCTTATCACCGATATTCCCCTGCAAGCTCTCCACAAGGTTACGGGAGCTTCCCTGGACGCACTCAAAGATATCGGAGAATACAACGAAGACTTTCCCTATGAAAATGCCAGCACTTTTAAGGGCGTTCAATCCATCGCCATTTTCCTTGACTGGAAAGCTGGCAACCATAGTTTTGGTATTAAAAGTATTGTAAGAGGCGAAAGGGATCTTATTACCCTGATATTCGACTCGAACGGAATTTTAATTGAGAAACAGAGGTAAAAAATGCAACTCGTATTATTATTTGGACTACCCTTCCTTTTTATGTACGTCTTTCCTGTTTTTTTTCTGTGGAAAGACACCCTTTACACCAAACCCGTTGTGGCAACCGTTTTCCTGGGACTGGGCATCATTTTATGGCTGGTAAAGCATTTTCTCATCATCGGGCTTATCAGACACCCTTACAAGCTCAAGAAAAAACACCAAAAAGTTCAGGCAACCGGAAAACCTGTTCAGGCAAAGGTGCTCTCAAGCGAGATGGTTGACCAGGAGGGTGACTATCCTATCTATAACATTCTTTTAACCTTCAAAAACCTTGTTGGCAATCCTGTCAGAACTATTCTCCGAACATCCGACACCAAGCCCCACGAAAGAAGATTTGAAACAGGCAAACAAGTTGAACTCAGGCTAAACAAAACCGACTTCGACCCGCCCTATACGGTCGCAACTGCCCAATTTGAAGCAAGCAAGAGAATTCTTCATTGGGTATGGTTGTTCTTTGACATCGCCTATTCTATAGGGCTTTTTCTCGTCTCGTACCATTTTCAAAGCAAGGGTATGGGCTGGCGGTTTTTAGGTCCGCAAGCTCCTTGGTTCTGGGCACCCATCGTGGGCATATCAATGATCGTTTTCCTTTCCAAAATACTTGGCTTGAAAGGCGATGATACCCAACAATCCGCTTATGAGTTCCATTCTACAAGCAAAAGCAAAGACCTCGCCCAGCTTCTCCTGCACGGACGGTCAGCTAACGGTGAAGTCCTTAGTTTTAGCCAGACAGGCACCTATATCAATGAACAACCTGAGATTCGCTTTAATATCCAGTATGAGAATGAATACGGTGTCCCAGTCCGCGCCTACCACACGCAAATCATCAGCCTGGTGGACCTTCATTCACTCAGAAAGGCCAAAATTGACCTGCTCTACCTGCCGGGCAATCCGAATCTTTTCATGTACGACTACGCGGACTAGAGCAAACCACCTTACAAGAGCCCGATGACTAATCACCGGGCTCTTGTCATTTAACGACACTCGTGGCCATTTTCAGCCATTAAAGATGCACGTCCCAAGGAAAAGCGTTTTTTGGTTTGTGTTCTTTATCGCGACACTTTTTGAAGCAAGTCCCTTAAAGCACACCACCTTGGTTGTGAAGTTTTAGAACAAAGCAGGGTGAAAGGCAAACTTATTTTAATATTCTTTTTTTGATCCTCGACTTATTCGGTGGAGTTTTCATTATTACGCCTAAAGTATGTTGAAAAAATCACTCTACTTCAGTATTAGGCAACTCCATTTGAATATAGGACTTTCTTATTTCTTTAACTTCCACAATTGAATAGCTTACATCCAATTCATTGTGCTTGTTTATGAACTGTTTTGACCTCAATGTTACGCGTAACAAATCCTTTTTCCCAAAACGATGCTTTTCTTGATCGACCATCTCTAAAAAATTTTTATCAAGAATATCTGCATAAAATGTTTCGCCACCGCGCGTAAAACGCCATTTATTATCCTCTTTAAAACTGATTGTTACTATTTGAAGATATTCCTCACTGTCGACAACTGGCAATTCTTCTAGCTCAAACTCAGGTGCACAAAACAATTCTTTTTCTTCTTCCCCAATTGTTATTATCTCATTATTCTTTGCATCTCTTAATTGAAATACATTAATTCCAGGTTTCGATAAAGGCTGGTGAATAACTTGAGCAACCGATTTCCTAATAGCCTGATCTTTAAAAAGACCCAAGACCCTTTTATCTACATCTACTATAGTTGTTTCGGTGAGGGTCTCTGTTTTCTTGCCTTCTTGTTTTTCAATAGTCCGGACTATCTCTAGCTTAACTCGTCTGTCGTCTGCAGGTGTTACTTTCTTAATCTTTCCCTTTGCAACTTTGACAATAAGCTGTAATAAGCCTATAGCATCGTGTAACGGACTTATTCCTATCAATGAAAACAAAGTTGCTGCAGATAAAGCAAAATCACTCTGAAGAAAATTTAAAATCTGATCCTTGATTTGATGGACAACTGACAGTTGAATTCCAAATGAGCCGCTTTTGAAAGATCCCTTTACATTCAAAGTAATTTTTGAGTTATCTGGGCTTAAAATCTCATTCGCACGCTCAAATAAATCTGCCAATGCAACTAAGGCTGGTGCAAGTTCTCGAACATCCATCTCGTGATTTTGCAAAGATGGACCATCATAAATCACATAAAAGTTACCTGTACCTGTCATGCCATTTCTCTATAATAGGTTTTTACAATATTGTACAGTATCTCTCCAATTTTGCACATGTCGTTTTGCAAGTAAAATAATCCTAAGCTTTGGTCAATGCTTGCACTTTTATGCTTGTGACTTTTTTCTAAACCATTGAAATAAAAGGCGGAGAGAGTGGGATCCGAACCCACGGTGGGCACAAGTCCCACAACGGTTTTCGAGACCGCTTCTATCAACCATTAGGCGAGTGAGTGCTTTTTATTTCATCCACTCATAAATTACCATCTGTCTCAAAACCTAGCTTACTAATTTCAATTTACATCATTCACAATTTACCACCCAAAACTGATAAAATAAACATAATGTTTTAAAAGCAGAGAGTATAACCATGGCAGTATCCTATGACAAACTCCTACATTTATTGATAGACCGCCAGATGAGTAACGCGGAACTCATTAAAAGGGCTGGTTTCTCTGGAAACGTGATGACACAAATCAAACGCAGGAAATACATCTCACTCGACAGCATCGAGAGTATCTGTCAGGTACTCAACTGTGGTGTAGATGACATTTTGGAATTTATTGATGAGGAAGATAAGGCATGATTAAAGACATTTTGGAACGAAATGAACAGGTTTCAGTAAATGACCATGAGATGAGTATTCTCAAAGAACATTTTCCCGCCTGTTTTAGCAAAGATGGCAGTTTTGATATCGAACGCTTTAAAGTCTTAATCAGCGATAAGCTTGAGCTGAAAAGCGAGGGCTATGAGCTGAAATTCCTGGGCAAAAACTATGCGCGCTTGCTTGCGTCTGTCGATACAACCACAGTCATTAAACCCGATAAAGCCCATAACGAAAAGCCTGAAAACCTGCACAGCGAAAACCTGTACATTACAGGCGATAACCTGGATGCGCTCAAGCACCTGCTCAAATCCTACGCTGGGAAAATCAAGTGTATTTATATTGACCCACCCTACAACACAGGGTCGGATGGCTTTGTTTACAACGACCGCTTTAACTTCACCGTTGATGATTTAATGTCAAGATTAAGCATTTCGGAAGCCGAAGCGCAACGCATTTTGGATTTAACCAGACGGGGTTCAGCATCGCATTCCGCTTGGCTCATGTTCATGTACCCGCGTTTGCAACTGGCAAGAGATTTGCTTTCGGATGACGGGGTCATCTTTATTTCTATCGATGACAACGAACAAGCCAATCTTAAATTGATTTGTGATAATGTTTTTGGGGAGGAGAATTTTCGAAACCAAATTGCTATTCGTAGAGGCGCAAAATCAGTTCAAGCACAATTTGATACATGGGATAAACTGGGTCAAAGTGTTGAATATTTATTGTTCTATTCTAGAAACTCAAATTATCGATTTCCCAAACAGATGAGAGTGCTGGATGATGAACGTCAAAGTACATGGAACAATCACTGGCGTGGTACTGATCGACCGACAATGCGATATCCGTTATTTGGTATTACACCTGAAACCGGGCAGTGGCGTTGGGGAAAAGATCGCAGTCATATTGCTATAGAAAATTACAATAATATGTTAAAAGAACTTGGTACTGATGAAGCGTCAATTACACAAAAACAAATTGATGACTGGTACTTAAATTTAGAAGATGAGTGCGACCTTCTTCGTTTATCTGATACTGGTAACCCTGAACACTATATTCCACCAACAGATTCAACCCTCTTAAATACTTCTTGGATGGATTTGCTTGTTGGAAGTTCAACCGAAATAAGAAGATTATTCAGCAAAAATATTTTTGAAACTGCAAAACTTACAACAATGTTAAAAAGAATTATTTTCTTTGCAGATAAAGATGCAATCATTCTTGATTTCTTCTCTGGGTCTGGATCCACCGCCGATGCCGTCATGCAATTAAACGCTGAAGACGGTGGCGAGCGAAAATTTATCATGGTGCAACTCCCCGAACTTATTGAAGAAGACAAACCCGCCTACAAAGCCGGCTATCGCAGTATTGATGAAATCGGCAGGGAACGCATCATCCGCGCCGCGAAGAAAATAAAAGAAGAAAACCCCGACACCACAGCCGACCTTGGTTTCAAACACTTTGTGTTGACAGAACCAAGCGGAAAACAGCTTGATGAAATCATCGATTTTAGACATGACGAAGAAGTCGTCGTTACAAATACGCTCTTGCAGGAATTTGGCACAGATACCGTGCTGGCTACCTGGCTGGTGCATGATGGCTATGGTTTTTCACCGGAACTCAAGACCGTTAAATTTGGCGATTACACCGCTTATTACATCGACAAGCATCTTTATCTCATCAATGAGTTAGCTGACTACAGCGCTTTGGAGGCAATGGTCACAAAATTTGATACTGACCCATCTTTCAATCCGGAAAATATTGTGCTATTTAGTTATAGTTTTACCTGGACACAACTGGAAATGATACAGACCAATCTCAAACGCTTAAAAGCGACGGAAAAGAACCTGCGACTTAACTTTGATGTTCGCTATTGATGAGGAGTTTATAGCATGGAATTAATTCTACAGCAGGGGCTACCCCATCAGCAGAAAGCCATTGATAAGATCAGGCAGGTCTTTGAAAGCGTTGATTTCTTTAGGACACAAATCTTTTATGAGAACCCAAGCCTTGATTTAGCTGATTCGCGCCTGAAGCAAAACATTGAAACGATACAACGCGATATACCAGCGGAATATCGCAGCTATGAGCCCATTGGCGACTGTCTGACGCTGGATATCAAAATGGAAACCGGCACCGGCAAAACTTATGTCTATACCCAAACCATGTTTGAACTCCATAAGCATTATGGCATCAACAAATTCATTATTGCCGTGCCATCGCTGGCCATCAAAGCCGGCACAGCTCAGTTCTTGCTTGACCCCTACGCGCGTCGCCATTTTTCGGACAGTTGTGGCTATGGTACAACGATTGAACTGGGTGTGCTGACCGCGCAAACGAGGGCAAGAAACAAACGCTCTTATTTTCCAAGTGTCGTTAGCGATTTTGTTAAAGGCTCGTTCCAAAACACCAGGAAGATTTATGTTCTGCTGACCAATATGCACCTTTTGACGACGCGCAAAAACGCCATGCTCGCCCGCGATGACTATGACTATGGTGTTGAGGGTTTTTACAGGCCTTTGGACGCGCTTCAGGCGACACGGCCTTTTGTGATCATTGATGAACCCCATCGATTCGCGAGAGACGGGGTCTCATATAAAGTACTCGCTGAAGAAATCGAACCGCAATGTATCATCCGCTTTGGCGCGACTTTTCCGGAGACATCAAAAGGTCGGGGTAAAAATAAGGTCGTCAAAAAGGACTACCAAAACTTACTTTATGATTTGAATGCCGCAGCTTCGTTTAATCAGAACTTGATTAAAGGGGTGGCTAAAGAACATCTGGAGCCGGTTTCGGAACAAGATGCCAAGGTTAAAATTGTATCGCTCAAGAGCAGAGTCTCTGCTAATTTTCAATATAAAGCCAAAGACAAACCCACAAAAACCTACACTTTGCAAAAAGATGATTCGCTTGCCATCATCGACACGGCTTTTGAAGGCATTAGGCTTGATGGCATCAGCAACAGTGAGGTTGTTTTTTCAAATGGGCAGTCAAAAACTTTGGGAGAAGAGTTGGATGTTGATATTTACATGAGTTCTTACCAGGAACAAATGTTACGCCTGGCACTGGAAAGACACTTTGAAACCGAAAAAGAAAACTTTTGTAACCGACAATACAAAATAAAAACCCTGGCTCTGTTTTTCATTGACGATATCAGCTCTTATCGGGCGAATGAAGAAGGTAAAACCCCATATCTTTTGGAAGCTTTCGAGCGTTTGCTTAAAGAAAAGCTATACCAGGAAATACAAAACTTAACAGAACATGAAACAGCGTATAAAGACTACCTGCAAGCCAGCTTGAATGAGCTTTCTGCCTGCCATGCCGGATATTTTTCACAGGACAATACCGATTCTGATGAGGGCATCGCTGAGGAAGTGCAGGAAATTTTACATGGTAAAAAAGAACTTTTATCCTTCAAGCGTAAAGATGGTTCGTGGAATACCCGCCGTTTTCTTTTCTCTAAGTGGACACTAAAAGAAGGCTGGGATAACCCCAATGTTTTTACTATCGCTAAACTGCGTTCGAGCGGAAGTGAAATCAGCAAATTACAGGAAGTCGGCAGAGGCCTGAGACTGCCGGTTGACGAGAATGGCAACCGCATATCCAACGAAGAATTTTGGCTTAACTATATTGTTGACTTTACAGAATTCGATTTTGCCGAAGAACTGGTTAAACAGATTAATGGCGAACTTCCCCAAGCGGCAAAGCTTACAGAAGAAATGCTTTCCAAACTGGCTAAAAAGCAGGGCATTGATGCCGACGCGATGTTTGATGAACTTTATAGTAAGAAGTTTATTGACCGCCATATGAACATCAACAATGAGTACCGCGAAGCAATGTGGGAAGAATATCCCGGCCTTGAATTAGGCTTGCAAAAGGGTAAAGTAAAAGACCGCAATAAACAGAAAAAAGAAACGATTAAAATCAGGAAAGCTGTCTTTCAGGAAATGCGTGAACTTTGGGAAAGGATTAACGAGCGTTATCTCTTACTGTATGATGAGGACCTGGATGAAGAATTGCCAGATGTTCTTTTAAAACTCCTGGAAGAAAACAACATTTTTACCCAGGTTTCTGTAACGAGTCAGCGCGAAAAAGTTGTATCGCGCGGTGGCAGAATGCACGTCCAGCAGGAGACTGGCAGACAGTATGTTGTCAGTCGCCCTCTTCCGTATGGGGAGTTTCTTATACGTATAAATAAAGCCACTAATTTGCCGGTCGCGCTTGTTCATCAGGCTTTGAGCGAGCATCAAAAGCGACATGGTGATTTAAGACCAGACCATTTTAATGAAAAAGCGGTGTCTGCTTTTTGCGCAGCATTTCAGGCATGGAAAACAAATTCCCTGCAAGGGCGTTTTTCTTATTCGAGGTCTAAAAGCAATGGTGGTGCTACCGCATTAACCAGGGCTGACGGCACGGTGCTGGATGAAATTGCGCAAGGGCGAATAGGAACAAAAATCGTGGAAGGAACGCCAAGCGATAAATATCTCTACGATACCTTTGCATATGACTCAGCCCTGGAGCAGAAGAATCTCATGGCGGATATTGACGAGGTGCTTGTTTATGGGAAGATACCCAGAAGCAGTATCGCCATTCCCACAGTTACGGGTGGCACTTATAGTCCCGACTTTATGTACATCATCAAACGTGCATCTGGAGAAAAAGAGCTGAATCTCATCGTGGAAACAAAGGACACAGAAAACAAGTCTGAACTACGGGAAACAGAAGCCGCGAAAATTGAATGCGCCCGGGTGTTCTTTGAAAACTTGTCTTTGGAAGGCTACAAGGTATATTTCAGGAATCAACTGAATAACAGACAAATGTTGGAGATTGTGAAAAGCATCATAGAGGAAGATGATAAAAAGAATGCAATACTTGAGAAATAATCGTGAGTTAATCGTGCGAAGTTTTAATCAAATCCTTGAAAATACCCTTTTTAATGGGTGTAGAAGAAAAATAATCGTGAGTTAATCGTGCGAAAAAGGCGAAATAAAGATATAAAGTGAGGCGAAATATGATTAGTAAAGACGAACCCCTAAAATGGACCGAAGGAAAGAATATCGAATTTAAAAAAGCATCTACTGAAATCCCTAAGTCGTTTTGGGAAACATATTCCGCCTTTGCAAATTGCGATGGTGGGATGGTAATATTTGGAATCGATGAAGAACGTAACGAAATTACGGGGGTTCAAGACGCATATAAGATGAGAAATGATTTATTTACTGCACTGAACAATCCGAATAAAGTAAGCACAAACATACTTTCCGATGAGAATATTAAGATTATTGAATTTGGAGCCAAGAAAAACATCTTAATAATCGATATTCCGGAAGCGCCTTATAATGTAAAACCAATATACATAAATCAAAATCCCCGTTTAGCGTTTGAGCGCTTAGGAGATGGAGATATGAAGTTGACACCGGAGCGATATAAACAACTGGTTGTTGGATCTCATCCTGAAACAGATAATGAGTTATTAAGAGGATTCGGTATTAACGATCTTGACAAATTTTCTTTGCAGAATTATCGACAAGCACTCTACGAAATAACACAAAACAACAAATACTTGAACATTTCTTTTGAAGATATGTTAATTGAAATTGGAGCCTTGAGAAAAGACAGACAAACTAACGAAGAATATCATTTAACAGCTGGTGGCTTGCTATTCTTTGGAAAAGTAATTTCAATAACAGATAGATTTCCAGGATTTCAACTAGACTATTTTGAGAAAGAATCATCTTTAGTTACTGATTGGAAAGATAGAATTACTTCAGGTGATAACACACAATTTGAAATGAATATTTACACATTTCTGACCGTGACTTTAAATAAATTAAGCCAATCAATAAAAGATGAATTTCGATTAGATGAGAAAAGTAAAATTCGATTACCTTTCAAATCTGATTTACTTACCTCTGTCAGGGAGGCGTTAGTAAACTCTTTAATGCATGCATATTATGATTCAAACACCCCTATTAAAATAACAGCATATAATGACTATTATGAGTTCATTAATCCAGGAAAAATGAGGGTAACAGTTACCGAATTTATGCATGGGGGTATATCTAATATCAGAAATCATACCATTTCTTCCATGATGAGACGAATCGGTTTTTCAGAGAAAGCTGGTAGTGGTGGTCCGAGAATTTTTGATATTGCAACAAAATATCGTTTAAAGTTGCCTGAAGTAATCCGGGATCAAGACAAGACAACAATCAGAATATGGAAAGTGGATTTGAAAAAAATATTTGAAAACTATCCTGAATCGCAGAGAAAAATATTAAACTATTTGCTTCAAGAGCATTTTATAAGCCGAAGTAAGGCAAAAAAAGAGTTAGAAATAGACAACTATGAATTCAGAACAGCAACAAACTCACTTTTGAAAGAAGGTTTAATCGAAGCTGTAGGTCAGGGAAGATCGACCAAATACCAACTAAAGCCTTCCTCCTTAGAACATTCACACAGTTTAAAGTTGCTTTTGAGAAAACTCGAGGACAGTTTGATAAATATAGAAAATTAATTAGCTTACACAGATTAAAAAACTATAGAGCAAAAAAAACTACATCCATCAGTATCTAATTTTCAACAGAATGTGGTCATGTTTTTTTATTGACGTTTTCAAAAAAAACAAGCAACCACCCACCCCTAATCAGCGGAGAGAGTGGGATTCGAACCCACGGTGGGCACAAGTCCCACAACGGTTTTCGAGACCGCCCCGATCAACCACTCCGGCATCTCTCCAGGTTC
>MTBK01160734.1_pt1 | contig 10761 bp, 7 predicted proteins | sample 1535981 | NCBI WGS metagenome assembly MTBK01 (sample SAMN06109225, study PRJNA356200) | anaerobic digester metagenome | isolation source: biogas reactors fed with pig manure or primary and secondary sludge | place: Spain | collected 2016-06-30 | reverse complement strand
ACCTATACAGATGTTTATGTAATGGCAGATAGAGCAAATTTATCTGAAAATTTAAACGGATATTTCTTGCGGGTAGGCTCTACAAAAGATGATATCTGTTTGTACAAAAAAACAGGTGCAACATCAACTAAAATTATCGAAGGAATTGAAAAACGACTTGATTCAGACCCTGTTAATCTTAGAATAAAACTTACTCGCGACTATGAAGGTAATTGGAGTTTGTTTAGCGATACTCTTGGAGGTTTTAACTATATTCTCGAAGGCACAGTGCTTGATAATACACATACCGAATCAGCATTTTTTGGAGTATATTGTAAATATTCAACTACCCGAAAAGATAAAATTTTCTTCGATGACTTTGTAGTTACTGGAGACTTTATTGTTGATGAAGAAGCACCAGTTTTAGAATCAGCAACAGCAATCTCTGAAAATACTTTGTTGCTAAGTTTCAATGAGGCTTTGTCGTCAAATGTACTAAGTGCTACAAACTTTACTGTAAATCAAAGCTTAGGAAATCCTGCTTTTGTTGAGTTTGCTGATGCAAGTCAAGCTGCTTTAGAATTAAAATTCTCATCAAATTTTGTTTCAGCACAAGAATATCAACTTGAATATAAGAATATAGAAGATCTTTCGGGGAACATCACTCCAACATCTAGTGTAAGTTTTATGTATATTGATATTGTTCCTAATATTATTGTAATAAACGAAATTATGGCAGATCCAAATCCGCCAGTTGGTTTGCCCGAAGCCGAATATATAGAGTTGTTCAATACTTCTGCGGCAAGTATTGATTTGAGTGATTGGAAATTGGTGGTTGGAAATTATGTAAGACCTATTCCGTCTGTTAGTATTGAAGGAAATGGATATCTGGTGTTGTGCAATCCCAATAATGTAGATTTATTTGAAGTAAGTATTCCTATTCTTGGAGTACCGTCTTTTCCTGCAATTCCTAACAATGGCTCAACACTTAAATTGCTTACTGATGAGGATGTCGAGATAAATTCTGTTTCTTACGATCTATCATGGTATGGAGATTCTCAAAAAGCAAATGGCGGCTGGGCTTTAGAATTAATCGACCCGTTTAACCAATGTAGTGCTTATGGGAATTGGACAGCTTCAAACAATCCAAATGGAGGAACTCCCGGATATATTAATTCTGTTTTTGCTGAAAATCCAGATACAATACCTCCAGAACTCGTTTCGGTGCAAGTAGTTGATGCAAACCAAATTATTGTTAATTTTAATGAATTTGTTGATACAATAAGTGCCTTAAACACTGCCAATTATCATATAAGCCCTGAGTTTGGAAATCCAGATATTGCCCTTTTGCAAGAAGATAGAAAATCGGTTTCGCTCTTTATGCCTTGGGCGTTTACACAAGATGAATTATATACTTTAAAAGTGTCGAATTTAGAAGATATGTGTGGGAATGTTGCTGAAAATCAAGAAATTAGCTTTTCTCTACACTTACCTGAAATGTATGATTTACTGATTACAGAAATTATGGCAGATCCCGATCCGCCAGTTGCTTTGCCAAATGCCGAATATGTGGAAATTTACAATAGAAGCGATTTTCCTTTCGATTTAAGCGATTGGAAATTGCAGGTAAATAAAAGCTCATGTAGTTTAAACGGAATCACAATTCAGCCAAATGAATATATCACAATATGTAATATCAATAATTTACATTTATTTCAAGATATTGAAAAAGTTTACGGAGTGGCTAGTTTTCCAGCTCTGCCAAATGCTGGAGCCACAATTTCTCTAATTTCTCCCGAACAAGAATATATTCACGCTCTTGCTTATTCTGATACTTGGTACAGAAGTAATTTCAAAAAATCTGGCGGCTGGTCGCTCGAAATGATCGATACAAATAATCCTTGTGAAGGAGCAAACAATTGGAAAGCAAGCGAAAATCAAAATGGGGGAACGCCTTCAAAACTTAATTCTGTTAAGGCAGAAAATCCCGATTTCACTCGCCCCGACATTATTCATGCCGAAATTGTTAATGCCGATACTGTAAGGGTTTTCTTTAACGAAACCATGCGTATTAGTTCTCTCGAACCGAGTCAGAATTATTGGCTAGATTGGAATATTGGCTCGCCATCATGGGCTTATCCCGAACCGCCATTATATCAATCTGTGCTGTTAAAATTCGATGCTAATTTTGAGAAAGGAAAAGTTTATACTCTCAATTTTTCTGATACTATTGCCGATTGTGCAGGAAATAAAGTGATGTTAAATTATGAAACAATCATTGGAATTTCCGACTCAATTCAGCCTGGCGATATTGTAATTAACGAAATTCTGTTTAATCCTTTTACAGGTGGCAAGAAATTTGTTGAGTTTTATAACAAAAGCAATAAGTTGCTAGATTTAAGTCAGTTGTGGTTTTCTAAGCGTAATGATTTAGGCGAACTTGATGCCGCCAAACAAGCATCCGAACTGAAAATATTTGTTTTACCCAATTCTTATAGAGTTGTAACTGAAAGTCCCGAAATTATTATGGAACATTATTATGTCCCAAATCCTGAATTAATTTCGCTTTCTACTGCTTTGCCTTCATTACCTGTAAAAACTGGAAACTTAGTCGTTTTAGACCGTGCAATGAATATAATTGATGAGTTTGTTTATGACGAATCTATGCATTTTGCACTTATTTCAACAAAAAATGGAGTTTCGCTTGAGCGGATAGATTATAATCGTCCAACTCAAAGCGATGACAATTGGCATTCGGCTGCTTCTAGCGTTGGATATGCTACTCCGGGCTACGAAAATTCTCAATATCGTAATTTAGAACTTGAAATAGATAACACAATTTTTGCCGATCCAAGCACTTTCTCGCCCGACAACGACGGATACAACGATCGTTTGAATATTCATTATAATTTTGAAACTCCGGGAGCAGTTGTTACAATGGCGGTTTATGATTCTAAAGGCAGATTTATTACTTGGCTTTGTAGAAACGAGAGTTTGCCAGCAAATGGAATAATTTATTGGGACGGCTTAGATAATAGAAATCAAAAATGCCCTATTGGTGTTTATGTGGTTTATGTTGAGGTGTTTGATGCACAAGGAAAATCTTTCAATAAAAAAATACCAGTAGTTTTAAGCCTGAAAAAAATATAATTTTTTGTTATGAGTTTGGTTAAGGGAGTAGTTACGCAGAGTTTTGGGAGAATTAATTTTGTTAGGCATAACAACAAAATTTATGAGTGCAATATTAGGGGAGTTTTGCGAATTAAAAACATAAGAACAACTAATCCTGTGGCAGTTGGCGATATTGTAAATTTTGAAATAAACGACGAAAATTCTGGCACAATTGTTTCGGTAGAAGACAGAAAAAATTACATTATTCGTAGATCTACAAATTTGTCGAGAGAGTCGCATATAATTGCTGCAAACATCGACCAAGCATTGCTTGTGGTTACATTAAAAAATCCTGTTACAACTGCTTTATTTATAGATAGGTTCTTAGTTACTGCTCATGCGTACAGAATCCCAGTTATTTTAGTTTTCAACAAAATTGATATTTATTCATCTGAAGAAATTGAGGAAGTAGCAGAAATGATGGCTGTTTACGATTTGGCAGGTTATGAACTTCTCGACACTTCTGTGCCTAAGAATCGAAATATCAATAAGTTGAAAGAAATTTTGCGAGATAAAAAATCTGTAATTTCTGGACATAGTGGGGTGGGAAAATCATCCTTAATCAATGCCATAGATCCAGATTTGAATTTGGCTGTGGCAACAATCTCCGAAGCACATAAAACTGGACGACACACAACTTCTTATGCTCAGATGATTCCTTTGGCTTTTGGTGGCGACATAATTGATACGCCTGGAATTAGAGGTTTTGGCATAATCGACATAGAAGATGAGGAGCTTTATCACTTTTTCCCCGAAATATTCAAAATATCTCATAATTGTAGATTTAATAATTGTCAGCATGTGAACGAGCCCGATTGCGCTGTAATTCAAGCAGTTGAAGGTGGTGAAATAGCCTTTTCAAGGTATAATTCATACATCAGTATTTTAAATGATGATAATGGAAAATTTAGGCATAAAATAGGCGGTTAATAGAATAGGAATTGTATAAAATAGATATTATATATTTTTGTTTCAAGTTATTTTGAATTAATTAAAACAATTGTGTATTTTGCACAAAACCACAACAATGCAAAAGAAACGAAATTTTCTGCTAAAAATTTTACTGTTTCCTGTATATTTAGGATATAGATTTGTTGTGTTTTGGCGAAACTTTTTCTACGATACTGGAGTTTTTAAATCTAAAGAATTTCAAATTCCAATAATTTCAATTGGCAATATTTTGGTGGGAGGAACTGGCAAAACTCCTCATACAGAGATGATTGTAGAATTTCTTAAAGACGACTACAATATTGCGGTGCTAAGTCGTGGATATAAAAGAAAATCAAAAGGATTTCTCGAAGTAAATGTAAATTCTAGCTTTGCTCAAGTGGGTGATGAACCTTTGCAAACAAAGCGAAAATTTCCAGAAATAATTGTTGCAGTTTGTAGAAATAGAGCTAAAGGAATAGAACAATTAATGTGTTCGTACCCCGATTTAAATGCAATAATTTTAGACGACGCTTTTCAGCATAGAAGAGTAAAACCTGGAATATCGATGCTTCTAAACAATTTTAATATTCCTCTTTCTAACACGCAACTTTTGCCTTATGGCTATTTGCGCGAGCAACGCTCAGCTGTGCACAGAGCCGATTTAATTTTCGTTACTAAATGCCCCGAAAATATGAAGCTTATTGAAAGAAGAATTATGCTTAAAGAAATGGATCCACGACCATATCAAACCTTGTTTTTTAGCACTTACGAATATTTTGAACCTAAACCTGTGTTTGAAAGTATGGCGAAAAAATTCCCCATAGATGATAATAGTTTAAAAATTATTGCAGTATCAGGAATTGCTTATTCAAACAATTTTATAAAATACTTAAAAACAAAATCAAACACAGTAATTCATTTGCGTTTTAAAGATCACCACAATTTTAAAAAGAAAGATATATTGAAATTAGAAACCACCTATCACAACATGTCGGGCAATATTGTAATTCTTACCACAGAAAAAGATAGCGTTAGATTACAAGAAAATTTATATATTAGCGACGAATTAAAATCGGTAATGTATTATATTCCGATTAAAGTGAAGATGATGGGAGGCAAAGACGATGTTTTACAATTAAAATCAATATTTAGTTCTTATGTTACAACAAATAAAAGATATAACAAGCTTTATAGAAGCTAACACTTCTGCTAAACCAGAAATTGGAATTATTTTAGGCACTGGTCTTGGTGGATTAGTTGATGAGATTGATATAGTTGATATTATTGATTACGAAAATATACCTGGTTTTCCTGTATCAACCGTTGAAGGGCATTCTGGACAAATGATTTTTGGAAAACTTTCTGGAAGAAATGTGGTGGCAATGCGTGGACGTTTTCATTTTTATGAAGGCTATACTCCACAACAAGTTATTATGCCAGTAAGGGTTATGGGAATGTTAGGAGTGAAGTTTTTGTTTGTAAGCAATGCAAGCGGAGGCGTAAACCCCGGTTTTGAAATTGGCGATTTAATGGTTATAAACGATCATATAAATTTAATTCCTAATCCTCTAATTGGTAAAAACATTGATGAGTTTGGAGTTAGATTTCCTGATATGAGCGATGTTTATAATGTTGAAATGATTGAAAAAGCTGGAAAAATTGCTGAAGAAATGAATATTCCTCTCCAATATGGAGTTTATGCGGCAACCACTGGGCCAACTTATGAAACTCCTGCCGAATATAAATATTTTAGAATTATTGGAGCCGATGCCGTTGGCATGTCAACCGCACCAGAAATTGTAGCTGCCCGACAAATGAAAATTCCTTGCTTTGCAATGTCGATTATTACCGACTTGGGAGTACCAGGAAAAATTGTGGAAATTACGCATGAAGAGGTTCAGGAAGTAGCAGCTGGAGCAGAAAAAAAGATGACCGCTATTTTTAAAGAGCTTATAAAATCTTTAGAGTTTTAGAGAGTAGTAGTATTGTGCATTTCGTTTTTATTTTGAGCGTTGAGCTTATCGAAACTACCCTCTCAAACTAACTCCCTTTCGTTATTCAAATTAGCAAATTTACGAAAATGTTTTTTTGTTATGTAGTAAAATATTTTTACAGAAATTAGTGTTTAAAATGCCTAATTCTAGTAAATACCATAGCTATATTGTTTTCGTTGCAGAAATCTATTGTTTCTTGATCGCGAATTGAGCCTCCGGGTTGGATTACTGCTGTAATTCCAGCATTAAAGGCAATCTCAACACTGTCTTTAAACGGGAAAAAGGCATCAGAAGCCATTACTGCCCCATTCAAATCGAAACCAAAATGCCTTGCTTTGTCGATTGCTTGTTTTAGTGCATCTACTCTCGAAGTTTGCCCCGTTCCGCTTGCCAAAAGTTGACGGTCTTTAACTAAAACAATTGCATTTGATTTTGTATGCTTTACAAGCTTATTTGCAAACAACATATCTGAAATTTCAGATTCAGTAGGTTCTGTATTGCTTACAATTTTTAAATCTTTTTGTTTTTCAATATGTGCATCTCGCTCCTGCAATAAAACTCCAGTAAACATCGACCTAAATTGGTGAGTCTTTTGTTTTTTCTGCTTTTGAATTAAAATAATTCTATTTTTCTTCTGTTTTAGAACTTCTAGCGCGTCGTGGGTATAGTTGGGTGCAATAATTATTTCAAAAAATATTTTATTTATTTCTTGTGCTGTTTCAACATCAACAATAGTATTACAAGCAATAATTCCTCCAAATGCAGAAACAGGATCGCCAGCTAAAGCTGCATTCCAAGCATCGCTAAGTTTCGAGCGGCTTGCCATTCCGCAAGCATTATTATGCTTAATTATTGCCACAGAAGCTTCATTGCCAAAATCGCTGATTAGCTGCAATCCAGCATCAATATCAAGAAGATTATTGTAAGAAATTTCTTTACCATGAATTTGCTCGAAAGCGTCGCTTAAGTCTCCATAAAAATATGCTTGTTGATGCGGATTTTCTCCATAACGTAATTTAAGTTGTGGACCACAGGATTTTCTAAATTCGCTATATTCTCCATTATCGAACCAAGTAAAAATGGCTGCATCGTAGTTTGAGCTTACGCTAAATGCATCTTTTGCGAATTTTTTTCTTGTTTTCAAGTTTGTTGTACAATCGTGTTCTTCAAGCAAACTATACAACTCATTATATTGATTTCTGTTTGAAACGATAAGAACATCTTCAAAGTTTTTTGCAGCAGCACGAATTAATGAAATTCCTCCTATATCAATTTTTTCAATTATTTCGGCATGAGATCCGCCTTGTTTCAAAGTTTCTTCAAAAGGATACAAATCAACTATCACTAAATCAATTGGTGGAATTTCGAACTCTTGCATCTCTTCTACATCGGAGTTGTTTGAACGTCTTGAGAGTATTCCCCCAAAAATAAGCGGATGCAAAGTTTTAACTCGTCCTCCCAAAATTGATGGGTATCCAGTTAAATCTTCAACAGCAACAGCCTCAATTCCCATATCAGTAATAAACTTATGAGTGCCACCAGTAGAGAAAATTTTTATACCGCTTGAGTCTAATTTTTTAACAATATTTTCAAGTCCATCTTTGTGAAACACAGAGATTAAAGCCGATTTAATCTTTTTATTCATACATCAAAATTTTTGTTTGTAAATATAGAGTTTTCAAGCGTTTAAGCGAATTTTATAAGCCTCTTTATTAAACGAATTATTAACATGCTATTCACAAAAACAGAATTCGATAAAAATTAAATGTATAAATATCTCGTACCTAAGGTACGATTTTTTTATTACGCTTTAGGGTTTATCAATATCTCATTCCTACGAAATGGAAATTGTAGTGGAATTTGTTATACTGATTGGAAAATTACTGTTTGAATATGATTTAATTGTCAAGTAAGTGAAGCGGAAAACTTGACAATTGTTAAAAAATAATGTTGCATATCGTAATTGCTCAGATTCTGTTCGTTTTGAATATTTGTTCGTCGTTTTTCATTGCTTGTAACGCCTCTAAAATTGATACGGGCGGATTTTTTTGCCATTTTGGCAAACTAGCTATTAGTGGCTGTTTTTCTCGCCTTCTGGTGGTAAATCTTGAAAAATCAATGCTCCTTTTCTTGTTAAAAAATAAGCAACTACAACGCCTAATATATTGTAGGGAACTGAAAGTCCCACAATAAGCCAACCCATAGTTAGACCCCCAGAGAAACCAAGTTTAAGAATTTTGAAAAACCAATTTTGAGGGAAGTAACCAGCTTGCATATCGTGATAATGCCAAAGCATACCACCAAAGGGTGAACTAATAATTATGACCAATATTGCAATTATCAAAGTTAATATAATTCTCCTAATAGATTTAAGCTTCAAAAATTTGCTTGAAAAAATTGTTGCAAATATTCCATAGAAGAAACAAGGAATTGCGATATACTGAATTGGATGTTGCCAATGATATTTGAACATTCTAAACCAAGATCCAAAGACCCAATGATTTGGCATAATTATCCACAATAAGTAATAACCAACAATAGCGATAGCAAAACTTGTCAGCCAATAAAAAGCAAATTGCTTTAATTTATTTGATATTTTATTCATTATATATTCGTTGTCGTGAATTTTAAATCCTTAGTTATAGCTGTCCGAAATTGTCTGCCCTGTCGTTAATCAAGTGCTGTCAGTTTCGTATGTTTACCACAACACCTCCCAAATTGACACAGGTCAGGTTTTTACACTCTAAGTCTGTTACGAAGATAATACTTTTTAGAAAAAATATGCTGAATTGAAGATTTTTATTTGTGTAGTGGGGAAAACGCAGTTGTGGCTGGCTTTATTACTTAATTCTGCTTAAAACACTTGATATAAAAATTATTCTTCGCTTATAACTATTTCTGGGAATTTTATTTTTGCTTTTTCAATAATTATATTTGAGAGTAAATATTTTAAAATCTTAACCATTAATATTTTATTTCCCCCACAAACATAAAACATTCCTAATTACATTCTAATAACCAGCGTCTATATATTATTTTAAAATCAATTATCTTATTAAGCCATAATTACATGTAAATTAGTAAATATGTTTAAATTTGCATCTGATGAAACTACTTAGAATTTATTTGATTTCAGCATTTTTGATGTGTACTCTTGGCATTTTTGCACAAGACAGTACTCATGTTGCTTATTCTTTTAATTATGAGTTTGTAGATGGCATTTACTTGAATTTCAATCAGTTTAAAAACAACTCGCCAATACAATCAGAAGCAATAATTTTAAAAAACACCGAATACGATGCCTCTGATTTGTTCGATTATATTGAAAATTCAAAAGAAATTTCTTATTACAACGAATTGGGCAATTTAAACACTATTGCGGTTAAAAAATTGTGGGGTTATTGCAAAAATGGCAGACCTCATGTGTATTTCAGTCAAGGTTTTTGGCAAATTCCATTCATAGGCTCTATATGCCATTTTGTGGCAAATATTACTGTTTATTACGATTATAATCCTAGTATGTATTACGACCCATATTATTACCATAGAATGCCTCATGGACGGCACACAACCGAAATTTTTCAAATGTTAATTGATATGGAAACAGGAGTTTTAACAGATTTTAATGTTGAAAATGTTGCTATTTTACTGCAAAGAGATAAAGATTTGAGCGAGGAGTTTAATTCCTTGAGAAAAAGGAAAAAAAGAAATATGATTTTTTATTATATCAGAATGTACAATCAAAAGCATCCTTTATATATGCCCATTAAAAATTAAATTATGAGAAATATTATTATTATGGCATTGTCTGTATTGCTCTGTAGTTCGGCAATTGCACAAGTTAGCATTCCAATTCCTTCACAAACTGAAATAAACAATTTGCTAAAAGGAAAAACTTATGTTGTTTTAGAAAACGCCTTATTTAGTGACTATAACGATATTATTACCGCTACGGTTGAAAAGCATTGGTCGCTAAACAGTTTTGAGTTTATAAAAATTAGTGATTTTGAAGCAAAGCGTAAAGAAACAAATGCGAGTTTTTTAATGATAAACCAAGTGAGTTTTTATGCTGATAAAACAAAAACCAAATTTGATTTTTTAGTATTAATTGCTGGAGGAAAATATAAGTCGGTAAACGAAATGCCCTTGCTTTGCATGGTGCCAATGTGTTACGATGGTGTTGATGAAGCTATTTGGACAAATAAAATTCCAATTGCTGTAAAATTTATTCAAAAACATATAAACACAGTAAAATCTAACTCGAAAATAAATTCAAAAAATGTAGTTGATTTTTATTTGCAAAATGCCGAAAATATTAGTGGCAAAACTTTGTATCTAACTAAAAATCAAGTAGAACCCTCTTTGAAATCGGAATCGAATTTTAAGAAAATATATCCTTATTCCTTTAAGTTTGTATCAGACGAAGATTTGAATAAAATTCTGGAAGCAGAAGACGAAAATGCTTTAATTTTACATATTGTTTCTCCCACAAAAAACACTCAAGCCAATAAATGTATTAAAATGATTGTAAACCCGCATACTGCACAAATTTACTATTACGATATGCACAATATTGGCAAAAATAAACCCGCAAAATTATTAGAAAAAGATTTGAAAAAATTGATTAAATAAAATGAATTACGAGCAAACCTTAGAGTTTTTGTTTAACTCACTCCCTATGTATCAA
>MTBK01266768.1_pt1 | contig 10771 bp, 10 predicted proteins | sample 1535981 | NCBI WGS metagenome assembly MTBK01 (sample SAMN06109225, study PRJNA356200) | anaerobic digester metagenome | isolation source: biogas reactors fed with pig manure or primary and secondary sludge | place: Spain | collected 2016-06-30 | reverse complement strand
TTCCCCCTCCTCGCTGCGGCCGTACCTGAGCCCGTCAAAACGGCCCAGACTGGAGGAGGACTCGGCAGCGCAGAGCAGGTGGTAAACCTCCATGCTAAAACGGGCATGTTCAAGGGTCAGCTCTTCCACCGCTGCCCCGTTTTCTGCGAGCACTGCCGCCGCCCGCTGCACCGCGGCGGTGATCTCCCCGTCGAAGTCGACGGGCACATTTTCTACCAACAAGCCCACCCGCAAGCCCTTCACCCCGTCCTGCAGGGTGGAGAGGTAGTCCTCCACGGGCTCGGCGGAAGAGGTCGGGTCGGCCCGATCTTCTCCGGCAAGCAGACCCAGCAGCAGGGCCGCATCGGCGGCGGTCATCGCCATGGGACCGGTCTGGTCCAGCGATGAGGCCAGGGGAACCAACCCGGCCCGGGAGATCCGTCCGTAGGTGGGCCGCAGGCCGACTAGACCGCAAAAAGCTGCCGGCTGGCGCACCGATCCCCCCGTATCGGTACCCAGCGCCAGTGGAGCCATCCCTGCGGATACGGCGGCAGCGGAGCCGCCGCTGGAACCGCCGGGGACCCGCTGCAGATCCCAGGGATTGCCGGTGGGGAAGAATGCCGAGTTTTCTGTTGAGGAGCCCATCCCAAATTCATCAAGGTTGGTCTTGCCCAGAAGGGGCATCCCCGCAACACGAGCTTTTTTTACCGCCGTGGCATCCACCGGGGGGATATACTCTTCCAGAAAGCGGGAACCGCAGGTAGTCCGGAGTCCACCGGTGCAAATATTATCTTTAACCGCCAGAGGGATCCCGGCAAGGGGGGAAAGGCTCTCACCGCGCCCCCTTTTTTCGTCCACTTCCTTCGCTGCAGCAAGGGCCGCTTCCGGGGTCCGGGTGATAAAGGCACGCACCTGCGGCTCGACCGCCCCGGTGCGCTCGATGAAGCTTTGCGTTATCTCCACCGCACTAACTTCTTTTTTCCGCAGCAGCCGGCCCAGCTCCAGCGCCGTCATCTCAAAAAGTCTCATCAGACCGCTCCTTTCTTTGTTGGTCCGTTACGGCGGGGTTCAACCCTCCCCGGACTCCTCCCCGGCAATACGGGGAACGCGAAAATAGGAGTCGCTGCGGTGGGCTGTATTGCTGAAAACCTGCTCCTGCGAAAGGGAGGGCTCCACCTCATCATCCCGAAAGCGGACCGGCATAACTGCCGGATGGACGGCGGGCTCAATTCCCGCTGTCTCCACCTCGCGGATTCTGCTTAACGCCCCCATAACCGCATTCAACTGACGAGCGAGCTCTTTTTTCTCAGCAGAGTCCAGACAGAGGCTGGCCAGTTCGCCAAGCTCGTCCAGTTCGCTCTCCGTTATTTCCTGATTGACCGCCATCGATTAACGCCTCCTGTGCTCATCCGCAGACCGAATCCATATGGGCAGATGGCCCTGTTTAAGTAAGATCACCCTGAATTATATATGAAGCAGGTCGATCTTTAAAGGGTGTACAGTCTCTCCGGGGCCGGAGAGACGCTCATTCCGGATCGGGATGGACGGTAACCCGACAGTTGAATTTTTCTTCAAGTCTCTCCTGAACCAGATGGGTGAGCTCGTGTGCCTGGGTAAAGGTGACGTCGCCGGCCACCCTGATATGCATCGTCACCGACTTGTGCACACCGTAATCGTGAACCTCGAGATCGTGCACATCGAGCACCCCCGCCACGGCGAGAGCCTCCTGCTCCATGGAGCTGAGCAGTTCGCCGGAAGGGGCGGTGCCGATCAGCTTGTCGTAAGCCTGGCGTGCTATTTCAAAGCCGGTGTAGATGATAAAACCGGCCACGACAAAAGCGCTGACGGGATCGATCCAGCCGGCGCCGCAGTAGCTGCCCCCCACCGCCGCCAGGACAAGAAGGGAGGTGAAAGCGTCGCTGCGGTGGTGCCAGGCGTCTGCGATGAGCGCCTCCGATTCGATCAGCCGGCCCAGATTTCCGGCAAAGCGGTACATCAGCTCCTTCACCAGAACAGAACCCGCCGCCACGATGACCGCGAGCAGGCTGGGCTCCATGGTTGTGCCGCCGGCCAGGCGCCGGTAAGCGTCCCCGATGATGCCGAAACCGACCCCGATGAGAGCCGCCGCCACGATCAGCCCGACGAGATACTCCACGCGGCCGTGGCCGTGGGGATGTTTTTGATCAGGCCCCTTGCTCGAGATCTTAAACCCGATCATCACCACCGCGGAGGTGACGATATCCGAAGCGGTATGGACGGCATTGGCCAGCATGGAGGCGCTGCCGGTAGTCAGCCCGATGACAAACTTTAACAGAGCCAAAACCGCGTTACCGGCGATGCTGACCCAACCCCCGATAAACCCGAGGCGCAGCCGCTCCTGCGGCAGACTCGTATCCCTGCCGCCGGCCAGAAGTTTCACCACCGCCTCGTCCAGCTTTTTCATGATAACCGCCTTCACTCGAAGATATCTGCCCCGACCAAGGAGAAGCTGCCGACCTTTGAAACCGCCTTCACCGGCTGCTGGTCAAACTCCCTATAATAATATTACGGCGGCCCGGACGGTTCAACCCCCGCGCTGCCGGGAGCGCCGGCGGGATTTGCGGCAGCTTCGACGAAGGCGCGAAAGAGAAGCACCGATGAAGGATGGGGCAGACTTTCCGGGTGCCACTGCACTCCGATCAGAAAGCGGTGGGCCGAACTTTCCAGGGCCTCGTTGAGACCGTCGGGGGAGAGCGCCGCCTCCCTCAGAGCAGGGGCGATCGCTGCGGGAGCCTGATGATGGAAGCTGTTCACTGCAAGGCACCCTTCTCCCAAAATCGATGCCAGGTGGGTTCCGGGCAGGATTTCCACAGTATGCGAAGGATGGCGTCGGGGTGCTCTCTGGCAGTGCTGCAACCGGCCCGGCCCCCCGGGAACGCCCCTTAAGGTTCCTCCTAAAGCAACATTCAAAAGCTGCAGCCCCCGACAGATCCCCAGGATCGGCACACCTTTGGCCAGCGCCTCCCGGAGCAGGGCCATCTCCCAGGCATCGCGCTCCGCATCGACCTCACCCAGCCCCGGAGCGGGCTCCTCACCATAGTAAAGTGGAGCAATATCGCCGCCCCCGCTCAGGAGAAGACCGCTTAAGGGATGGAGCAACCCTGCAGCGGCGGCAGCAGGCAAGGGAGGAAGCAGCAGGGGAAGCGCTCCGGCGTCCTCAATCCGGGCGCAATAAGAGGAGGGAATCCAGAACCGCCCCCGGTGATAATCTCGATTGACCGTAATTCCGATGAGCGGTTTCCGGAGCGGTAGAGCCGGCATCGGTAGACGCTCCTTTTTCACAGGATCAAAAAAGCCCAACAGAAAGCAGTCTGCAGGACTACAGAGGCGGATCAAGCGGCGAATATTGCTTAAAAGAGGCTAGAATTCAATCAGGCCCAGACTGATCCGCAGGGAATCGTCGACCTGTTGCATGGCCTGTTCATCGAGTTCGGTGATCTTGTTTTGCAGCCTTTGCTTGTCAATAGTGCGAACCTGCTCGAGCAAAACCACAGAATCCCGATCAAAATTGTATTCCCGGGCATCGAGCTCCACGTGCGTGGGCAGCTTTGCCTTGTTGATCTGTGCAGTGATCGCCGCAACGATGACGGTCGGGCTGTAACGGTTGCCAACGTTATTTTGCACAACGAGCACCGGGCGCACCCCGCCCTGCTCAGAGCCGACCACAGGGCTTAAATCAGCATAAAAGACAAAGCCGCGCCTCACTTCCACCGGCATCACTCTCCGCTGACCAGTTTTTCCAGAATCTCGCCGGCCTCATTTTCCGCATAAATTGCCTCCCGGGAAAGAGTGAGATTGATCCTGGCCATCTCCAGATATCCTTGCTGCATCCGTTCGCGGATCTGTCTTTTCTTCCGCTCGCCGAGATACAGCTTCATCGCTTCACGGATAAATTCACTGCGGCTCCGGTTTTCCAGAGCCACGATCCCATCAACTTCAGTGAGAAGCTTCTGTGGCAGGCTGATCATGATCCTTTTCGTCTTGGCCATGCTGCCGACCGCCTCCTCAAATAGTGATAACAATAGGTCCGCAATCCCTGCATATGGGCTAGTGTACGATTACGGTTAATAGTTATGCAGCCCGCGGCCAAAAAAGAAGCCGCCCCCCAAATTTATCGGTTCTCCTGTTCCGTCCCCGCCCGACGGGTTCTGATATGGCTGCGGGGCACCCTTGTCCCAACATTGCAGAGCAGTTCATAGTTTATTGTTCCCAAAAGTGCGGCCACCTCTTCAACGGCGATATGCTCCGGGCCCCGGCCCCCGTATAAGATCACTTCATCGCCGGGGGCGGCGCCTTCGATCCCGCTGACATCGATCATCAGCTGGTCCATACAGATGCGCCCGACAACCGGCGCCCGCCGGCCGCGGACCAGCACTTCCCCCCGGTTGGAAAGCGCCCGCTGGTAACCGTCGGCATAACCGGCGGACACTGTCGCCACGACGGTGTCTTTGGCGGTGTGAAAAGTTCTGCCGTAGCTGAGCGGCGTTTGGGGGGGGACTTTTTTCAAAAAGGATATTTTGCTTTTCAGCAACATCGCCGGTTCCAGCTTGACTGCAGCCTTTTGCTGCACCCATGGTGAAGGGTAATAACCGTAGAGAGCGATCCCGATGCGGACCAGATTGTAACGCGATTGCGGATAGAGCAGCGCGGCGGCGCTGTTGGCCGCGTGGCACAATGGAGGGTGCACGCCCCGTTCCCCGGCGCCGGCCAGAGCGCTCTCAAAAAGGGAAAGCTGCTCTGCGGTGTACGCCGCCCCTGCTTCATCATCGGCCGACGACAGGTGTGTAAAAACCCCTTCCAGTTCCAGCCCGGGAAGGCGGGAAAGCACATCCATCAGCTCAATCGATTCTGCCGGGGAAACCCCCAGCCGTCCCATCCCCGTATCGATTTTCAGATGCACCGGCCAGCGCCGGCTCCGCGATGAAAAGTAGCGGCTAAAGAGCCCGGCTGTCTCCAGATCGCAGACGGTCGGCGTGAGGCGGTACTCCAGCAGCTGCGGGCTGTCCGCAGGATCGGTGTGGCCGAGCAGCAGGATAGGCGCATCGATCCCGGCCCGGCGGAGAGCAGCCCCCTCGTCGATAAGGGCAACGCCCAGCCAAGAGGCCCCCGCTTCGAGGACAACCCGGGCCACCTCAACGGCGCCGTGCCCGTAACCGTCCGCTTTAACCACAGCCATGATCGCCACATCCGGGCCCAGCAGACGGCACAGTTCATTCAGGTTGTGCTCAATACAATCGAGATCGATCTCCGCCCTGGTCGGGCGCTGGTGAAAAGGCGAGCCCATTGAAACACTCCCATCAAGATCTGCTGCAGCAGGTGAAGAACAACACCCACAATCCTGCCGGTATTGCTTATCTTATTCCACAGAAGTAACGCGACTCCTGCAGCAAATATTTACCATGGGGGTGGTTGTCTTCCGGCATCCCTTCCGACTGCGCCGTGTTTAAATAATGCGGGCGGCCCCGCAGTGGTCGGTGGTGGTGGAGATGATGCGGCAGCCAATCCCGGCCCCGGCAAAAGCGCCCCGCAGGGCGGCGGCAATACTTTCTCCCCGTGGATCGGAGGACCCGCGCTCGAACCAGAAAGCGATGATCGAGGGACCGGCGCCGCTGAGCGCCGCCGCGCCCGCTCCGGCGGTACGGGCTGCAGCCAGGGCCGCTTCAGCGCCGGGGATCAGCGGAAGGCGGTACGGCTGGTGCAGACGATCGTCAACCGCCCAACTGAGGGGTTCTTCATCACCCGTAAGCAGAGCAGCGGTTAAAGCAGCGGTGCGCCCCAGATTGAAGACGGCATCGTCCCGCATAATCTGCTCCGGAAGCACCCGCCGCGCCTCGTCGGTAGGAAATGGGAAATCGGGCAGCGCCACCTGCAGCTGCAGTTTTTCTGAGGGAAGGATGCGGTGAGTGCGCCAACGCCCCCCCTTGCGACCGCAGATAAGCATACCCCCAAAGAGAGCCGGGGCCACATTATCCGGATGCCCCTCGAGAGCTATGGCCAGCTCCAGGAGCCGTTCCCGGCTGGGCTGCTCCGGTAAAAAAGCGCTGGCGGCAAACAGGCCGCCGACGATGGCGGCGGCACTTGAACCGAGTCCGGAAGCGGGGGGAATGCGGTTGTGCTGGAGCAGCTTCCAGGGCGGAGGGGTCAGCCCGGCCGCTTGGAAAAGAGCATCAGCCGCCTTCAGTGAAAGATGGCTCCCATCGCGGGGCAGCAGGGAGGACCCCTCCCCGGTAATCTCGACCGCTGGCTCAGGCCCCGCCGCAACCGACAGGGTCAGCTCATTGTATAGCTGCAGTGCCAGGCCGATGCTGTCAAACCCCGGCCCCAGATTGGCGCTTGTGGCAGGAACCCTTACTTTGATTTTTCTTTCCATTTTTCCCACCCCCCGCTACGCGAGAACACGGAAGACACTGGGATCGGGTTCGATGGCCGGCAACCGGGCCACCCTTTGCAGGGAGCGGTTAAACCGTTCTTCGTTAACATCGTGGGTCACCAAAACAATCTCGGCGATGCCGTTTTGCCTGCGCTTCTGGATAATCATATCCAGACTGACCTCTTCTTCGCCAAATGCTGCCGCCAGAGCCCCAAAAACTCCGGGACGGTCCCGGGCCAGAAGGCGCACATAAAAACGGGAAGTGAGCGCGGCAGGAGGCAGCAGGGTGGGCTTGCGGTTGCTGTTTGGAGGGGCCCCTTCGGCACCACCATGCTGCAGGGAACGTGCGACCTCGATGATATCGGCAACCACGGCGCTGGCCGTGGGCAAAGCGCCGGCGCCGCGCCCGTAAAACATAGCCTCACCGATAAGATCGCCTTTGATAAAGATGGCGTTGAACTCATCCTGAACCGTGGCCAGGGGATGGGCCAGCGGCACCAGCGCCGGATAAACCCCCAGGGCAAGCCCTTCCGGCTTTTCCTCCGCCACCGCCAGAAGCTTGATCGTGTAACCGAGCTCACGGGCATAGTGAATATCGGCTCTGGTCACACCGGTGATCCCCCGGGTGGGAAAATCATCGGGATTCAAGGAACAGTTAAAAGCAATCCCGGCCAGGATGGTCAGCTTATAAGCTGCATCTCTCCCCTCCAGATCGCTGGAGGGATCGGCCTCGGCAAAACCGAGCTCCCGCGCTTTGTCCAGTGCTTCCTGGAAGTCCATATCATCCAGGAACATCCGGGTGAGAATATAGTTGGTCGTACCGTTGATAATACCGATCATCCGCTCGATGCGATTGGCCACCAGACAGCGTTTCAGGGGACGGATCAGGGGGATCCCCCCGCCCACGCTGGCCTCGTAGAAAATATTCCGCCCGCAGCGGCGGGCCAGCTGCAGCAGCTCCCGGCCATGCTGAGCCATCAGATCTTTGTTGGCGGTAACAACATGTTTCCCTTCTTGCAGCGCCGTGCTGATCAGGGTACGCGCCGGCTCGATTCCGCCCATGAGCTCTACTACGACATCGATGGAAGGATCTTTGATGACCGTGTCAGGATCAGTGGTATAGGTTTGCGGGGGTAACTCGACGGTCCTGCCTCTGGCAGGATCCCGCACCAGCACCCGCTCCAGCAGCAGCCTTGCCCCGGTCTTGCCGGCCAGCAATTCCCCGCTGTCTTCGATGATCTGAGCCACACCGCCCCCGACCGTGCCCATTCCCAGCAGGCCAATCTTAACAGTTTCCCCAGAGCTCAATCCCTGATCTCTCCCTTATTAATATTTCGGCTAATTATACCATACGCTCCGAAGCTTGTCCGGAGAGCGCTAAAAATACCGGTGCTGCGCACCGGTAGAAAATATTGAATCGGTCAATCTTCCTCACCATTGCCTTCGTCGCTGGGGATCTCTGCGCTGGGAGGCGGACACGGCTGCGGTGGGAAAGGCGGCCATGGAGGCGTGTATTGGGGACAGCCCCCCTCCTGGCAATCGGCCGGTTCTTCGCAAAAGCCGTACGCAGGTACTGCCAGCTGCACAAGAGCCACCAGCCTGACAAGCAGCAACTTGTAGACACAACAGGTGACCTCCTGAGGACCGGAAATGAAACAATCGGGACAATCAAGGAAAACTTCGCATTGCACAAAAAGCCGTTTATCAAAAATCCGGTCGCTTAGGATCACCGTTTTTTCAAAATAGATCGGGTCGCTGGTAAAATACTTGTATCCGGCCTGATCAATATAGGCAAACCGGAAGCGGTACCAAAACGAAATTTTGGCGCGCAGCGTGTTCGGTATTTTCTTGCAAATAAAAGGGTGCTTCTTATCGATGACCAATTCGGCATCAAGACAGTTCACTTCCTCAAGTGGTCCACAGGCAATCCCGTGCAGGTCGGTAATCACTTCGCTGGTTTCCTCACTCTTGCAGAATTCATAGATCTTCTCGGTTCTAATGCAGACGATCTCTACAGGATTGGGCAGATGCGTCGGCTTATATTCAGAGTGAACCGGGCGATTGTAAAATTCTACGCCTTTTTTCTGTTTAAAACCGGGATAGCCGCTATCTTTACTGCATCCCATCATACAACCCTCCTTTACACATTGATAGATGAGCGATATGCAAAAAATGTGGATTGTGCTCAATGACATTGTATGCATTCATCCCGGTAAGGTGATCTTAAATTTGGACCTGCCGGATAAACATTCAACTGCAGCCGCGCTCATTTCTGGACATGCTTCTTGATCGTTTCGCCGGGGCATATAGATTAGTGAATAGTACTAACCGCGGAGGGAAATTGAAGATGATAGCTTTTTACCTTCAGGATAATTTTTTCTCCCAAATCTCCCACTTGCTAATTTCAACGGGCAAACAGTATCTGCTCAGCCCCGGCCCTGAAAACAAAGTGTTGTTATGGGAAGGAACCGGCACTGCCTGGGAAAAACCCCGCCCCCTGCCGCTGCTGCAGGAAAGGCTCTGCGCCACTCTGGACAAGAATCTCATCCCCCACCTGGTGACCATGAGCCAGGGCCACTTTTATCATCTAACCGTTTTGGATGATAAGGAAAGGGAACCCCCTCCTCCCTTCTACAGGGATAAAAACAAGCAGTGTCACCATTTTTTGCTAGCCGGTGACCGCCAGGACACCTTGCACCTGATCCACTCGGCTGTCGACCGCGCTGCGAAGCGCTGGTGGCTGATGCACCACCGCTGCCACAGCGGCACCTGGGAAGAGCCGCAGGTGATCGACTTTGGCCCGGGAAGCCGCGAAAAGCAGAGCGCCCTGACAATCGATGACCGCGATTGTCTGCACCTGCTCTACCGCAGCAACAGTGCCGGTCAGGATGAGCTGTCCTACCGACAATTTGATCCTGACGCCGCCTCCTGGAGCAAGGCCGAGATAATCTCCAATTCCCCCGGCGCAGCGCACCCCTCTCTGGCAGCCGACGAGAATCAGAACTTGCACCTGCTCTGGAGCAGCGCAGTTGATGACAAACATTATATCTTTTACCGTTTCAGGGGCGGACCGGGCTGGAAATCAAGAGGATGGGCGCCGGAAACAGCAATCTCCCCGGCAGCGGCAGAACCGCCTTTCCCTTTCTTCAGCCGCCTCTCAGGAGAGCTGCTGCTCTCCTGGCTGGAAAAGAAGACCCTCTTTCGTTACCGTTTCTCCGGAGACCACTGGGAACAGATGGCGGAGCAGCATTTCGAAAAACCGCAACTCGTCCGCTGCTCCTCCTTCAGTCTGGAGGGAACCCCCTTGCACTACTGGATCGCAGCAGAGAGCGGCAGGCAGGGGACGGACACCCTCGGCGACGCCCTTCTGCCGGCCTGCGGATATGACGATCTGGAGGGCGATCTTTCCAGACTTAACCGCTATTCAGGGAAGGTGTTTCAACGAATGGAAGATCTCTCCACCGACAAAGAGCAGCTTGAGGAAGAGCTCCGCTCAAAGCACCGGGAGATGTTCCACCTTTCCCGGCAAAATGATCAACAGGTCCGCCTGCTCCGGGAAAACCTGAAGGGCAAAGAAGCGGAGCTGCAGAAGCTGCAGCAGGAACTAGCGCAGATTATCGATAACCTGAAGAAAAAAAATGAACAGACCCGGCAAACCCGGGAAACCGAGAGAAAGCGCTTCCGCAGCGTTCAACAAGAGCACAACATGAAGATCCGCCGGCTGGAAAATGAGCTGTCGGCAAAAGACAAAATCATTGCCCGCCTGGAGCTGCGTGAACGCGAACAGCTTGCCCTGATGGAACAGCTCCGCCAGGAAAATGAGAAACTGAAGCCCAAACAGGGGGCGATCCGCCGGAACTTCAAAAAACTACGGGAGCAGCTGTTTCCCCCGAAAAAACGATAAGCCGGCGGGCAGCTGTTTTCTCAAGTGGCCTGCTCAAGTGGTCTGCTTAAAGGTTTTCACAGGCTGCGGTGCCCCCATGGACGATGAACACCGCCCCTGATTTTCCCAACCCCGTTCTTCCGGATCTTGAAGATGCCTGTGGGGGCGCCTTCCCGACCCCGGCTCGCTTAACACTCAGCCGGCTATTTCAAACTGGCTGTTGTACAGGTCCGCATAAAAGCCATTTTGGGCGAGCAGCCCGGCATGCGTACCCTGCTCAACGATAGCACCCTCATGCATTACCAGAATCAGATCGGCGTTGCGGATGGTGGAGAGGCGGTGGGCGATGACAAAACTGGTGCGGCCGCGCATCAGGTTATCCATCGCCTTCTGAATGAAGGCCTCGGTGCGGGTATCGACATTGCTGGTGGCCTCGTCGAGGATGAGGATCGCCGGATCGGCCAGAATGGCCCGCGCAATGGTCAGAAGCTGTTTTTGTC
>MTBK01172713.1_pt1 | contig 10771 bp, 7 predicted proteins | sample 1535981 | NCBI WGS metagenome assembly MTBK01 (sample SAMN06109225, study PRJNA356200) | anaerobic digester metagenome | isolation source: biogas reactors fed with pig manure or primary and secondary sludge | place: Spain | collected 2016-06-30 | reverse complement strand
TAGGACAACAGAACGATGATACAAGCATAAATAAGTTATCCTTTCTACGCCATCACAAAGAAAAAGTCAATTGAATATAGAGAAACCTCTCAGTTTCAACTTTACAGTAAATAAAGAAGGAGAATTTAAGCTAACCGGATTTTTCTTTTCTATTTACGCTGAAAACCTTTTTTTAGCACCATGTTCTTTCCTTATATATGGATAATATACGGTTGTATAAATGTACATTTTTAATCCATGAATAGGGAAAAAATACAAACTGTTTCCAAGCCATTGGCTTTTAGGAAAGATTTGAATTTAGTCGAATAAGTTCTAAATTTACATACTTCTGTTTAAGAGAAAATTGCATTGTTAATAAAAATTAACAATAGATTATTTTTTAAGACATCTGCTTCAAAATATGAAATGGTAAAAATATGGCTGATGTACACGATCAAAAGACCAGAAGTTACAATATGTCTATGATTAAAGGGAAGGACACTAAACCTGAAATCTTAGTCAGAAGATTCCTTTTTAAAAATGGATTTCGTTATAGAATCAATTATTCAACGTTACCAGGGAAGCCAGATATCGTATTACCAAAGTATAACACAGTTATTTTCATTAACGGTTGTTTTTGGCATGGACATAAAGATTGTAATTATTATGTTATTCCAAAAACCAGAACTGAATGGTGGTTAAAAAAAATTAATAGAACAGTGGAACGTGATATAATAATTAATCAAAAGTTAACGAATCAAGGATGGAAAGTTAAAGTGCTGTGGGAATGTGAATTAAAACCAGAGAATAAAACAAAAACATTAGACGATTTATTAATATTTTTAAGAAAATAATTTTTCATGAATTTTATTGATTTGTTTTCAGGTGCTGGTGGCTTATCTGAAGGATTTATAAGAGCTGGATTTCACCCTGTTGCTCATGTTGAAACCGATAAGGCAGCATGTAATACTTTGTTGACAAGAATTGCATATCATCACCTAAAACAAACCGAGAATATGCAACCTTATATAGATTATATTCAAAATAAAATTTCCAGAGTTGAGCTTTATTCTTTTATTCCAGATAACCTAAAAGAATCTGTCATTAATATGACGATTAGTAAAAATAATAATCAAATCATTATAAATAAGATTGACTCTCTCAGTGAAAACAAGACAATAGACTTAATAATTGGAGGCCCTCCTTGTCAAGCATATTCTATTGCTGGAAGAGCAAGAGATGAGAATAAAATGCAGGGAGACTCAAGAAATTATTTATTTCAAGATTATGTAGATTTTCTAGAGTACTATCAACCAAAATTGTTTGTTTTTGAAAATGTAGTTGGACTACTTTCAGCAAAAACTGAAGAAGGTGATTCTTATTTACAAATGATGATTGATTTATTTGTAGACAAAGGTTATTGTATAGAATATCAAGTTTTAGAAGCTAAAGATTTTGGTGTACTTCAAAACAGGAAGAGAGTCATTCTTATAGGGAAAAAAAATGGTGAAAAAGGGTTCTACCCTGAATTTGAAAAGTTTAATACCAGTGTTACTGTTTCTGAAATATTTAAAGACCTACCTGAACTAGAAGCTGGTTCAGGTACTTTTTATAAGACTAGATATAAACCCTATAAAGGTAGCTATCTTTTTAAAAGTCATATTCGCAATGAATTGGATTTTACAACACAACATATTGCCAGACCTCACACAGAACAGGATAAAAATATTTACAAATTAGTTGTTCAGGAATGGAATAATAAACAACAAAGATTAAATTACAACGATATTCCTACCAAATGGCAAACTCATAAGAACAGAAAATCTTTTGTCGATAGGTTTAAAGTGGTAGCAGGTGATTTGCCGTATTCACAAACCGTTGTTGCCCACATCTGCAAAGATGGACATTATTACATCCATCCTGATATTAAACAAAATCGTTCATTAACGCCAAGAGAAGCTGCTAGATTACAAACTTTCCCAGATGATTTTTATTTTGAAGGTGTATCTGAAAAGCCAAGCAGGACAGCTGCTTTCAAGCAGATTGGTAATGCTGTACCACCATTAATGGCTGAAGCAATTGCAAAAAAGCTTAAAGAAATTATTCTCGATGAAAAATTCAAAATTAATAACAACAAGAGCAGAGCCTGATGCCTGTTCTATGATTGAGACTTTTCGTGCTATAGGATATTCAATTGAAACAGCAATTGCTGACATTGTTGATAATTCTATTTCAGCAAATGCAAAGAATATTTGGGTTAATTATACTTGGAAAGGAGAGAATACAATTATTATTATTAGAGATGATGGATATGGGATGAACAACAGTGAACTGGTTCAGGCTATGCGACCTGGGAGTAAACATCCCTCACATGAGCGCTCTTTAAAAGATCTGGGACGTTTCGGGCTTGGCTTGAAAACAGCATCCTTTTCACAAACAAGAAAGTTCTCAGTAATTTCTAAAAAAAAGGATAATGATCCTGTTTACTGGGCATGGGATTTAGATCATGTACAGAATGTACAATCTTGGGAACTTGTACAATACACTCCCTTGCAATCAGAGTTAAAAAAAATTGATAATCAGGAATCTGGTACAAGTGTTATTTGGTATTATCTGGATAGGACATTAAAAAACACTAAAGAGGAAGATACCAAAGCCCTCGGAAAATTTATGGAAATCATGGATATGGTCAAAAAGCATCTTGAAATGGTATTTCATAGATTTTTAGAACAAGGAAAAATTAAAATCTGGTTTCAAGATAGAGAAATTGAACCATGGGACCCTTTCCTCAGGGGTGAAAACGGAATACAATCAAATCCGGAAGAATTTCTTGAAAATAATGAAATTGTTGTAAAAGGATATGTTTTACCTCACATATCAAAACTTACAGAACAAACATTTAAAAAGGCTGCTGGTCCGAAAGGCTGGAATGAACAGCAAGGTTTTTATATATACAGAAACGAGAGATTATTAGTTGCAGGAGACTGGCTTGGAATGTTCCGTAAAGAAGAACATTATAAATTATGCCGAATAATGATAGATATTCCTAATACTGTGGATGATAAGTGGCAAATAGATATAAAAAAATCAATAGCCAGGCCACCATTTAAAATTCAAACGCAGCTAAAAGCGTATGCTAAAAATCTTAGGAGCCAAGCAGTGAATGTATATCGGCATAAAGGAAAAGTAATACAGAGAAATTATCCCTCCTTCAAATTTACTCCTGTATGGCTCGAAAAACAAAGACATGGGAAACGGTTTTATGCTATAAACCGAGATCATCCGGTGATTAAAGTTTTGTTGGAAGAACCAACAAAACAAAACCTAAATGAACTCATAAGTTTTATTGAAGAAACTATCCCGGTTCCTTTGATAACAATTACAGAAAGCGAAAAACCAGAATATCACGGGACTCCATTTGAGAATCTTCAACACGAGTTGCTTATTGAAAGGATGAAGAAAATTTTTTTATCACTGTTGGATAATGGAAAATCTAAAGATGAAGCTATTGCTACATTGTTTTCAATTGAACCTTTCGATAAATATCCCCAATATGTTGCATACTTAATTGATAATGATGATGATACAAGAAGCTAAAGATCTCACCTTGTTTTTTCTTCGACAAAATGGTGTGATAAAAGATGCCACATTTAGTCAGATTAGTGAAGCAATTGAAAACACATTGAAAGTTTTTCCAGACATAGACAAACAAGAATTGGAAAGACATGTTGATCATGAGTATAAAATATGGCATGATGATTTAAGAATGATTGAAAAAGAAGAAGCTCGTAAACCTTGGCTTAGTTCGAGAAAATCGATAATTAAATGGGGTTTTTGGAATAGATACAAATGGTATTTAGAAGAAAAGAAAAAATTTTCTCCACAAACCATTTATTCTCTTGAAGAGCAGGTAGACATGACTCTTGATGCACTTTTTGAACCAACACAAAAAGCTATAATTGATAAAAGAGGCATGGTAGTTGGCCATGTTCAGTCAGGTAAAACTGCTAATTATTCAGGTTTAATATGTAAAGCTGCAGATGCTGGTTATAAAATGATAATCGTTCTTGCTGGCGTCCATAACAACCTACGTAGCCAAACACAAGTGCGACTTGACGAAGGCTTTCTGGGTTTTGATACAAAGCAAGAAAGAGTTAATAGAAAAAATAACCTTTGGATTGGAGTTGGAGAACTTAGTAGTAATAGACATTTAATTGCACACTCGTTGACATCAAGTTCAGACAGTGGAGATTTTAATAAGAATTTTGCCAACAATCCTATGGTAATATCTGCGTTCAGGTCAGATGCTCCAATCTTAGCTGTAGTTAAAAAAAATGCCTCTGTTTTAGACAGATTAGAATTATGGTTATCATTACAAGCACATGAGATAGTAGAGGGAAGCAAAACTATTAGTAAGCCGCTATTGATAATTGATGATGAAGCAGATAATGCATCAATTAATACAGCAAGAGACGACCTGAATCCAACCAGAATTAATGGACAAATAAGAAAAATTTTAAGATTGTTTCAAAAGAGTGCATATGTTGGTTACACAGCTACTCCCTTTGCCAATATTTTTATACCACTTAATGATGATAACCTTTTTCCACGCGACTTTATTACCCATATACCTGCACCATCTAATTATGTTGGTCCTGATAAAATATTTGGATTTGAAGCATTAGAAGATGGTGAAGAAATAGTTGATACTTTGCCAGTTGTTAACAGAATTGACGATTATGAAGATTTTGTTCCGGATAAACATAAACTCGATGATCCCCTACCTATAACTCTTCCTGAATCACTTAAAACTGCAATAAAATGCTTTATTATTACTTGTGCAATCAGGCGTTTACGTGGACAAGGTGAAGAGCATAACTCTATGCTAATTCATGTAACCCGATTCAAGGTGTGGCAAAGAAAAATCAAAGAACTTGTTGATGAGGTATTCAATTTCTACAGAATGGGAATTGAGCAAAATAATGCAATAATTATTGATGAAATGAGAAAGACATTTGAAGTTGATTCGGATACTTATCGATCATATATTACCACTTCTAAACAAATTCTTAATTCGCAATTTGCAGATCTTGACCCCTCAATAAAAATTCACACATGGAATGAAGTATTACCTTTCTTATATTCTGCAGTAACAAAAATTCAAGTGAAGGAGATTCATGGGGGAGCAAAAGATGTTTTAGATTATCAGGCTTACGAAAAGAAATATATTACTGAAGGAAACGAAGCCGGACTTTCAGTTATTGTTATTGGTGGCAATAAATTGTCTAGAGGTCTGACTCTTGAAGGATTATCAGTAAGCTATTATCTCCGAGCTTCAAAAATGTATGATACGCTAATGCAAATGGGTCGGTGGTTTGGATATCGTCCAGGCTATGTTGATTTATGTCGATTATTTACTTCAAGGGAACTTAATGAATGGTTTTGTCATATAACCCTTGCATCTGAAGAATTACGTAAGGAATTTAATTATATGTCAATCGTTGCCGGTAGTACACCTGAACAATATGCACTTAAAGTAAGAACTCATCCAGGAGTATTACAAATTTCTGCAACTAATAAAATAAGGACAGCCGTTAATATTAACATCTCATGGTCAGGTGTTTTGATTGAATCTTATAAATTGAGTAAAAAAAGCCATGATATAAACGCTAACCTTGACAGCTTGAAAAGATTGTTATCTTCCTTTAAATCTAAACCCACTAATAAAAAGGGGAATTTATTGTGGAATAATATTCCAGCATCAGATATCGTTTCTTTCTTCAGTAGATTTATCGCACCTGAAAATCCAAGTGCGTCTCCCGATAGATTAGCGAATTTTATATTAGAAAAACAAAAAGACGATGAACTTGATATATGGCATGTTGCATTGATGAGTAGTAATAATAAATCAGTGGATTATTTTTTGGACTTTACAACAAGAATTTGGTTGTTTGATAGAACTGATGACGAAAAAAACAATAGTGATGAAATATATTATATAAGAAAATCACATATTATCAGCCCGAATCATGAATTTATTGATTTGGATGATGATGAATATGTACTCGCAAAAATGAAAACAATTGAAAAGAAGAAAACTTCTCCAGATAAAACTGGAACAGTGAAATCATTAAATTATCCCAATGGTAATCTAGTAAGAAATGATGAGGAGATTAAAAATGCGAGGTTCCCTTTGTTGCTATTATATTTGTTAAACCCTGAAAAAGCGGGTTTACCTAATACGGAAAAACCGATAGTAGGTTTTGCTATCAGATTCCCGGGAAGTAAAAACAACAGATCTGTCACATATGCAGTTCATGAGCAGCTTTTAGATAAATTTGAGTTTAATGAAGATCCTGAAGATTATGACTACGAAGATTGAAAATATTTGGAGTGATTTTGAATCAAATGAAATTTCTAAATCAGGTGTTGTTTTAAAAAGGTATTCGCCTGATATTTTGCCGGACTGTTTTATAGCCATGAGAATGCCGGAAAAGTTAAAAAGTGTTGCATTTCGACTATCAAAAAACAGCATAGATACTTCAGTGTTTAACGACTTGAAAGATATTTTAACTGAAACTTTACCTGATGAAACACATCCCGATAAAATGCTTTTGTTGATAAGTCTATTAGATAACTCGTTGTCTTCAATTTTTGCAGTTTTGTGTGAAGATTTATTTTCATATGTTGCACAAGTGAGTAAAGAACAAGACCTTATTAAGTCGCTACAAAACAGGTTTTTAAAATGGAAAGAATTGTTTGAATTGGCAAACAGCCCCGGATTGTCTTCTGATAAACAGATTGGTTTATTTGGAGAATTATTTTTGTTAAAAGAACTTATTTTAAATACAGGTAAGATTGAAGAATGTCTTAATATCTGGATAGGTCCTGATGACGGAATTCGAGATTTTGAAAAAATAAATACTGCAATTGAAGTTAAAACAACACATACACATAATCATCAAAAAATCAGAATTAGTAGCGAGAGACAACTAGATACAACGTTATTGGAATATTTATTTCTTTTTCACTTGTCAGTTGAAAAAAGAAACGGTCATGAATATTCATTAAATAGGATTGTTTTTGAATTGTATTCTCTGATTGGTGATAATGTGTTGTTAAGAAATATTCTAAACCGAAAATTAATCAATGTGGGATATTTTAAGCATCATGAATCTTACTATGCAAATATTTCTTATTTCATACGAGGTAAAGATTTATATACAGTTGCCGATAATTTCCCAAGAATCGAAGAAAAAGACCTGATGAAAGGGGTGGGAGATGTAAAGTACACTATTATTTTAACTCCTGAAACGGGAACATATAAAACCAGTTTATCAAATGTAATTGAAAAATTGAATTTATAATGAAACTTGAAGAATTTTATAAAGAACTGTTACAGGATATAAAATCAGAACAAGCTGTTGATGAAGAGGGCGGAATACAAGAACAAATCTTTACACAAAAAGCAATTGATTTACTCTCAGATGCAGGAGAAACAGAAAATGCACGTATTTGTTTTGACCGTAAAGAAGACACACTAGGCAGAACAATGCACAAATTGAATGGTTACGCTTTATCAGAAAACTATGAAACATTAGATTTATTTGTAACTGTGTATAGAGGAGTAGATCAGTTATTTTCTTTAACAAAGCAGGAAGCAGAAACATCAATTAATCAAGTTGAACGTTTTTTTAGAAATGCTGTATACAAAGATTATATAAGAGAACTAGAGGAATCTTCGGAGGTTTTTGATTTGGCACATACTCTTGCAGAAGTTAATGAGGTAAAAGAATATCTTTCCAGGGTAAATATTTTCGTTTTAAGCAATGGCGTTTTTAAATCAGAGATTAATGTTAATAAAACAATTTCTGGTTATTCAATATTTATAAGAATAATTGATATTGAATATTTATTTAATCTTTCAGATACGACACATGTTCCTATTGAGATTAGTTTTGAGGATTACGGAGGCATATTACCGTGCTTGAGGTCACCGTCTGAAAATGAAGAATATGAATCATATCTTGCACTTATACCAGGCATAACACTCGCAAGAATTTATGAGGAATTTGGTTCCAGGCTTCTTGAACAGAATGTTCGTTCTTTTTTACAATTCACTGGAAAAATTAATCAAGGTATCAGAAAAACTATAAGAGAAGAACCTCACATGTTTCTAGCTTTTAATAACGGGATTGCTGCAACAGCGGAGAAGTTGGAATTGAAAGAATTGGATGATGGAGGAAAAGCAATTGTGTGGGCTGAAGACTTTCAGATTGTAAATGGAGGACAGACAACGGCATCAATTTATCATACATGGAAAAAAGATAAGGCTGATATTGATAAGATTTTCGTTCAAATTAAATTGACAATTGTAAAGAACCGAGAGAATGTCAATGAAATTGTTAACCGTATAGCTGAATATGCAAATACTCAAAATAAGGTTTCTACTTCTGATTTAAGCTCGAACAAACAATTTCATATTGAGCTTGAAAAAATATCCAGGACTACTTGGGCTCAACCTGTTGAAGGAAGCAATATACAGACACGCTGGTTTTATGAACGTGCCAGAGGTCAGTATAAAAATGCATTACTTAAGGAAGGTTTCACTCCGGCAAGAAGGAGAGCTTTTGAATTAAAAAATCCTAGAGGCCAGGTTATTACAAAAGAGCTATTAGCTAAATATATAAATTCTTATCAGGAAATCTTTAATGGGAAAAAAATAGTTATTGGTCCACATATAGTTGTCCGAGGTAGTCAGAAAAATTACGTTCAATTTCTAAATTGTGCAATGCCATCTAAACCTGACAATATTTTTTATGAAGATACAGTGGCAAAAGCAATTATGTTCAAGACAGCAGAAAAATTATATGGTATAAGTCCTAATTCAATTGGTGATATGAGATATATTACCGTTCCATATTCATTATCATTGTTGAATTTTAAAACTGATTATAAAATTGATCTCTACAAAATATGGAAAAATCAATCTTTGAGTGAAAATTTAAAATCGGTATTATATAACTTAATGGAATCAGTTGAAAATTTCATTAAGAAAAATGCACCTGGGGCATTGTATGGTGAATGGGCGAAAAAGGAAGAGTGCTGGAGCACAATTAAAGATAACGATATTTTCATTGATAAGAATCACATTCGAAATGATCTCATTCAGCCATCTTCTCCAAAACGAAAAAGTATTACAGAGGACGGACAATTAGAGATTGAACTACAACAAGAAATTGACAGAATAGTAGGTATACCTTATCATATTTGGTTTAACATTGAAAAATGGGGGGCAGAGACAAAGGAGCTGTCACAATTTAGGACAGATATTGCTTTTCAGATTGGATCTAAAATACGTAATAAAAACTCATCATTTTCTGATATTCAACGTAAAAGGGCAATAGAAATCATTGACACTGTAATTGAGAAAGCTCCTGATTTGTTATTCGAAATTGATGAAATCGAAGAAAATACCATAATAGAGCAAGACATTACCCCAGAGATTACAATTGAGTTGATTAAGAAAATGGTCGAATGGGATAGGAGGAACAAAAGGCTTCCAGACCATCATTTTAGATATATGCGGAATATTGCAGAAGGAAAATACGAATTAAACGAAAGAGCAAAGAGATATATATTAAAAAATTATAGAAAAATAAAGAAATTAGGATTTCAAGAGAAAGTTTAATTAATCTAGCACCTTTATTGCTTAATGGCGCGCTTGAATCAATCTAGATTGTCCAAAACGCGCTAAATTGCATGCAACTGCCCTGCAAAAAAAGAGAAGGGAGCCAGCAAGGGAGCTGACACCAAAGAAAAAGGGGAACCTCGCACCCGAGGAGGGAGGGGCCCGGTTGCGGAGCGGGAGCGAAGCAACTGGGAGGCGTTCCCCGTTCTTTTGGTGCAGCGACCTACAGAAATGCGGGGCTACAACGCATTCATTTGCGAGATTGCAACGCACTTACGTGCCAAATTGCATTGATAATGTTGGCAACAGTTATCTACTAATCAGCGCTTTAATCTCTTCAAATACCTGCTCTGTTTTTGCTTTGTCTTTATAGTTGATGATAATCTTGTCAGAATTACTTTTCGATATTATCAAGAATGGGGTGTTGTCAGAATGGATAAGTAATCGAGTCTTACCAAATGTATCCAGGTTGAAGAATCCCTTATTGACGGCTCCGGAGCTAAATCCATTGGTCCGCATTTTAACAGTTGGAATGGTATCCGACAGTTCGATGGTATCAATTTCAGAAACATGCATGGTAAATCCGTACATCCCTGTGAATGTAATATGGTCATTGGTGATCTTTGCTTTTGATGGCATGTATCCATATGTTATTAGTCCAATTACTAAAACGATTACAAATCCAAGGATAAAATAAATGCGTTTTGTTTTTTTGGTATTCTTCTTATTGTGGTCAAATTTCTGTGCATATATCAGCATAATAACCACGCCAATTACAGTGGCAATCAGTATCATTGAATTAGCAATTGCGGTATAGCCAATCCATTTGAATATATAATATCCGGCTATAATTGACAATCCAATAATGATAAAACTGTTACGCATGAATGTTGATAGCCCGTCAATATCAACATGTTTCTTTTTGTCTTTCGGCATAGTGTTGTATCCGGCTATCAGATTAGGTGAAGATTTAACTAAAAATCCCATGCCAATCATAAGAAGTCCTGTGATTATATGAATTACACCCATGGCCTGTCAATTTTGTTTTAAAGTTATTGTTTTCTGCTGTATTTTACCAGAGTTCGATTGTACGCATTATGT
>MTBK01251021.1_pt1 | contig 10773 bp, 8 predicted proteins | sample 1535981 | NCBI WGS metagenome assembly MTBK01 (sample SAMN06109225, study PRJNA356200) | anaerobic digester metagenome | isolation source: biogas reactors fed with pig manure or primary and secondary sludge | place: Spain | collected 2016-06-30 | reverse complement strand
ATCCCGCCGGCCCCGTAGATGCTGTCGGTGCCGTCGCTGGGCACATACGACTCGGCGTTGTGCGAGTGATAGATCGCGATCTTGTAGGCGGGCCTGATCTCTTGTTGCACCGGAGCGACCTCTTCCACAGCTGCGGATCCGGGGGCTGTATCGAGGGTCACCTTTTCAACAAAACGGGCCCGGGCGAGATACCCGTCAACGCTGATCACCTCGTAGAGCTCGTTATCGGCATTTAAAAAGCGGTCTTTGACTCCCAGACGGCGGCCGGTGATGAGCACGGTCCGCCCCTGTTCATCGACCATGGCAAAAAAGCGGCCGCTGCGCAGCTCGTCTGCAGTCAGTTCATCGAAAAGCCCTTCCCCGGCCAAAAGAGAGCCGGCGCCGACGGATCCGGCGAAAGAAACCGGCAGCACGGCGGCAGCCAGAAAAAACAGAAGGCCGATCATTGCTCGCCCTAAAACTCTCTTTTTAATCCCGCTCACCCTCATCCGGCCCCCCGCGGAGCCGTTCAGTTACCTCCCCGATGAGCTCAGCGAGAAGCGCCCCGATCACCCCGGCGATGAGGGCGGCGTCAAAGATGCCGCCGCCCCCCAAAATAACCGGGATATCCCTGAATCCCCGCACCACATTCTCCAGCCATGAGCTCAAATCCATCAACAGGATGGAGCCGACCCCGCCGATAAAGGCGGCGCGGCGGGAGCGCCCCAGAAGATAGGCGATCAGCCCCGCCGCCAGCGCCGGCAGGTACAGCGGATCAAATTCGTAGCCCAGCGAACCAGGATTGAGCGGCAAGAGCCGGTCCAGGCTCCAGACCAGAATTGCCGAGACCACCGCAGTCAGGGGACTGCGCCATCTCTCTTCGCTGCTCGGCGCCTTGATGATGAGGTACACACAGATCCCCAGGGGTATCCCCATGCCTCCGATATTTAAGGCCAGCCCTCCGCCCAGCGGCAGCGAGGGGATAAAGCTGCCGATATAGATGGCAGCGATGAGGATCAGCGCTGTTTTCTTGTCCATCCGCAGCCGGTCCAACACCCGGTGCAGCAGGATCAGATAGATCAGCGCAATGACAATAACTACGAGCATCGTTCCAGGGGCTCGGGCATACATAACCGGTCCCGCCTTTTTCTGGCTCTTGGAAAAGAGGACAGTTTATTCTTCCCCCCGCCCCTGATCGGATATGCATAAAAAAAGCCCCTTCGCCGTCATTCAGGCAAAAGGGCTCTTCATCGCTGGGCTGACTTTAGCAGGTGCTGCAGTTTTTTCCGCTGCACCCGCTGCATCCGCCGGAAAGGGAGACCCCTCCGTCGGAGCAGCGCCCCCCGGCGCAAAAAGAGGAGAGCACCCTTTTCGATTCTGCTGCACACTGCGGACAGGGCATGTTCTCTACAGAGGTGCGGCACAGCTCTTCAAACTCTTTCCCGCACTGCGGACAGTAAAATTCGTACAGGGGCACGGTAAAACCTCCTTCCGGCAAAATTTTATCTCCCCCGGCCTCAGTTCCCGACAAGCGGTGGTGCGGGGGAAAGTTCCCTTTCCTGAAGGTGAACGAAGCGAGCCATGATAATTCCTTCCAGCTGAGCCAGCTGCTCCAGCAGCGCGGGGGTAATCTGCTCATCGACCTGCAGCGCCATAATTGCCTCGCCTCCGGCGGAGCGGCGGCCCACCTGCATCCCGGCGATATTGATCTGGTGATGGCCCAGGAAAGTGCCGACGCGCCCGATAACCCCCGGCCGGTCGGTATAGGTGCACAGCAGCATATACGGCGAAGGGATCACTTCAATGCGGTAATCTCCGATCCTGACGATGCGAATATCGCTGCGGTTAAAGATGGTTCCGGCGATGGTATGCTTCTCGGAGCCCGCTTTTACCGTCAGCACGATCAGGTTGGTGAAGTTGTCCACATTCTGGCTGAGCGATTCGCGCACCCTGACCCCCCTGCTGCGGGCGATATGCCCGGCGTTGACAAAATTGACCTGTTCCCCGAGAATATGCGAAAAAATGCCGATGAGACAGGCAACCGTGAGAGGGGCCACCGTATGGCCGGCGATCTCACCGCCGTAGTAGAGCTCGATCTCTTCGATGCGGCCGCCGTAAAGATGGAAGTAAAGACCCCCCAGCAAGCGCATCAGCGGTAAAAAGGGCTTCACCTCAGCCATCACTTCCGGGGGCACCGAGGGCATATTCACCGCCGAGACAACGGGATCGCCGCGCAGGGCAAAGACAACCTGCTCGGCCACCTGCACCGCCACATTGACCTGGGCTTCTCTCGTCGAAGCGCCCAGATGCGGCGTGACGATAACCTGAGGCAGTTTCAGCAGGGGGCTCTCCAGCGGCGGTTCGTGCTCAAACACGTCGAGGGCGGCCCCGGCCACCCTTCCCTCAAGGATCGCCTCGCAGAGGGCCTTTTCGTCGATGAGCCCCCCCCGGGCGCAGTTGATCAAGCGCACTTCCGGTTTCATCAGGGCGAGCTCCGCTTTTCCGATGAGGTGATAGCTCTGCTCGTTGCAGGGCAGATGGAGGGTAATGAAATCGGCCCGCTTAAACAGCTCCTCCAGCGTTACCGGGTCGGCCCCAAATTTTTCAACCTGTTCCGCCGGGATGTACGGATCATACGCCGCGATGAGCATCCCCATCGCCCGGGCCCTCTTGGCCACCTCACTGCCGATGCGGCCCAGGCCGATCACGCCCAAAACCTTCTGATTAAGCTCCACCCCCATAAAGCCGCCCCTCTCCCAGCGGCCTTCCTTCAGGGCGCAGTCCGCCGCCGGAATATTCCGAGCCAGGGCGGTGAGCATGGCCAGGGCATGCTCCGCCGCCGAGATGGTGTTTCCCTCGGGGGCATTGAGAACAATAATTCCCCGCGCCGTCGCTTTCTCCAGGTCGATATTATCGACCCCCACTCCGGCGCGTCCGATAACCTGCAGCTTTTCCGCCGCCTCGATCACCGCCGCGGTCACCTTTGTTCCGCTGCGCACCACCAGAGCGTCGTACCGGCCGATGAGACCGGTCAGCTCCTTCTCGCTCAATCCGAAGCGCTGATCCACCTGATGATATTTTTCCAATAAAGCGATCCCCTCGGGATTAAGGGGGTCGCTGACAAGCACCTTCACTGCGGCACCTCCTGCAAAAAAAAGTAGAGCCGGTATGATCACAGAGCTTATTTAATTGATCGAATCATAGCATAACACCGCCGGGAGATAAAGGCCCGGCCCCGCCCCGGATCGCTTGAAACAGCAAGGAAAGCTATAAAAAAAACCGTAACCGGGGTTACGGAAAAAGAGACATGCTTGGTCAACAGGTTCACTTTTCCTGCTATCTGTGAGCGAGGAATGAGATATCTCTCCGAAATCAACTAAATCGGCAACCGCCGGCGACAGCCCTGGTTTTTCGGCCCTTAAGGCACAGCGCCTTTAGGTCCGGCCCTTTAGCCTCTTTCTCTTTTTGGCCCTGCGTCTTTTTTTTCGCTGTCTTTTTAGCTGTTTACTGGTCTTCACCTTCGCCAGATCCTTCTCCTCCCTTGCATGCACTGCCATTCGCAGCCGGTAATTGAGCTCAAACTGCAGTTTATTATATCATCACCGGGAAAACAAGAGAAGGGTTTTTTAAAACTGACTAAACCCTTCGCTGCTCCACCGCTTCTGCCTAAAAAACTTCTTCGCCCCGGCAGGCTGAAAACCCTTCCCTGCGGTGCAAAAATGGCGCAAAGGGAAGGCGCAGCAAAAGCTCCTCTGGAGCGACTGTAAAATGAGCAGTCCCAAGTGAGCCACTGTTTAAAAGATATTAAATTCCGCAATTATTTAATTATCCTTAAATGTGGCGCCAAATAACAAATTACCAACAGGAATCGCACTTCTTGTGTCGAACAATAAATTTTAGGTTTGAAATCCCGAATACGTTTTTTCAGTATGCTTCCAGGGGGGTGAGGCCTAAAGACTATCGTCGGCTCTTCTTTATCGCCATAAACTACAAAAGGGGGTTTTCTAATGAGAAAGAGCCGCTTATCACCGCCCTAATCTTAGGGCTCGTTTTAGTCGCCGCCGGTTGCGGTCCCACAGCTGATAGTGAAGAAATGGTTGTCACCTACAATGTGGGCACGGAACCGGAGACGCTGGACCCGGCGCTGATGACCGGGATTCCGGAATTCCATATGACCCTGCAGCTGTACGAAGGGCTCACCAGGCTGGACGAAGATAATCATCCGCAGCCCGCCTGTGCCGAGAGCTGGGATATCAGCGATGATATGACCGAGTATACCTTCTACCTGCGCGACGACCTGAAATGGTCAAACGGCGATCCGCTGACGGCAGCCGATTTTGAATTTGCCTGGAAGAGAGCCGTCGATCCGGAAATGGGCGCGGACTACTGCTACATGTTCGACCTCATCGAAGGCGCCACCGCCTGCTACGAAGGCGAGGGCAGCCCCGATGACATCGGCATCACCGTGGTCGACGATCAGACCATCAAGGTGAAGCTGCAATCAGGAGCGCCGTACTTCCTGGACCTGACTTCGTTCCCGACGTACTATCCCCTGCACCAAGAAACGGTCAAGGCGGACAACGAGGGCTGGCATCTCAAGCCCGAGACCACCATCGTTAACGGCCCCTTCAAGCTGGAGATAAGAGAGCCGGGCCGGCTGGAGTATGTCCCCAATGAGAACTACTGGGATGCCGATGCCGTCAAGCTCGACCGCCTCATCTTCACCATGGTTGAAGATATCAGCACCGAGCTGACCATGTTTGAAAACGGCGAAGTGGATATGACCCATGAGGTCCCCGGTGCGGAGATTCCCCGGTTGAAAGAGGAGATGCCCGACGAGCTGAATATCTTCCCCTATCTGGGCACCTACTACTATATTTTCAACTGCCAGCGGAAGCCTTTCGACGATGTCAAGGTGCGCAAGGCGCTGACCCTGGCCATCGACCGCAAGGCCATCTGTGAAGAGGTCACCCAGGGCGGTGAGCTGCCTGCTTTTGCTTACCTGCCTCCGGGAATTACCGATGTCGCAGACGGTTCCGATTTCCGCGAAGTGGGCGGGAATTTCTACGAGGAAAACGTTGAAGAGGCCAAGAGCCTGCTGGCCGAAGCCGGTTACCCCGACGGGGAAGGCTTCCCCTCTTTTGAGATTCTCTACAACACCCATGATATGCACAAGATTATCGCCGAAGCGATCATGGAGATGTGGAAGACCAACCTGGGCATCACCGGGGTTACCCTGACGAACCAGGAATGGGGCACCTATCTGGATACGCGCGACGAGGGCAACTTTGATGTAGCCCGGGCCGGCTGGATCGGGGACTATGTTGAGCCAAACAGCTTCCTCGATATGTGGAAGACCGGCGGCGGCAACAACAACAGCCAGTGGGGCGACGCCCGCTACGATGAGATCATCACCGAGCTGGTCACCCTCGCCGATCCGAAAGACCGGATGCCGCTGATGCACGAACAGGAAGAGATCCTGATGCGGGATATGCCGATCATGCCGGTGTACTATTACACCAGCCCGATGATGGTAAACAAAAAGCTGAAAGGCTATCTCTACCTGACTACCGGCGGGCTTGATTTCAAAACAGCCTACATGGACAAGTAGCAGGGGCTTCTTTGATTGACAGCGAGGAGTAAGAGGTATACCGGATAGCGAAACTTTAGCGGTTTACCTCTAATCAGGGGAACGGACCTGCGGTCCGGCGGCGCAACTACCACCGGAGGTGCGGTCCGTCCCCTGATTTTACTAAAGGGGGCCTTTAAGGATATGTTGAGATATTTAGTGCAGCGAGTGCTCTATGCTCTTCTGGCTTTACTCGTCGTGGTAACGGTGACCTTTCTCTTCATGCATGCCATCCCCGGCGGCCCCTTTCAGCGGGAGAAAGCCCTCCCGGAGGCGGTCAAGAGAAATATCGAGGCCAGGTACAAACTCGACCAACCGCTTCACCGGCAATATCTCGATTACCTGTCGCACCTGGCCAGAGGCGACCTGGGGCCTTCATTCAAATACCGCGGCCAAACCGTCAACGATATTATCAGGGAGCGGTTCCCCGTCTCCGTGGAGCTGGGCACCGCCGCCATCCTCATCGCCCTGCTTTTCGGGGTGCCCGCCGGCATCCTGGCGGCGCTGCATCAGAACAGGTTTCCCGACCATGTCGTCATGTTTTTCAGCACCATCGGCGTGGCCATGCCCAGCTTCGTTATCGGAACCCTGCTGATGTACTACCTCTCCTACCGCTGGGGGCTGCTGCCCTCATCGATGTGGGGCTCGCCGAAGCATGTGATCATGCCGGCCATCGCCCTGGCGGGGCTGCCGATGGCCTTTATCGCCCGCCTGACCCGCTCGAGCATGCTCGAGGTTTTGGGGCAGGACTATATGAAGACCGCCGTGGCCAAGGGGCTGCCCCGGCTGCGCATCCTCTGGGTGCACGGGATCAAAAATGCAATCATTCCGGTAATAACTTACCTGGGCCCGCTGGTGGCGGGTGTGTTGACAGGCAGCTTCATCGTCGAGAATATCTTTGCCGTCCCCGGCCTGGGCAAACATTTCGTCACCAGTATCTACAACCGCGATTACACCGTGATCCTCGGGGTAACGGTATTTTACTGTGTCTTGCTCATCGGCGCCAATCTGCTGGTGGACCTGATCTACCCGCTGCTCGATCCGCGCATTCAGCTGGGCGCCGGAAAGGAGCAGGTTTAAGATGGCTCTGCCAAGGGATCTGTTTAGACCGCTGAAGAAACAAGAGCTGCAAGTTGAGCTGGTCCGCCCGAGCACAACGTACTGGCAGGACGCCTGGCGCAGGTTGAAAACAAATCCTGTGGCCATGGGCAGCCTGGTGCTGATCATTTTGATTCTGCTCCTGGCGGTCTTCGGCCCGATGGTCTCCCCCTATACCTACTCGGACCAGGATTTCTCCAGAAAATTTCAGAAGCCCAGCGCAGAGCATTGGTTCGGCACCGACGGGTTGGGCAGAGATCTCTATACCCGGGTCTTGCACGGGGCCCGCATCTCCCTTTCCATCGGCTTTGTCGCCGCCATGGTCGCTCTGCTGGGTGTCTTCTACGGAGGGATCTCCGGCTTTGCCGGGGGCTGGGTCGACAACGTGATGATGCGCGTCGTCGACATCATGTACAGCATTCCCTTTTTGCTCTGGGTGATCATGATGATGGTCTACCTGAAAGAGATCCTTCCTGAAAATGCCGGCCTCATCGCCATGTATATCGCCCTGGCGCTGGTCTACTGGCTCGATATGGCCCGGATCGTGCGGGGACAGATCCTGGCCCTAAAAGAGCAGGAATTCGTCATGGCCGCACACACCATCGGGGCGCCGCGGGCGCGGATTTTGCTGCGCCATCTCATTCCCAACAGCATGGGCACCGTCATCGTCACCGCTACTCTGGCCATACCGGAGGCGATCTTCACGGAGGCTTTCCTCAGCTTCATCGGCCTCGGGGTTTCCGCACCGCGGGCCAGCTGGGGAATGCTCGCCTCGGACGCGCTGGTCAGCTTGAAATCGCACCCCCATCTGCTCTTTTTCCCCGCTGCGGCGATCTGCATCACCCTGCTGGCCTTCAATTTTTTAGGCGACGGTTTGCGTGATGCGCTCGATCCGAAGATGCGAAAGTAGGAGGTTCTTTTTGTGGAATATCTGCTGCAGGTCAATGATCTTAAAGTTGAATTCAGGACATACGCCGGTGTGGTCAGGGCGGTCCGCGGCATCGATTTTGCCGTCGCCCCGGGCGAGGTTGTCGCCATCGTCGGGGAATCGGGCTGCGGCAAAAGCGTTACCGCCCAATCGATCATGCAGCTGATCCCCTCCCCCCCGGGCGAGATCACCAGCGGTTCGATCATCTTCAACGGGGAGGATATCCTGAAAAAAAATGAGAAACAGATGCAGAAGATCAGGGGCAATTCCATCGGGATGATCTTCCAGGATCCGATGACCTACCTCAATCCCGTTTTAACCATCGCCACCCAGGTTACGGAGAACCTGCGGCTGCACAAGGGGATGAACCGAAAAGAGGCGACAGCGCGGGCGGTGGAGCTGTTCCATCTGGTGGGCATCCCCGAACCGGAGATTCGCCTGAGCCAATACCCGCACCATTTCAGCGGGGGGATGCGCCAGCGGGTGATGATCGCCATGGCTCTGGCCTGCGAGCCGCAGCTGATCATCGCCGACGAGCCGACCACCGCCCTGGATGTCACCGTTCAGGCACAGATCCTGGAGCTGCTCAAAGGGCTGAAGGATAGCTTCCAGACGGCGATCATCCTGATCACCCACGACTTGGGTGTTGTCGCCGGACAGGCCGACCGGATTTTGGTGATGTATGCCGGGCAGATCGTGGAAAGCGGAACCTACGATGAAGTGCTGAAGACCCCGCTGCATCCGTACACCTGGGGCCTGCTCAAATCGGTGCCCCGCCTCGATGCGGTCAAAGGGCAGAAGCTGACTCCCATCTGGGGGCAGCCCCCGGATCTGCTGCAGCGCTTCTCCAGCTGCCCCTTCGCCCCGCGGTGCGACTTTGCCATGGAGATCTGCGCCCGGGAAATACCGCCCCTGTTTAACGGCGGCCGGGCCAGGTGCTGGCTGAACCACCCCCAGGCCCCGGAAGTTAAATTCAAGAAGGGGGTTTCCTGATGATGAACCCGGAGCAGACCACACCGATTCTGGAGGTAACGGGATTAAAGAAGCATTTTCTGCAGGAGGGCAACCTCTTCGGCGGCAAGTGGCTCAAGGCGGTCGACGGGGTGACCTTCTCCATTCAGCCCGGGGAAACGCTCGGGCTAGTCGGCGAGAGCGGCTGCGGCAAAACCACGGTGGGGCGCACGGTGATCGGTCTCTACGAGCCCACCGCCGGTTCGGTGATCTACAAGGGGACCGACCTGGCCCGGGCCACCGGTTCCCGGCGCCTGGAAAACAGAAGGCAGATGCAGATGATCTTTCAGGATCCGTACGCCTCGCTAAATCCGCGGATGACCATCGGTGACATCATCGGCGAACCGATCGAGATTCACCAGCCTGAAATGAAGAACAAACGGAAGCGGGAAAGAGTTAACGAACTGCTGCAGATGGTCGGGCTCACCCCGGAGCACGCCAACCGCTACCCCCACGAGTTCAGCGGCGGGCAAAGGCAGCGCATCGGCATCGCCCGGGCGCTGGCGGTGGAGCCCGCACTCATCGTCTGCGACGAGCCGGTCTCCGCCGTGGATGTCTCCATCCAGGCCCAGATCATCAATATGCTCGAAGAGCTGCAGGCAGAGCTGAACCTGACCTACCTGATGATCGCCCACGACCTTTCGATGGTCAAGCATATCTCCGACCGCGTTGCCGTCATGTACCTGGGCAAAATCGTGGAGCTCGTCGAAAGCGAAGAGCTTTACGGCAACCCCCTTCATCCGTACACCAAAGCCCTGCTCTCGGCAGTGCCCATCGCCGATCCCGATGTCGAGCGTCGGCGCCGGCGCATTCTTCTGGAAGGCGATCTGCCCAGCCCGGTGAATCCGCCTCCGGGGTGCTACTTTCACACCCGCTGCAACCGGGTTCTCCCCATCTGCCGCGAAGAAGAGCCGGCGATGCTCGATCGAGGCGGCGGCCATTACGTCGCCTGCCACAACATTTAGGCGAAGCCTCCCCCGGCTGCTCAGCCCGGGCGGCGCGACTAGCCCCGCTCTGCCACCCTACTCAGTCAACTGGAGAAACTCGGCAACATCGGCGGCCACCACCGCCACGGCCTGCTCCCAGAACGAAGCCGTGCTCAGATCAACCCCCAGATGCTTATCAGCCAGCTCTTCGACGCTGAGGCGCCCGGTGTCCCGCAAGAGCTTGATGTAGCGCTCCTCAAAAGCGCGCCCCTCGGCCCTGGCCCGGGCGTAGAGCCCGGCGCTGAAAAGGTAACCGAAGGTGTAGGGAAAATTGTAAAAGGGCGCCCGGGTCAGGTAGAAGTGAAGCTTGGAGGCCCACAGATGCTCCTGATACCGGTCGAAGCTGCCCCGGTAAGCCTTTCTCTGCGCCTCGAGCATGAGCCCGTTCAGCTCTTCGACCCCGACAGGGCCGCGGCGCCGCCGCTCGTAGAAGGCGCTCTCAAAACTAAAACGGGCATGGATATCCATGAAATAGCTGACGCTGTTTCTGAGCTTGCCGTCGAGCAGGGCGATCTTCACTTCCCGGGTGGCAGCCCTCTCGACAGCGGCATCGGCCACCACCATCTCCGCAAAAGTCGAAGCGGTCTCGGCGATACTCATGGGATAGCGGGTGGCCAGAAAAGGCAGCTCGGAGACGACCTGATGATGATAGGCATGGCCCAGCTCATGGGCGAGAGTGGAGAGATTGCCCGGGGTGCCGGCAAAGGTCATGAACACCCGGGACTGGCCGCTCACCGGAAAACTGCTGCAGAAGGCGCCGGCGCGCTTGCCGGGACGGTCCTCCCCTTCAATCCAGCGTTTCTGAAAAGCGGTGGCACAGAAATGTGCCATCTGCGGAGAGACCCCCGCCAGCTGCTCCATGACAAAATGACAGGCCCGGGTAAAAGTATACTTCCCCCCCGCTTTCCCCAGAGGCGCCTCCAGATCGAACCAGGAGAGCTTCGCCAAACCGAGCAGCTCCTTTTTGCGCTGCAGATACTCTGCCAGAATCCCCTTGTTCTGCTCGACAGTCTCCCACATCGCCGTCAGCGTATCAGCAGTGATGCGGTTGTCGCTGAGGGGCTCTTCGAGGATATGGCCCCAGCCGCGGTGCCGGTACAGATTCAGCCTGAAACCGCTGAGATGATTGAGAATATCCACAC
>MTBK01152876.1_pt1 | contig 10785 bp, 6 predicted proteins | sample 1535981 | NCBI WGS metagenome assembly MTBK01 (sample SAMN06109225, study PRJNA356200) | anaerobic digester metagenome | isolation source: biogas reactors fed with pig manure or primary and secondary sludge | place: Spain | collected 2016-06-30 | reverse complement strand
AGTATGGGAGTATATAGAGGAAGGTGTTTTCAATGCTCATGAAAATGGTGTTGATTGTAATCCTTACCTTCTTTATTCTCTAAAGATTTACGAAACGGGTTCAACTGTCTGTACTCCAATTTGGTCTCTACGACCACGTCCAAATGAGTGTGCCAGTTATGCTGGTGCACTTGGTATGTGGCAGTTTCTTCCTGAGACGTTCTCAAGGAATGCTGACAGATATGGGGTGAAAGGGAATCTGTGGAAACCTGAGGTAGCTGCAGAAGTGGCATGCTACTTCATCAATGATGAGGTACAAATGTCTCTTTCTCAAACGAGAGAGACCTTTATTAATAACTTTGCTCATCAGGGTCTTATTTGGAATAGAGATCCAGCAGGGGCAGGAGTAGTTTATGATAGAGCTAAAGCACTGAGAGAATCAGCTTTAGCAAATTATGAACCTCCCCGACTTGAACCTACAGAATATATCTGGCCAGCACCTAACAATGCTTTTGTCTGGTACCAATGGGGTGTCGATATGTGGTACGGACAAATTCATAATGGTATTGACATTGCTATGAGTGGATTGCCTGCTTTTCAGGTACATGCTTTGGCAAATGGTCAGGCAAGGTACTGGGATGGAGGAGATTGCAATATGGGGGTTATAACCCTGCGTACCATTCAAGGAGATGAGTTCCACTATGTCCATATGGAACGGAATCTCTCAAAGATTTATATACCAACGGATGGTAACTGGCATAATGTTAGTCAAGGTCAAACATTAGGATGGATTCATACTGGTAACACAACGTGTTCTATTGGAAGCCATCTGCATCTAATGTTTGCTAACGGAGGTTATATTTCAGGAGATATGTTTAAAAAATAGGAAAGGAGAGTTTATAAGCCCTAAAAAGCAAGAAAAAATAGACGATAGTTAAAGAAAAGGAGAAATAAACGATGGAGACTTTTTATTATATGCTGATTTTAATAATAGGCAGCATGTTTACCTATTATATTGTCTTCGTAGTAGGGAAAAAGTTTAGCCCCACTACGATTGCTGGCAAACCTGTTCCAGCGGCACTTAGATTTATAATCCAAGTAGTGCTGCCAGCAGCATTGATCCCAATTGTGTCTTCTGCATTTCTCAAAAACATTGATAAAACATTTGAGATCACAAAAAGGGTAGGGAGTAGTCCTTATCTCGGTTTTGTTACAAAGGTTTTTGAGGGTGCCGAATCTACGGGAACGGTTTTGGGAAATAATTCCTTGTTCTTGGTATTTGCTATCTCTAAATACATCATCGAGAACATGCCTGATAATCCTTCCACTCTGGGAACGGCTGCCATTGCTCTCGCACTTGTTATCATTGCTGCAACAGCGAGCTCTATTATTTGGAATCTGGTTGCAGAGAAAGTGTGGCTGCGAACAGTACAGATGTTCGATAGCATTTGGTGGGATACCACTCCAGGGGCTGTTGTTAGGGAATGGCTTTTTCCAGATACACCTAGAATCGTACCATGATTATAAGTTACCGATGAATAACCGTATAGAAGCTTATGCTTCTTACATACCCCTATTCACCGGTAACCAAAATATACAAAGATAATCTATGTATTTTGGTTACTGAATATATATTAATTCAATAATTAAAAATGAATAGAGAAAAAGTTGAGAAAATTTATGACTATGCAAGAATAGAAGACAAGCTAGGCTTGTACCATAATATATGGTTAAAAGAAGGTTATAAAAGTGAATTCGTATCTGTAGAAGGAGAAAAGTTCTCTAGTCCTTTTCAAATGATTGATGAGGGGCTTAATTCTGAAATTGATGAAGATAGATTTGCTGCTGATCTTTTTGAAAGTACTCTCTTAAGATCTCCTAATGGATATTGGTATGGTCAGAGATTAGCGAGAAAGGATGCAGGAAGATATGAAGAGTTTATTTACAAGAACTCAAAGGATGATTTCTGGAGTACACATGCAGGAGTTATGGCACTAACAGCATACGCTACTGCAGAAGAAAAAGCTGGTAGAGGGTTTGTAAGTGCTAAGATGATTAAGCATAGAATTGATTATTACTATAATGAATTTATTCCTGAGAGAAAACCTGACTATTACTTAGGAGAACTGAATAAGGTTAAAGAATCCATAGATTTATACATATTAAGACACGCATATGCACATCTCCCATTTTGGAAGGAGGAATCTAATGTAAGAGATTTACATAGATACTCTAAAGTGGGTGGTCTAAATGCTCTTGAAGTAATTAGTTCAGTACATCAATCATATTTAAATGTAGAGAAATATGATTTTAAGCTTAAAAATCCCTATGTGTATAATCCTCATGTTGATGAGAAGAATTTTGAAGAGTTTGAAAATGTATGGAATCTCTTAGAGATACCTGGGGTAATTGATAACAAGTATGAAGAATTTAGAGAAGATTTAATTAGAAAGTTGCATGATCCAAAATTCTATGAAGAGATACCAGCAATGTTTTCTAAAAAAGCTAGGAAATATCCCTTTCTAAATATTGTTGAGAGACTTGGACAACAATCAAAGGAGGATGATACTGTTTTAGGAAAAGTGTCAAAAGAATTTCTTTCAAACCTAATTTTAGATCCAGAGTTATACCATATAGCGAACTCTTTACGTATGTATGAGATTGGAGAAGATAAGAGAGGGAAACTTGACAAAGAGGGCAACAAGATAGTTGAAGATGAAGTTATCACATATAGGCAGATGTTAGATATGACTTTTGAGAATCCGAAATTTTTTGATTGGCAATGGTACAGAGATGGTGGACAGAAAACTCTTAGAGAGATATATAATAATGCTCCATATATGTATTTAGATATTGTATCAAAATACTTAGAGAGCTATGTAGACAATCCTTCTCTTACTTCAAAAGAGTTGGGTAGTGTTAAAAAGATATTGTATTCTGTATTTACGGAGGATATTAAAGGGAAAAACCTTAATCTGTATAATTCCTATTCAAATATTAAGGATTCAATAGAGGATAGCAGAATCGAAAAGGTCCGTAAGCTGATATATGGAGAGTTTAAAGAAGATTTAGTACTTGAAGAGAATCTTAAATTCTTTGAAAGTAGTGGAGAGTGGATAAAGTTTTTTAAGGATAGAGATAAGATTTTTAGTACTTTTTCAAAATTATACTTACAAGATGAAGATTTGTTTTTACATATAATGGAATCTTTAATTAAGAATTCTTCATCTACTAAAGATGCCAACTATTTTGATAATGTAAGAATTGTAAATCTTTTAGGTAAAAGATTAGCTGAACAGGTTGCTAAAGGAGTGAAAACATTAAAAGATCCTCTTATGGAGGAGAGAGAAGAGATTGAGAGAAAGATTATTAAAGATGCAAAAAATGTGTGTACCCCACCAGAGATAAGGATTACTTTAAACAAAAAGTATCTAGATCCTAACTTGAAGACTGATTTGTTAAAAGAATATTTAGAAAGATATAGTGATTATGTTGAGAGGCTTGATCTAGGAGGTTTGACTCTCTCTAATTTTAAAGATGGTATCAAAATATCAGGAGATGAGATTGATGAGAGAATTGAAAGATCTATTAAGGCATTAGGATTTAAAGTGGAAAAGAATGGGAAGGAGTTGAATCTTAATAGTTTCAATCATGATGAATATTTAAAAAGACTTAGCGGTGTAATGTATACACCAACTCTTTTTGAATGGAGAGAGGATGATAAGGTAAATAGTGAGGCGAATGAGAAACTTAGAAGTCTCTTCTTTGTCCCTCAGAGTGTTGAATTAGTTTTCTCAGATAACAGAGAGGGTTTTTCAGAAGCTCAGAGGAGATTTTTCTTACAAAATTATCTCCCGTGGTATATTGAAATGAGACTTCTTACAGGGGATATTGATTCTTTAAACAGGGTTATCTCTGCATGGTTAATTGATAGGCCTGATATAAAGGTTGATGTTAATAATCAGAAAAGTGATATAGAGAAAAGAATTAAGAATATCTGGCCTGATACTCTAGAGGCTTTTAAAGTTAGCTATGACTATGAGAGATTTAGAAGGGTTGAGATGTTAAGAAAATTCTTAGAAGCAACAAATGTTGAAGAGGTTGTAGAGATGATAAATAATGATCCTACTAAACTAGCAATACTCTCTTCTTCTATACTCTCTTCTTCTTTGAATATTGCGAAAGAGAAGACTGTATACAGAGGAATAAAGAAAACTATTGCAACTCTTGATAAGCAATTTGAAGGGCTATCTTCAGAAACATATATAGCAAAAGAGAGAATTAATAGAGTGAAAAATGGATTAAAGAGATTAGGTTATGAAGAGACGGAAGAGGGTTTAGAAATGTTTAGGACTTTGTGGAAAAATCTTTGGTATTTAAGAGGAAATAGAGGTTTAGGTCAGACTATTACTATTACTGCTGGTGGTTTAGATATTACAAATCCAAACAAGAGTATGTATGCTAAGGTACCGATTAGGACTTCTAATACTAGAGGAGAAATAATAAAAACTCATGTTAAACAATATGATGGAGGAGCGGATCATGAATTTATTTCTTGGAAACAGATAGATAGTATAGATGAGGCGGAGTTTGATTATATTCCTGTAAAAGATTTCCTTATTAAAGTAACTACAAATTTTGCTACTATATTTAAAAAGAGGAAACCTGATGTTGTAAGAGAATTTGAGAAAGCTGGTCCTGCGGATATACTATTAAAATTACCAGGAAGGGATGAGCCTCTTTGTGAGATATTTGCAGTCCCAAGACCTCATGAGGTTTGGAGGTTAATCAAGGATTTTGCTAAACTTATGACAAGTGAGGATGGTGCAGAGGATGCTATCGAATTGTTAAAAGTATTGAATAGTAATTAAATTACTCAATTATATTTATGAGTGATGTAGGAGATTATTTACAACAGTTTTTTGAGAATGTAGGAGATAGTCTCAATTTAGAGAGAGAAAAAAGAGAGATAGCAGAGATATATAAGAATGATTTAATTAATCCTTTGAGAAATCAAGGCAAAGGGGTAGATATCTCTTTAGAGGATGTATCAAATATTGTTCAAGATAGTGCAGAGGAAAAAATAAGAAGTCTAGGACTAATTCAATCAAAATTCCATATTTTTGAGGATTGTAAAGATTGGAGAGATGTAAATAGAAAGATAAGGGGATTTACGACAAAAGCCTATAAAGAAACCTTTATGATTCAGACGTTTGCTAGTGGTGTTGTATTAGTAGTGTTTGATAATGTTACTCCTGTATTTAGATATATTATAGGACCTTCTCTGATAAAAGCAGGTTACAAGAATAGCGATGTATTACCGAAGCTTGTAAAGAGAAAGGTTATCGATGATTATGTACAGGTAGATTGGGAGAAAGGGATACCTTCTATCTAAGTTTCAAAACTACTGCTTATTTGTTAAAATAAGTTTATGCCGAGGTGGTGAAATTGGCAGACACGCTACCTTGAGGTGGTAGTGAGATTAATACTCTCGTGCAGGTTCAACTCCTGTCCTCGGCATTTTTTACTTTTTATATTTTACTGTCATGAGTATGGGAAAAGAGAGAAAGATGATGCCTTTGCTTTACTTCTTTCTCATTGCAATTTTTGTTTTTGGATTTGTCAAGTTTGCAAGAAGTCTTAAATCAACGACTAAAGTATTATCTTACAGAGATGCTATGTGTGGAGAGATGCTTATTTCTGAAGCTATACTACTTGCACAGAGTAGTGAATGTATGCAGGAGGGTACTCTGAATGTATATGAATATGAGTGTAATGAGGAGATTGAAAGGATATCATTTCCAATAAAGTTGAATAATGAGAAGGAAGAAGCTAGAGCTGTTTGTCATGTATTTACAAATTCTGGCAATACTGTATTACAGTGGCAGTATGAGAAAGAGCTAGATTAAAAGAGGTATTTCTGTTAAAATACTTATCATTTTGGGCGATTAGCTCAGCTGGCCAGAGCACTTCGTTTACACCGAAGGGGTCATAGGTTCGAATCCTGTATCGCCCACCAATATCTTTAACCTCCTAAACTCTATTTGGTTATTTGTATACAGAATATCCCAGTTAGCTCCAAGGTCTACTTTGAATTCAAACCTAGAGTGATTCTCTTCTATTCTCATTCCATCTACTCTTACTCCATTTGGAAGAATATTCAAAACAGATTGAGTTATTTTTAAGTAGCCATTCTCCTCTAATATCATAGCTATATGGGTATATGAATCGTTATCGTCTTTTAAAAGCAACAAGTCTAGATTAGAAAGAGAGTTTAAATCTGTGATAATGGTACTAGCAGTTCCAGAGAAGATATTTACAGATGCTCTGGATGCTCCTGTTTTATCTTTTTCTCCCCATGCCAACGATTGTATAAATTGATTCTCCATATTGAGAGATCTGAAACCTGCTAGTAAGACATTGTATATATAACCTGAGCAATCTATGCCGAGTCCAAAGAGCTTCATAATTTCTCGTATACCTTCTGAGGAAGCGTTCTGTGTGTTGAGATTTGTAATTTTAGATATCTCTAGAAATGCATATTCTAACTCCTCAGGAGTACCTTTACCTCTAAACCAACCATATTTAGCTTTATTCCCCTTGTACAAGTTATGTACTTTTCTTATCTTCTCTTCATCGACAGAAGATTGTTTCATTAGAGAGAGGAATTCTTGCTCTACGAGATTTATAGCATATGGACACGGTACTTCCTGACTTAATATATTCAACGTAAGATATCTTTCAATGTTTTTTCTAACCTCTCTGTTTAGTTTCTCTTTTTTAATCATAATTATAATTATATCATTACAGAGGAGAATGTGGGTTTTTAAATTCGGTTATGCCTGAATCCCAGATATTAGATAAACAAGGAAGGGATCTAATCGTGTTATGTATGAGTCAGGCCTATTAATAGCAAGAGAGTAAGAGGTACTGCTTAGAAGGAATTGTAGAAAGTAATATAATATAATATACTCAATAAATAAGTTATAAAGATATTTATAATGGATCTTCTAAAGTATATTATAGCTGGGGCAATTGCGCTTGTATTAGGAATTGTTGTATGGATAATGGGGAATTTCCTTTCTGGTATTCTCATATTTATACTACTCTTTGGAGGATACATTATGTGGAATGTACTTCAGAATGTTAATGAGAATGCTCCTCCTGAAGAAAAAGATAAAAATATCTCTCAGGACAATTAGCTCAGTTGGTTAGAGCACTACATTCACATTGTAGGGGTCAGTAGTTCGAGTCTACTATTGTCCAATTAGTTCTATTTATTTCAGTTAATATTCCTCTTAAGGTTAATATCTGATTCTAGGTTATACAATTTATGAATAGAAAGAAGGACTTAAAAGGGTTGAGAGTTAAGTTGAACAAAAAGTAGAGGAAGATTAAGATAAGAGATGTTTTTAAAGAAAACTTCTATGGAGCAACCCTTTGCAGGATCTATAATACTTCTGTAAAATGTTCATATGTCCATGTCAGCAGATAATATAAGAGATCAATCTACAGACAAGTCAGTAGAGGGATTGTTATTAGAAGCAGCTAAAGCCAATGAGCCCACATTAGATGATCATCTCTTTTCTGTATTTTCTACATTAGAGGACAATCCAGAATCTAGCCTAGAAGATTATGAAATAATGTATGATTTTAGGAAAGCGCTTCATGAAAAATATGTAATTAAGGAAGAAAATGTCCCATATGGCTATTTTGAAAGAGAACAAAGGATAGCAAGGGAGAGAGGTTATGGTAATATCCCTATCACAGAAGAATATAAGAGACAGGAGATAGAAGTCATCCAGAAAGACCAAGAACAATCTTTGGATATATGGATAAACTATTTAACATGCCTAGATTCATCACATCTGCCACCATCAATTAAGTATTGGATACTTAACGAGGTTGTTAAGTTGGGTAGGTATGATAAAGCCACTCAAACATTTAGCAAAAGGCAAAAGGATACGACAGCACCATTTGTAGAGTTAAGTGCAGAAGCATTAGCATATGTTTCAGAGACTCTAATGAAAAAATATGGAGAGGAGTATATCAACCTCTCAGACGACATATTCAACACTAAAATAGAATTTGGGAAAGTAGAAGAGCTTAAAGCTCAAGGTGACAAAGTAAAACTTCTAGATGGCTCAGATATACAGGATAAGGGGAAGGTAATACTTGTCAAGGACGATAATGAAAAGATCATACCTCTTATGAAAAAGGATATTCCTTACATGCGGGCGAATGTAGAGGAAGCAGGGGGAGTGGAGAATATTGAGGACAGTTTTAGTAAGATAAGTCGGAAATTAGAAGAGCTACAGTCAAGAAGAGCACAAGTGCTAAAAGACCAGGAGACACCAGCTACATTCTCAACGGAAGTAGGTGGAGAGGATTTTGGCCAGATTTATGTATACGCAGTTAATCAGATGAAACCAGCAAGTCAGAAAGAGAAAGAAATAGTAACTGGTCAGTGGATAAAGTATAAACAGGGTTCAGATTATATGATTTTGTTTAGCGGTTTGCAGGGCAAAGGAACAGGTTGGTGTACAGCAGGAGGAGAGTCAACAGCAGAAGCTCATCTAAAAGGTGGTGATTTCTATGTGTACTATTCTAATGACTTAAGTGGTAATCCAGTAAATCCTAGGATAGCTATAAGGATGGAAAGGGGAAACAAGATCGCAGAGATTAGAGGTATTGAAGAGGGTCAAAATATGGATCCTTACATCTTAGAGTCAGGAATTTTAGATGAAAAATTGGAAGAGTTTGGTGATGAGGGAGATAGGTATAAGCAGAGAGAAGAAGATATGAAGAGACTCACAGAGATAGACCATTTGGTTAAGGAAGGTGAAAGTTTAAGTAAGGAAGATTTGAGATTCCTTTATGAGCTAGATAGGAAAATAGAGGGATTTGGTTATACAAGAGACCCTAGAATAGAAGAGATAATAGATGATAGAGATATAAAGGGAGATCTAGCATTACTTCTTGATTGTAGTAAGAATGAGATTAGTTTGACAAGAGAAGAGGCTTTGAAAGGTGGGATAGTTTGTCATTATGGTAATCTTGACCTTTCTGGTTTAACTAGTAACGAAGGTTTAATTTTGCCTCAGCGTGTAGGAGGGTATCTTAACCTTTCTAGTTTAACTAGTGGTGAAAGTTTAGCTCTGCCCAAGCATGTAGGAGGGTATCTTGACCTTTCTAGTTTAACTAGTGGCGAGGGCTTAGTTTTACCTCGGCGTGTGGGAGGGCATCTTAACCTTTCTAGTTTAACTAGTGGTAAGGGCTTAATTTTGTCCGAGCATGTAGGAGGTAATCTTCGCCTTTCTGGTTTAACTAGTGGTGAAGGTTTAGTTTTGCCCCAGCGTGTGGGAGGGTCTCTTGACCTTTCTAATTTAACTAATGTGAAAGGCTTAATTTTGTCCGAGCATGTAGGAGGGTATCTTAACCTTTCTAGTTTAACTAGTGCTGAAGGTTTAGCTCTGCCCAAGTATGTGGGAGGGCATCTTAACCTTTCTAGTTTAACTAGTGGTGAGGGTTTAGTTTTGCCCAAGTATGTGGGAGGGTCTCTTAACCTTGCTGGTTTAACTAGTGGTGAAGGTTTGGTTTTGCCCAAGTATGTGGCAGGGTATCTTGACCTTTTTAGTTTAACTAATGCGAAAGGCTTAATTTTGTCCGAGCATGTAGGAGGTAATCTTCGCCTTCCTAGTTTAACTAGTGCTGAGAGTTTAATTTTACCCGAAGGTGTAAGGTCTCTTTACCTTCCTAGTTTAACTAGTGGTGAGGGTTTAGTTTTGCCCGAAAGTGTAGATTCTCTTAATCTTTCTGGTTTAACTAACGCTGAAGGTTTGATTTTGCCCAAGCATGTAAGGGGTGATCTTGATCTTTCTAGTTTAACTAGTGGTGAAGGTTTAGTTTTGCCCAAGCGTATAAGAGGTAATCTTGATCTTTCTAGTTTAACTAGTGGTGAAGGTTTAGTTTTGCCCAAGTATGTAGAAGGGTATCTTGACCTTTCTAGTTTAACCAGTGTCGAAGGTTTAGTTTTGCCTCAGCGTGTAGGAAGGTCTCTTAACCTTTCTAGTTTAACTAACGCTGAAGGTTTGGTTTTACCCGAAGGTGTAAGGTCTCTTAACCTTTCTAGTTTAACTAGTGCTGAAGGTTTAGTTTTACCCGAAAGTGTAGATTCTCTTTACCTTTCTAGTTTAACTAGTGGTGAGGGTTTAGTTTTGCCCAAGCGTATAGGAGGTAACCTTGACCTTTTTAATTTAACTAGTGCCGAAGGTTTAGTTTTGCCCAAGTATGTGGAAGGGTCTCTTAATCTTTCTGGTTTAACTAGTGCGAAAGGCTTAATTTTGTCCGAGCATGTAGGAAAGACTCTTAACCTTTCTGGTTTAACTAGTAGTGAGGGCTTAATTTTGCCCGAAAGTGTAGATTCTCTTGCTCTTTCTGGTTTAACTAGTGGTGAAGGTTTAGTTTTGCCCCAGCGTGTAGGAGGGTTTCTTAACCTTTCTAGTTTAACTAGTGGTGAGGGTTTAGTTTTGCCCAAGTATGTGGGAGGGTCTCTTTACCTTTCTAGTTTAACTAATGCTGAAGGTTTAATTTTGCCCAAGCATGTAAGAGGTAATCTTGACCTTTCTAATTTAACTACTGCCAAGGGTTTGATTTTACCCCAACATGTAGGATCTCTTTACCTTTCTAGTCTAACTAGTGGCGAGGGCTTAACTCTGCCTCAGCGTGTAGAAGGTGATCTTGACCTTTCTAGTTTAACTAGCACCGAAGGTTTAGTTTTGCCCAACAGGGTAGAAGGTATAGTAC
>MTBK01105721.1_pt1 | contig 10790 bp, 10 predicted proteins | sample 1535981 | NCBI WGS metagenome assembly MTBK01 (sample SAMN06109225, study PRJNA356200) | anaerobic digester metagenome | isolation source: biogas reactors fed with pig manure or primary and secondary sludge | place: Spain | collected 2016-06-30 | reverse complement strand
CCATTGAGGTGAATTTCATCGAGTAGGGAACGTTATACACAAACTCATCACCGGCTTCCCCAAAGTCAAGATGCAGTTCAGGGTTATCGGAACCTCCGCCACCGCCGCCATCTTCCCCATCATCGCCAATATACTTCACCCACGTTGCGCCGCTAAAGTCGCCTGCAACTGGCGGCACTAACGGTGCGGTGCGTTGTATTTCTGCCCGGTATTTCAAACTGTTGCTTGGAATCAGGGAGAAGTCCGAACCCTGGTCATCACTGGCATACGCCACATATAAAAACGCATTTTGTCCGGGGTCGCCATCTGCCGGAATCTTGAACAGGTTTGCCCACGAACCGCCGGTCTGGCGCCATTGCACGTATCCGCCGGCGGTTTGGAGTTCTACGCTTTTGCCGTCGTCGCCTTTTGCCTTCACGCCGGTATCGGTGTCGCCAATATACCAGTTGCCGTTCAGGCCAATGTGCGGGGTGATGCCGTCATTCCCCCCCCCGATCCCGGCTTTCACGTTGCCCCATAACATTGCTGCGTGTCTCATTCTTCTGCCTCCTCTCCGTTACTTATGTGTCCTAATTTGTAATATAAGATTTCATCTTCAATGTCTGTCTTTACCTCAATATGTTCAGGAAATGCTTGAATTACCGCTCCCGTTGCTCCCGAAGCAAGGCTGATTTTCGCATAAAGCCAGTGTCCGTCCTTGCTTTCAAGATTGATATTCGTTTCGGGAATATTCCACGTTCGTGTTGGGTCATATTCCTGACTATTCGCTTTCAGTTTTGCAATGTCAAATTTTGATAATCCTTGCCAATTTGTTATAGAAATCTGACCCGGCTCAATTCTTATCTTATCCTCATCATCATCTACATTCACCTCAACCAAAGCATTTTTTAAAAAAAACTGCGGAACACCTGCATCAAAATCTAAAAATCTCGGTGAAATTGAATTATTCCGCATTATGTTTTCAATCCTGAATTTATCATCTGACGGGTCAAGTAAAGTATTTCTCAGTTCGTTTGTTGTTTCTTTATCTTTCCGTGTCGATTCAGCTGTGTTTTTTCGTACAATTTCTTGCGCCCTTTCAACTGCTTTCAGCCTTAATTCAAGTTCCTGCCGTCTTGTTAATCTCGTTGTGTCAGACAAATAAAAATCCCAAATTCCAGTTACAAAGTCAAACGTCAATGTGCTTATCCTGAATTTTCCATCTACGTTATAATCATCATCAATCGCATTAACTCTATCACCAATCTCAAAACCCTCTGGATTTTCAAGCAGAAAAGCAGGGTCAACCTTTACCGAATATGGAAATTTCGGAACGCTGTGATTGTCCAGATAAATTTGCGCTGCTGCCTCTAATTCTGCCTCTGCAATATCAACATAGCTTGCAGGCTGGTCAATATCAACTAATGTATAATAGTCGCCATCCTCGATTAATAAATTTTCATTTGGATAAAATTCTTCTCGTTCATCTTTGAAAGGAATTAAATAAATGTCCTTAGTATCATGGTCGTATCTTAGCACTTCAAATTCAAATCCTGACAATGCACCGGTTTTCATTTTAACTTTTGCTGTTAATCCCAGCAAATGGTCATTTATATCAAATTCAAGTGTGCTGTCTCTTAGTCTGTAAATTCCTTCCGGGAATACCTCTTTTTCTAACGCTGTATAAGTCGGGTCATCAGGCAGTTTTTGAAAATAATTAGTTACCTGTGCTGTTCGGTTCGGATAGATGTCATCAAAGAAAACAGTCCGTTCTTTCGGGCCGGCTCCGGTGTGCAAACTTTGATTATTCTTTAACGGATTACCGTCAAAAGATAATCTTTTCATTCCTCCACGATAATCCCACTTTAAATTTTTTGCAGCACCGTAAGCAAACAAAATAGTGCAAACTTTATCATTGCTTATTGGCTCTCTGGTTAATTCGTAAAATCCTTTTCCTTTGCCGTATTCAAAAGTTATTAACTTGTCATTTGCAACCTGTTCTTTAATGTTGATTTTGTATTTACCGCCTGAAATAAATTCAAATTCAAATTCCATGAAATATTCAGCGCACATCCTTTTCAGCACACTCATACAGTCCTCTTTGCTGAAATTATGCAATCTTCTTTCTGTTGATTCAACTGTTCCCTTGCTGAAATTTTGCCACCAGCTTCGGTCATGGTTTACAACTATTAAATCAATTATTTCCTCTAAGTTCGCATAATAATCAAATTCAGATTCCATTAAATCATTCAAAAACTGCGAATCAGCAAGCCACCGGCTCTGATGTTCCAGCCTCAAATCATACTGAAATTTATTAGATGAAATTTTCTTAAATGTTGGGTCTGATGCTAAATGAAATACTTCGTTGTTGTTTCCGTTTGTGTTAAACTCAACATAATCAAAATATTTTATCGGTAATTTTTCCGGTGATTGGAAAGATGTTGAAATGTAAATGTCACCTTGTAAAGTTTTATTCAGTTTTAAATTCTTTGTGTAAATATTCGTTACCGTTATTGTTTCTTCACCTGTCCATCGCATTACCGGCACTTCCAAAAAATCTAAATCACCATGAACTGTAATTCTCAGTAAAAACGTTCCTGCCTGAATATCCAGCACATAACTTGTCTCACGGATAATAGCAACCCCCTTTGAAATACTGCAATCTTCAATATCAATGTAAGGTGTTTTAAATGTTGTTTTTCCGGCTTCTTTTATTTCAGTCAGAAAATCTTCAACTTTTGTTTTGAAATTTTCATATCCGGTAAATTCATCATCAGCCTCTGCCAACATCCAGCAATTTAAAATAATTTCCCTGTTATCATATTTTGGCGTTTCTTGCCAATAATCTAAACCGTCTTCATCAAGCCAATCGTAACCTTCTGTTTTCAATTTAGGCAAATCTAAAACTCCGGTCGATTTTGAAACAAAAACACCGTAACTTTCAAAGTCAATATCTCCAAATTGCCAGCTCATACAATCACTAATGTTAATGTTATTTCAACTGCGACATCAAAAATATTAATCTGAAACCCATCTTTCACAACACAAGTTTCATGAAAATTATGGTTCTCAAATTGCCACTCTAATTTAGTTGCACTTTTTATTTTATCCTGAAAATTCTTAATATTCGTGCCAAGTTCTACTTTGTCATCATAAAATCCAATTAACTTTATTTGAACAGTCTTATCTTCCGTTATCTGCAATTCAGCTTCAAATTTGTGATGTTCCAAAATATCCTTAAATGCCGGTAAATCTAAATTCCCGTCAAGGTGTGCTAATCTTAACCCAAAATCAGAAAGTTCAATATCGTCAATTTTATCTGCCATTATACCACTTGTCTTAAATATAAATTCATTTCGCCTATTTTTTCATCTATATCATTTAGTTTTCTGTTGTGTCTTGTATTTTCTTCAATTCGTGCCAAATGAGTAACTGACTGATTTATTCCTGCTAATTGTTCTAATCCGGTTGTATAACTTTTTTGTCCAAGTTCCCTCATCGCCATAAATTGCCCTGCGATTATCCCCGCTGTTTCTTCTGTAATCCCTTTGATTGCTCCGGCTAATCCCTCTTGTTTAATTGCCCCTGTATCAAAATTCAGCCCTGATATTCGCTTCATTTCTTCAAATCGCTTCCGTGCCGATTCAATAATATTGTTATAAGCATTTTCCAAGTCCCGAATTTCGCCTGATGTTAAAATGTCGTCTGATTCGGAATAAGCAGCGAATTGAGCATACCATTCTCTTAACGGTTCTTCTAACATTTGAATTTTTAGAGCATTTAGAACGGCATTTTTCATCAACTCCTCAAAACCATCAGCAAAATCAGTAACTGAATCATAGCCTTTTCGGAAACCCTCAATAATTCCATCAGCAATGTTATCAGCCATCGTTGCTGTAAGAAGTTCCTGCTTTTGCCTTTCTGCTTGTGAAAGTTGAGTTAATAACTGTTCGTATTGATTAACCGCTTCAATAACATTTCTGTCTGTTATTACCATGTCATCAATCAGCTGATTAATCTTCTGAACAGTAAACTCTCCCTTTTCATCAAATAAAAGCTGGTCTAAATCATAAGAATAAATTGCTTTCACTTTTTCCCAAAAAGCTACACCAACCTCTTTGTAACTTTCTTCTGTGAAAAATCCACCAAGCTGTTTTTGCAGTTTGTCAAGTTTGTCGGCAACCTCTCTGTTAGCTTTATTAAACCATCCCTGACCTTCAAGTGTGAATTTCAACTGCATTCCTGCCAGTCTGTTTTCAGTTTCTTCTATTTTGTCTTGAAGTTGCTCAATTACCTTATCTGATTCAATATACTTATCAGTTCCTATTGCCTCATCTCTTAATGAAATATATCTCTGTAATTCCCGATTTGAAGCAGCTATCCATCTTTCAAATTCTTCCCACGGTTTGGCTAACCTGTTTTCAACCCTCGTTGAATCAAGCCCTATTTTCATAAGAGAAGTTAAAAGTGAAATTGCACCGGAATAATCACCTGTCGTAATTTTGGCAAATGAATTTCCCATCTCACCTAATCCAACAAGCACCCTGCTCATTTGCGAATCAACCCCGAAAATTTCATCAGAAAATCTTTTAAACTCATCAACCATTTGAGTTATTTTCTCAATAGATTGTGTTAATGTTTTCTGATTTAATTCTTCAAGTCCGGCATCGGCAGCCTGAATATAAAGTTCCAATTGTGCTATTTCCTGTCTGCTTTCTTCTGTTGATGATTTTTTGAGAACCTCAATTTTCTGTTTTGCTACTTTCTTGACAATTTCTAACTTTTTGCGCTCAATCTCAATATCACGATTAAACCCCTGAGTTGAAATTTCAGCTCGTTGCATCTCTATTTCTTCTTCAAATTGCAACCTCCGCATAGCTGAATCTATATTTGCTTCTTCAATTTCTTTAAACCAAGCAATATAAATATCATTTGTGTTTAAATTTCCTATTGCATTGGCTTTTTCAAGCAGTACCTGATATTTCTCATCAATAGATTGAACTTGTTTTTCATTATCAGATAAAAAAACATCGTTTACTTCTTTCCAGATAGCTTTAATTTCATTGGCTGTTTCTTTATTGATTTTTTTAATCTCAATGTTTTTCTTTTTCTCAGCATTTACTCTGAGTTGTGTAAATCGTTCCAGTTCCGATTCAGGTAAATCATCAATAAAACCAAAATCATCAGGCTTGAATCCTTTTGAAGCGTTCCATGCTTCAAGGTATGCCCTTTGCTGTTGGTCTATCCGGTCAAGTTCAATCTGAAAGTTTAGTTCAGCCTCAGCCATTCGCCTTTCTTCACCCTCTTTCATTACAGCAATTTTTGAAGCCTGCAACTGCCTTTCAAGTGTAATTTCTTCTCTGTGAAAATCGGCTAATGCTTTCAGTCTTTCAATCTCAGCTTTCCTTTGCTCATCTTGTCGCTTTTCAAGTCCTTTCCTGTCAATTCCTGTCAGTACATCGTACTTTTCCTGTAACTGTTTTATTTCACCTTCTTTGTCTGATATTGCTTCCGGTGTCGTCCTTGCTCCCGGCATCCGCATTTGTGCAAGTGTTTTTTGCGCCCTTTCAAGTTCCTGAAAAGTTAACTTAATCTGTTCTTGAATAGTCGGCAGTGCCATGTGGTCTGCAATCTTATCAATTTCATCTTTTATTCTTCGTTCTGCCTCCGGTGGAAATGGTTGAAACAAAAGGTTTACCAACTCATCGCTGATTTTCTGAGCTTGTTCACTTGAATATTCTGTAACTGTCCCGAATAGATGCCGGTAATCTTCAAGTGCCTTACTTGCATCAATTTGTCCGAAATCTCTTAATTTAGCTTCACCTTCTAAAACTGATTGATTTAGCTTCTGTATTTCATCGTTTAATTTCTCAACCTGATTTCTTCGTGCTTCAATTCCTTTTTCTTTTAATTCTGTTTGTTTAATAAAAGTTAATCCTGCTTCTCCGGTAGCAATTTCAGTTTCAATATAACCTCTATTAATTTCTTCAATTAACTTTGCTCTTAACTCAATCTTTTTATTTAACTCATCCTGATTGTCAGTAATATTTTTCTCTGTTACAATCTTCGCATTTTCCCTAAGTTCATCATTTAACAGAATAAGTTTATCTTTTGCCAGGTCGATTGCTTTTCCGTATCTGTCAACCTCCGAAATAGTTCCGGGAAACAACCCTGCAAGTTCCTGAATAGTTTTGTTTAATTCCGTCTGTTCGGCTTTTGTCTTTTTAGTTTTATCGGATAACTCAACGTACTTATCAACTAACTTATCAACTTCAATCTGCCTGCCTATACTTTCAATGCTTTTATTTAGGTCGTCAATATAATCTTGAGTTTTCTTTGTTGTTTTGCCGAAAACTACTAATGTAGTAACAAGTGCAGAAATAGCCCCCATTATTAAACCAATTGGATTTGCCTTTGTCGCTAAATTAAAAGCTATCTGAGCATCTTTTGCTGTCTTAATTCCAGAAGCTAATTGAAACCATGCCTGAATATTTCCTGCCGCTACTGATGCTCGTTGTGCTACTGTTGTCGCAATTACAGCAGCCTTATAAGCTCCGTATGTTGCAATCAGCACTTTCAAAATTTTGATTATCTCCTCATAGTTTTTGACTAATGAAGTTGCACCCTTAATTACATTTGCAAATAACCCCTCATGCTGTTTACCGATATTGTTTAGCATCATCTCCCAAGCAACGCCAAAATTAGCAACTAAAACGGTGATTGTTTCCGCCTGCCTATCCATCAAGTCAGCGAACCTACCCCCCTCAGTTGACATCGAAGTAAAGGCATCCTCAACATCCTTAAATCCGATTTTGCCTGTCGAAACCATGTCCAGAATAGCTTTTTCTGACTGACCTAAATTTTTAGCCAATTCTGCAACAATCGGAACCCCTGCCATTTGGAATGCCCTTAAATTTCGACTTGTCATCTGAGTTTGAACATTCACAAGTCCGAAGTTATTAATCAATCTTTCAATCGGCAGACTTAATCCTGATGCAACGTCACCCAAAGATTTTAAAGTCGGAATAATCTTTTCTGCTGAAATCCCATAAGCAAGTAATTGTTTTGCTCCCCCAGATACTTCTTTTAATTCAAAAGGTGTCCTGACCGCAAATTCAACAACTTCCTGCATTAATTTGTCGGCTCTCTCTCTGCTGTCCAACATCGTTTCAAAAGCAACCTCTAATTGTTGAAACTCACCCCTGACCTGTGCAATACTTTTTATAAATCCTGTTGCCTGATAAACTGAAAATATTCCCACAAACGCCCTGCCTATCCGTTCAGCAAGTCTGTCAATTTCTGCACCCTCTTTCTGAATATTTTTAGACATATTTCCGATATAACCATTGATTTTGTTTATATCAGATTGTATTTTTTGTGTCCCTATTCCGGCTTCAAAATGTATTGCGCTCATTTGATATACTTGCTAAATTTATTCCTTAAATCATCAACCGTTCCACGTCTACCCTGAATTTCATCTTCTTTCTTTTCTTTCATCCCCTTATAATAAGGCATATCCTGCAACTTTAATGATAGATTAATCCAACTATCACCCCACATTACCTCTCTATGACTTAGCCCGAATGTTTTCTGAATCAGCCCGATTGTTCCCCAGAATGTTTTTCCGCCTCCTTGTTTTCCTGCTTCTTCTGCTCTTTTTCTTTTTCGCTCTTCTTCAGATAATTCATTGTCGGTGTCGAATTCATAAGCAGAAAAAAAAACTCAGGTGCTGATTGAACCATCACCAACTGAAAATATTCATATAAATATCTCAGGTCTTTTGTTCTGTTCAACAACAACCAACGGATAAACGGAAACTTCCATCTTTTAAAAAATTCCTGATTAATAACTGCTATCGTGATAATCTCAGCAATTAGTTTTAAATTTCGCCCTTTCGCTAAAAATTCAGATATACTTGCTTCCTGAATGTCTTCAAGTTTGCTAACTTTCATTGAAATTCTGACAATACTTCCGGGGCGTAATGGTCTTATGATTAATCTTTTCTTTTTTGAAAATATACCATCAACATCAAAACTAATGCCCTCATCAACTAATGCAGCACCGGCTCTGTATTCAACTTCTTTTGTCATAAAGAAAAATTAAAAGGGAAACACAATGTTCCCCTTTGTAATTATGCTGTCGGGTCAGGTAACATAATGGCATAAGGTACACCACCGTCACCCGGGTCTTGTGCTACGGCTCTCACTTCAAGTTCAAGCAGGTTTTCTTTTCCGACACCTCCGTCAAAACGTGCCAAAACCGCTGCCTTGTAAACATTAATTACAACGTCATTATCAGTTATAATTTCTAAAGCAAGGTCAAGAGCTTTTACAGTTTCAGGACCGTAAAAAACTGCCTTTTTACCTGTTCCCGATCCTGTTGATGTCGCTGTGCCTCCCTTAACTACTGTCAGCAATGCAGGTGTTATGTCGTATGACCGCCATGTAGCTGTCAATGCTCCTACAGATGTAACAATAGTTTTAACAGGCGTACTAACCTCCTCAACATTAAAGTCTTTGGTTGTCGCTTCATCTTCTGATAAAACAAGAGAACCTGCCACAGTTTGCGCCCATGCCGTTGCCGTATTAGCACCAGTTGGCATAGATGCTGTACCTGTCGGTTTTCCGAATTTTATCTTCTTAATTCCATATACATATTTTTCTGCTGCCATGTTTCTTTAATTTAATAATTTAACACTTAATCTAATATTTGAATAGTGCATTTTCAATTCCGGTTCTCTGAAAAATTCCTGTCCCTCAAAATAAACGAATGTCGGATTTTCTTTTAATGCCTCGAATAAATCAACAACCTGCGAAGTAATATTTTTCAACTTAATTAAATCCGGTGTCCCCTCTGTAATGTCGGCAACATGACAATTCACATTAACCACACATCTTTGAAGCACATCCGCATTTACCGGCAATGAATTAATTACTATAAATTCATCTTTTTTTAAGTTGCTCGGTTTTGTCAATTTGTACACATTTGCAATCCCTGACGCTGCCGATAATTTTGAATAAACAAAATCTATTGCCTCAACTGTTGTTTTCATATTATTCCTTTCTCTGAAAAGTGTTTTTCAAGTTGTTTCATTTTTGTTTGAAGGTCAATTATTGCAACACCTTTCGCATTAGTAATAACATCATATCCGTATGATTCCACGTTGCTGGCATAATTCATACCTGCAACTCCGATTAACCAATATCCCGGCTGTTTAGGAATTTCATTTAAAACACTTCGTGCTGCTGTCATTCCCTCATTTGTACCCTCTAATTTATTGTCAATCTCAATTCCATCTTTTAAAATGAAATATCCGATTGAAGCTCTCAAATTTCCGGTTAACTCCCAAGGTTCACGACTTCGCACTTTCCCCGTTTTATCATAAACAACACGATCATAAACAGAAGCATCAACATTTGTTTTAGCATTTCGGAAAAATTCTTCTCCCGTGTGCTTCATGGCTACAACAATTCCGTTTTCAATTTCATCTCTTTTTGAAACTAACTGCTTCAAAATATCTGATTGTCTAAAATCTGCTTTTATAACCATATCTCAACAAATGTTTGCCTGTTGTGAAATCCCTTAATCGTTCCGGTAAAGTCTGACCCCTCGCATATCCCTGTCGCTGTATCTCCAAACTTGCAGGTATCTGTAATTTTCGGCAAAAACACTTTATAGTCATAAAAAATCTCATCACCGTCTCTGCCTCTAATTACGTTGTTTTTCCCTGCCGGTTGAAACCTGCATTCTGATGAAAATGCACTAATGCCTGTCGGCATTACCCAGTCCCCATCATTGTTTTGTGTCGGCTCTTGTACTTTCGTAACAGTTATATGGTCGGGATACCTCTTTACCATATTGAAATCCCTCTCACTTCGTCATTTCTCGTTTTTTCACCTAATTTTTCAGCGAATGAATTTCTGATTTTTCTTAAAGCATCAACGTCAATCGAATAGGATAAATCACCCTCCTTTAAGTTTGCACCTCCAATAATCAAATCATAACAGGCTACTGTTGCTCTGTCAATCAAATTCTTATTAGAATATTCTCCGGTCGGTGATATTCCTACATCAAGCAATGCCTTTTTGAAATGATTTTCTGTTAAAACCACTCCGTGCGCACCGCTCACATTTGTCATTATCGCTTCAAGATTTGTCATCAATTTGCAACTGAAGTATCAACAATTAACATCTGATCTGCTACTTCCAGTCCCGGGAATGCTGAAATCTCACCTCTCGTAAATTCACCAAACGGTTCGGTCTGGCTCCATTTGCTTACAAGAATATTATCGGTCGAAGCATACTGAACACCTGCTACCGGTGCAATTTGTTCAATCGGTACGGCATTGTGGATAACTCCAACATCACCCGCAGGAATAAAAGTAACATACTTGCTGTCTGCCCAAAGGTCAACAGGTACAATTTTACCGTCTTTTTCGACTGCTCCTTTAGCATCAAAAAGTTCAATTACCGGCAATCCTTGTGCGGCTAAATAAGCATTAAGATTTGCCTGAGAAAATAATGCATCCTGACCCGCTACAGTTCCCAGCGAACCTTTAAGATGCTCCTGAACCTGTTTGTTGTTCAGTAAAACCCAAAGCATTTCAGGTGTCATCAGTATTTTACCGAATACGATTCCGTGTTTTTTCCAGTAATTGCGAACTGCATAACGGATATCAGTCAAAGGTACTGCTGTTGCTGCATTAGTGTCCGACCATGCTCTATTTGCAGCACCTGTACCAAATCCACCTGCATCTTTAGCATTGTACTTATGAGTTACCAACAAATCAATTTCACCTGGCACAATTCCAT
>MTBK01253454.1_pt1 | contig 10797 bp, 14 predicted proteins | sample 1535981 | NCBI WGS metagenome assembly MTBK01 (sample SAMN06109225, study PRJNA356200) | anaerobic digester metagenome | isolation source: biogas reactors fed with pig manure or primary and secondary sludge | place: Spain | collected 2016-06-30 | reverse complement strand
TGAGGCTGGGTTTAAACTGGCTCAATGCATTATCTGGGTCAAGAACTCTCTTGTGCTAGGCCGGCAAGACTACCATTGGCGCCACGAGCCAATTCTCTACGGTTGGAAGCCTGGAGCGGCGCACAAGTGGTATGGTGGTCGGAAGCAAGACACGGTCATTGAGGATTCTAAGTTCGTGACCATTACCGAGGCCGGGGATGGCTTCAACATCCATATTGATGATGGCGTTGATACGGTCGTGTTTAAGGTCCCAAGCTATGAAATCGAATATGCTGCCGACGACTTTGGTACAACAGTTTGGAGAGTGGACAGACCCTCGCGCAACGTAGAACACCCAACCATGAAGCCGATTGAGCTTATGGCCCGGGCGATTAGGAACTCATCCAAGAAAGACAACATCGTTTTGGATACCTTCGGAGGCTCCGGTTCCACGCTCATCGCATGCGAGCAACTTAACAGGGCGTGCTACACCATGGAACTTGATCCGGTGTATGTTGATGTCATTATCGAGCGCTGGGAGCAATTCACGGGTCAGAAGGCGGTGCTGCTGTCATGATTGCCAAGGAACACATCCAGGACTTATGCGAGGATTGAAAAAATGTGGTAGGAGGTGAGCACATTGAGCGACCGGGATAAGCTGGGAAAACGGTATAAACGGCAGATAGTACGCAAAATGAAATCTATAGGGACTTATAACGCCAGCTTCATGTATACGATCAATGTGCTCGCAAAGGTGTTGGCTGACTACGAGGCAACCACAGAGCGGTTCGAGAGAACCGGCGGGCATATGGTGATTAAGCACACCAATAAATCGGGTGCCACAAACATTGTCAAGAATCCCCTGTATCAAGCTATAGAGAAGTTGCGAGACGACGTCATAACATACTCGCGGGAGTTGGGGCTAACACCTGCCGGCCTAAAGCGAATTAACAAGGATGGGGCCCCGCCCGATAAACAGTCTCCGCTGGAGCGCGTGCTGATAGAGTTGGGATCTAAATGACGCAACCAAAACATTATGACGAGGTGCTGCGGTATGTAGACAGCATCCTGTCCGGCAAGAAGGTGGCCTGTAAAGAGAAAATCCAGGAGTGTCACCGGTTCAAGGCGGATCTTGAAAACCCCGAGTATGACTTCAAACCCCGAGACGCGGAATTCGTGATCGGTATAATAGAAAAGACTTTCGTCCACCAGAAGGGCGAGGACATGCAGGGCTACCCGTTGAGAGGGCGGCCCTTTTTGTTAGAGCCGTGGCAGAAGTTTATTGTTTACAACCTGTTGGGGTTTTTCCATAAGGGCACTATCCTGCGAAAGTACAAAGAGGCGTTTATCTATGTGCCGCGAAAAAACGGCAAAACCCCATTTGTAAGTGCATTGGCTTGGGGGCTAGGTTTACTTGAGCGAAAGTCCGGAGCGGAGATCGTCATTGTTGGCAACCTGTTGAAGCAAGCATTACAGAGTTTTGACTTCCTGCTTTATAACCTGGAGGGAATGGGTGAGGCCGATAACTTCCGGGTGCTGAACAATAACCAGGAGCGCAGCATTAGCGGTGAGCTTGGCGATGGATTCATACGCATAGAGGCCTTGGCGGGCAATAGCGACCGCATGGATTCCCTCAATACGTTAATTCAAATCCTGGACGAGCTGCACCTATACAAGAACGCAAGCCAATACAACACGATCCGGGAGTCTGGCAAGGCCTATAGGAATAGTCTGTGCATCGGAATTACCACTGCCGGAGACAGCATGACTTCGTTCTGTTACAACCGGCTCCAATACTGCAAGAAGATCCTGGATGGCACTGTCAAGGACGAGCAGCTATTCGTTTTCATCACGAAAGCCGACGAAACAGAGGACGGCAGCGTTGACTATACAAGCGCCATTGAGCACGAGAAGGCTAATCCCAACTATAACGTCTCCGTGTCCGCGCAAGAGCTGATGAATGACGCTATAGAGGCGCAGAACGACCCGCAGCAACGAAAATCATTCTTAGCCAAAAGCCTTAACATCTACACGTCAGCCATGAAGGCATATTTCAATATCGAGGAGCTCCAGCGCAGCGACCGGCAATACAACTGGACTCTTGAGGAGCTTGCGAAGCTCCCAATCGAGTGGTATGGTGGGGCAGACCTTGCCAAGCTCCATGACCTATGCGCTACGGCCTTGTATGGCACCTATGGAGATGTGGACATAGCTATTACCCATGCGTTTTTCCCAATTGTTGCCGCGCATACAAAAGCTGACGAGGACAACATACCTCTGTTTGGTTGGCAGGATGATGGCTGGCTCACCATGACCAACACGCCAGTGACCAACCACCAGACGGTGGTAAAGTGGTTTAAGGATATGCGCAAGCGAGGGTTTAATATAAAGCAGGTGGGATTTGATCGGAAATTTGGACGCGAGTTTTTCCTTGAAATGAAGCGGGCACGTTTTCGCATCGAGGACACCCCGCAGCTATATCATTTCAAAAGCGAGGGTTTTCGCAGGATTGAAGCCAAAGCCAAGGCAGGAAATTACTATTATCTACACAGTGACGCTTACGAGTACTGCGTGCAAAATGTTAGAGCGATTGAGCAGGTGGATGACGCGGTCAAGTATGAAAAGGTTATGCCCGAAATGAGGATTGACCTATTTGATGCTAGTGTGTTCGCGGCGATGCAGATGCTAAAGAACCTGAGCAAAAGCGGTACGGCTAAAAAGTGGTTGGAAGGAGGGGCTAACGATTGAACATCTTTCAACGCATTAAAGAAGGCGTGAGTCGAATAAGGAGTGATCCAAACACGACTACTACGCCAGTAGATTACTGGATGCTTAAATACGGACAGCTTTTGCAAGACCTTAGTGTATCGGGGTACACAAAATTGAGTGATAACCCCGAGGTCAAAATGGCAGCCCACAAGATTGCCGATCTTATATCGTCTATGACGATCCATCTCATGCAGAACACGAAGAACGGCGACATTAGGGTTCGCAATGAGCTGTCGAAAAAAATCGATATCAGCCCTTACAGCCTGGCAACGCGAAAGGCGTGGGTTTACCATATTGTCCAAACCCTGCTTTTAGAGGGGGATGGCAACAGCGTGGTCTTTCCAAAGATTCAAGATGGCCTGCTTGCCGATCTCATACCTCTTGTGCCGGCGCAGGTCCAGATTGTTGCCACAAAAACAGCTTACGAGATCCAATACATGCAAACGGTATTCAAGTACGACGAAGTGCTGCATTTTATCATTAACCCCGACCCCACCGAACCATGGAGAGGCCGAGGATACAGAGTTGTTTTGCGGGACATCGCCCGCAATCTAAAACAGGCCACAGCCACTAAGCAAAGTTTCATGAGTGGCAAATATATGCCCAGCCTTATCGTCAAAGTCGATTCAACGACAGCAGAGCTTGCAAGCGAAGAAGGACGTGAAGGGGTCTACAAAAAGTACCTTGAATCCGCAGAGGCCGGACGGCCTTGGATAATCCCGGCGGAGCTTTTGGAGATAGACCAAGTTAAGCCCTTAACTCTGCAGGATATTGCGATCAACGAAGCGGTGACGATTGACAAACGGACAGTGGCAGGCATCTTTGGCGTGCCGGCGTTTTTCCTTGGCGTTGGAGAGTACAACAAAGACGAGTACAACAGTTTTATTAACACAACGATTTTGCCGATCGCCAAAGGATTGGAACAAGAACTGACAAGGAAACTGCTCTATAGCCCCGACCTATATTTCAAGTTTAACCCCCGGAGCCTTTATGCTTACGACCTCAAAGAACTGGCAGATGTTGGCGGCAACATGTACGTCAGAGGCATGATGACTGGGAACGAGGTTAGGGACTGGCTTGGTATGAGCCCAAAAGATGGCCTTGACGAAATGGTCATTCTGGAAAACTACATACCGGCAGGCATGATTGGGGAGCAGAACAAGTTAAAAGGTGGTGATGGAGACGGTGAATAGATCAAAAAAGCAGATTCGCTTTTTGGCGAACGAACTAAAAACGCGCGCCGAAGAAGGTAGCCCTGATAGGTACATCGAGGGCTATTTTGCTGTTTACGGTCAAGAGACGGAGTTGTGGCGTGGGGTCTTCGAAGAGATCGCACCCGGCGCTTTTGACAGCGCCATATCCGGAGATGTCAGAGCGCTCAACAACCACAACACGGACATTGTGCTTGGTCGCACTAAGGCCAGGACTCTAGAGCTTAAGTCTGACAGCTTCGGGTTATGGGGCCGAATCACAATCAATCCGGACGATACCGACGCCATGAATCTTTATCGCCGGATACAGAGAGGCGATGTTGACCAGTGCAGCTTTGGCTTTGACATTGGCAAAGAGGAAGCAGATTGGCGGGATGACGGAACAGTGAAGTTTACCATCACTGAGATTGATCCGCTTTATGAAGTTTCGCCATGTACGTTCCCGGCCTATGAAGGAACTATCGCAAAAGTGGGCCTTGAAGCGCGCAAGGCACAAGTGGACGAACATCGTCAAAGAGTTTTAGAGGCGCGCAAATCCAAACTGAAAGAGAGGTTACAAAAGGATGCTTAGACAACTGATGTTAGCCAAACAGCTTACTGCGCTCAGAGCCAGTCTTTCTGATCTTGAAAAGCAAGATGATGCCTTTAAAGTTAGGGAAGCTGAACTGGAAGCGGCCATCGAAGAGGCGGCAACCGAGGAAGAGCTGGCGATCGTTGATGAAGAGGTGACGAAATTGGAGGGCGAAAAGGGCGAAGCTACCCAAAAGAAGAGCACCCTCCAGAGCGAGATTGAGAAAATTGAGGGCGAGTTGGAAGAGCTCAAATCCAAAGAACCGCAAAACACTCCGCCCGATGGTGGAGAAACGAGGGGGAGAATACGCATGGGAAGAACTGAATTTAGAGAGTTTGGGGAATTTTTGCAAACCGTCAAGTGGTCTCCTAATGATGGTGGCCTGCACGAAAGGCAACTACGTGATCTTAATATGGGTGTTGGTGCTCAAGGCGGTTTTATCGTACCCGAACAGTTTTCGAACGAGATCAAAATGGTTGATGACCAGCAGGCGATTTTCCGTCCTCGCGCCCAGGTGATTCCTGCCGGTGATCCGCCTGATGCCGCAATCACCATTCCCGCGCTGGATCAGTCTGGCGCTAGGGGTGTGTATGCTGGTGTGCAGGTTACATGGATTGGTGAGGGCGCGCAAAAGCCCCAAACGGAGCCTGCATTTAGGGAGATTAAGTTGGAGCCAAACGAGGTCGCGGCTCATGTGGTAATTACGGACAAGCTGTTGCGCAACAGTGCTGCAGTTGGCGCTCTTGTGACCAACTTGCTTCGCAAAGCGATTATTGCCGCTGAGGAGGATGCCTTCCTGAGCGGTAACGGCGCGGCCCAGCCTTTGGGCATCATTGGCCATCCTGCCACTATCAATATCGCAAGGGCTAACGCAAACCAGATCGGTTATGCCGATATCATTGCCATGTACGCCCGGGCAAAGTTTGGCGGAAGGCTTGGGTGGATTGCATCCCAAACGGTCTTGCCTCAGCTAATGAGCATGGTTGCGGCCGGCACGAACCACCTTGCATGGCAGCCTAGCGCAAGAGACGGCGAGCCCAGCACTCTAATCGGTTTGCCGGTACAGTTTAACGACCAGAGTCCGGTGCTTGGAGCCGAAGGCGATTTGATTTTAGTCGATCTTGACTACTATCTCATCAAAGACGGCAGCGGCATTGCGATCAGCATGAGCGAGCATCCGCTCTTTACCCAAAACCGCACAATCATCAAAGCGTTTTGGAATGTTGACGGACAACCCTGGCTCAATACCCCGTTGCTTGCCCGCGATGGCGTCTCTACCGTGAGCCCATTCGTGGCATTACAATAATAAGAAAAAGGAGGACAAAATAAATGGCTAGATTATTAAGTGAAATTAACAAAGTCGACATTGCTATTGTGCCGGCATCTATTAACGGTGCATCAACTGGCACATATTATAACATGGGTAAAGGCCGCAAGGCTCTTTTTGTTTGGGAGTTAGGTGCCATGGCTGCTGCAGCGACATCTGTTGGACAAGTGATGCAGGCTGAAGATGCCGCTGGTAATGGTGCAGCCGTGGTTACAAACAATGCGGCAACTATTACAGCTAACACGAGAGTGGCAGCAGTTACCCTTACGGTAGATACCGTACTTGCGGCTGACAAAGTAACTGTCAACGGGTTGGTTTTTGAAGCAGCCGCGGTTCCGGCCGCAGCAGACAGAGAGTTTTTGGGAGGCGGAGCCAATAATGCCACTGCCACAAGTCTTGCGACTGCCATCAATCACGCAACGGCAGGCGTACCTGGCATAACTGCTTCCGCCGATGCTGCGGTTGTGACATTGACGGTGGATGAACCTGGCGAGACCACCATCACCATTACTAACCCCGCCGCAACAATTACCGCCGCAACCCTGCGCGCTATTGGCTACATCGAGTGTGATGAGGCCTTCCTTGACGTGGACAAAAGCCATGTGGCGCTTCGGGTGACAAACAGCGCTGCTATGCAAACCGCTGCCGTGTTAATTCGTGGCGATATGCGCTATTCTCCGACCACAAATCAAGTGGCGGCTGCAAAAGTTGACGTTGAACCTTAGCCAGAGGGGCTTCGGCCCCTCTTTACGCAAAGGAGGATAATATGCAATACGTTGTGATTAAACCATTTCGCGACATCACAGGCTTCAAGCGAGTGGGAGACCCGATTGAGCTTGATAACCATCGGGCGGCCAAGCTCAGGCGAATGGGACTAATTGGCGGGCGCTATCAACCGTCCATCCAGACGGCAACAATTAAGCCCGCCGAAACTCGGGCAACTAAAGAAGCCCCGCAGAAGCCGGAGCCTAAACCCAAACCCAAGTCGAAGCCTAAACCGAAGAAAAAGAAGTGATCAGAGGTTTGCGATAAGGAGGCGATCAAATGAGCGAAGATTTACCAGAGGTCCCTGAGGTTCCAGAAAACGGGACAGAGGAAAAAGAAATTACAGCCCTAACCTTGATTAAATCAAGGGTGGGGCTATCGTCCCAGGTGCGAGACACCTATTTGACCGCCATCCTAAACGGCGTACTAAGCGAACTGGAAAAGGTGCAAGGGCTGTTGCTTGATATGGACAACCCTCATCATCTCATGTTCGCGGTCGATTTGGCGACCTGGAGGTATCAAAACCGGGACCAACACGGGGCGATGCCGAGGCACTTGCAGTTTAGGCTGCACAACCTGATGATCCACACCGGGGGTGGTGCCAGTGACGTTTGACAGCGAGCTTATCTTAATTAGCATCGAACCAGGTGAAAACGACCTGGGCGATCCAATCACCATTCGCACCGAAAGACCGATATTATGTGACGTGTTATCAGTGGGTCGCTCCGAACATTATCAAGCAGCGGCACATGGACTCAAGCCGGAGATCGTGTTTGTGGTTAATCGCTATGAGTATCAGGGCGAGAAAGAGGTCGTATTCGAGGGCGAAAACTACACCGTCCTCCGCACCTACCGGCCCAAGACAGCTAAAGGTTTGGGAGACTTTGAAACCATGGAATTGGTTTGCGAGGGGGTAGTCAATCGTGGCAATGCCTAAAAGTGTTACCAAAATCAACAAAGGTGGCGTAACGTTTGAGAGCTCGATTGACAAAGCCGAGTATACTCTCGCAGAACTGTCGAGGGCCGCGCTCCGAGATACCGCCCGGTTGCTTAGGTACAAAGCGAAGGAAAACATCCCAGTTGTGACCGGAACCCTAAAGCGAAACGTTAGCACATGGGTGCGCAGGCGTAGTGATAGCCAGGTGCCGTTTTTGCAGGTAGGGGTATATAATCACGCCACCTCAAAGAAAAAAGGGCTTACACCTGCCTACCACGCACACCTAGCTGAATTTGGCACAGTGCGCTCGAAGGCCGTCAACCAAGGCAGGGGGTTTCTAAGACCCAGCACCTATGACAACATCAACGAGATTCGCAAGATCCAAGCGCAATACCTGTCGGCCATCGAAAACGAGAACAAAGCCCTGGGGTTGATAGACGAAAGGGAGGAGATCGCTGATGATTGAGCTCAGGAAGGCGCTCCACCCTCGCTTGCGCGCTATCCACCCAAGGGTATATTTCCAGCAGGCACCAGATACGGCGCAATTCCCGTATATAACGTATAGCTTTGAGATGATTCCAGACGGTGAGGGTTTTGAATTAGTCGTGCTAGATGTTGACGGATGGGACATGCCCATCAGTGGGGACACGACCCAGTTGGAAAATTTGATGACAGATGTTGATCGAGCGATGAACAAAACGACACTAACCACAGATGACCTGGTGGTTAGTTTTTATTTAGACCGGAAACTGGCTTTGGAGGACGACAATCCGAAGATAATTCGCAGAAAGTACGTTTACCAAGGTCGCCTATTTGAAAGGGGAGATAACTAATGGCTTTAACAGACACACAAATAGAAAACATACAAATTGACTATGGTATTGTTTTTGTCAATTACGGTAAGGATGACCAGAAACAGCTTGGTCCAACTCGCGGTGGCGGTGAGTTTATTGTTACTAAAAATATTCGGGATATCGAGTTTGACGGACGCAAAGGCAAAACAAAAGGTTTGCAAGTTGTAGACGAAATCGATGCGCAGTTGACAGTAACGCATCTTGATGCAAGCCTCGATACCCTAAAACTTGCTATGCCATACGCTGAAAAAGAGGGTAACAAAATCACTTGCACGGGGGCATCAATAGGAGTGATACCCGATAACGCTTATCTGGATAACATAACAATGTTCTGTAAAACCGTGGGTGGGGATTACAAAAAAATTACTCTTTACAATGGGATGAGCGAGGCGGATTTTACTCTGACGGCAGCCCCGAAGGGGGAAGGAGAAATGCCACTCGAGATATATGCGCATTGGGACGCAACTAAGATTGACAGCGAGTCGGTTTTGTATGAAATCGAAGATGTCACCAGTATTGAAGTTAACGGCGACCCCTTGATGGTATTATCAACTACACCTCCTAACGGGGGGATTGATGTAAGCGTTGACTCTGACTTAGTTGCAACCTTTAACACAAAGATACAGCCTTACGATGTGAACTTTGCAAACTTTAAATTAGTTGAAGCTGAAAGCGGAGGAGTTGTAAGCGGAACTTTTGATTACGACTCGGGAGAGAAAAAGGTAACTTTTGCGCATGACGGTCTGGAAGGCGATACAAGTTATTACTGGATTATTGACCGCGTTAGGAGCCTGGCAGGTAATCGGGTAAGTGTAACAGTCGTAAATTTTACGACTGAATACGCGGGATGAAAGTAGGCAGGGGTTACCCTGCCTTTTTCTTTAAAATAGGAGGTGCAAAATGATAACGATTGAGCAAGGTATTAAGATATCCGCAATCATCGATAAGATGGGTATAAAGATGCCCGTGAACACGAAAGATCAAAGTGTTTTTGGTGCGGATTTGATGATGCAAGTAATTAGGAGTTTACACAAAGCAAAAAACGAGGTGTACGCTTTAATAGCAGAATTGAAAGGCTGCACAGCGGCCGAGGCAAAAGAAGTAAATCTAATAGAATTTATTAAAGAACTCGGCGAGATTGCAGGGTTAAAAGATTTTTTATCCTCAGCTGTTACGTCCCAAACCCAAGATTAATCGAGTTGCTAAGCAAGACTTACGACGTAACACTAATTAAGGATATGCCTGTATCAATGGCAGTTGGGTATATCAGGTATGCTGCTGAACAAGAAGCGGAACAAAAAGTGTGGGAAACATGGAATCAAATGCATCCGCTGATGATAGCGGGGTTGATACCGTATAAGTCTTATGATGAGATTAAAAAAGAGATGTTTAAAGCAAAAAAAACTTATGCATACAACAATCTAACCAAAGAAGAAATCGAGAAAGATATATTGCCGGTGGTGGCGGCGTATGAAGGCAGGTGATGAGCTATCGAAATCTTTCGGCTGTTTGGGAGTATCTTTATAGATGATAAAGAAGCCGGTAAGAGTCTACAAAAAACTGAACATAAAGCGGGTAAGGTTGCCGAAACTTTGGGTAAGGCGACCAAGGCCGCAGCCAAATGGGGTATGGCTCTTGGTGCCGCCGCAACAGCTGCTGCCGGTGCTCTTTTTGCACTAACCAAAAAATCTGCTGAATCGGCAAGCGCACTTTTGGTTAGTGCTCAAAAAGCAGGACTGACGACCGATGCTTATCAAGAGATGACTTTCGCATTGGGTCAAGTAGGGATAGAACAGGGTGCTATTGACCGGGCCATGCAACGACTTAATCAACGGACTGGCTTAGCGGAACAGGGTAGCAATAAGTATATCGAAGCTTTAGGTAAATTGCGGGTATCTACCCGAGATGCCAATGATGAAATTCGCTCCGCCGATGATGTATTCATGGAAGTGGTTGAGAAGTTGCATCGAATGGAGGATGCTAACACTCAGGCAGCTGTTGCATCGGAATTATTTGGCACACAATTATCGCGAAATCTCTTGCCGGCTATCCAGGCCGGGGGCAAAGAACTTGCCGAATTGCGAGATAGGGCCCACGAGATCGGCGCAGTTTTGGGGGAAGAATCGGTTAGTGCAGGAGCAAAATTCAGCAGCCAATTGGATGAACTAAAAAATACAATCACAGTTATCGGCCAAAGGGTTGGACTATACCTAATTCCTGTATTTCAAAAGTTTGTCGAATGGACATCCGAGCAGTTGCCGAAGGTGCCAATAGTGTTCGAGTTCTTGGCCAATGTTACGGCAATAGTATTTAGGACGATTAAGTTAATTATTGGTGATGCTGTATCTTGGCTACAGGAAAAAGCAATCGGACCCTTCTTGGTC
>MTBK01274659.1_pt1 | contig 10837 bp, 10 predicted proteins | sample 1535981 | NCBI WGS metagenome assembly MTBK01 (sample SAMN06109225, study PRJNA356200) | anaerobic digester metagenome | isolation source: biogas reactors fed with pig manure or primary and secondary sludge | place: Spain | collected 2016-06-30 | reverse complement strand
GCCCCGGGGCAGCTGCAGCAGCTCTTCGCCGCGGCTCAGGCGCCAGGCATTGTGGCCGGCCAGTGTGCCGGTAACCATTGCCTCGGTATGGCCCAGGCTCAGGCCGGCCCTCTCGCCGGCCGCAAATAGATTTTTCAGCGGGGGGACAAGAAGCCGCCTGTCACGCTCGATGATGCCGCTGAAGCGGATGGAGTTGCCCCGGCCGCCTCCCAGGGGATCGCGGAATACAGCTTCTTCCAAACCGGGCAGGCTGCGCAGGATGGAGAGGGGCAGGTAGGGCACCATCATCTTGATGGCCCCGGTGTCGAGAAGGATGAGGTTGTGGGCATATGCCTCGGAGCTGTACTGGCGGCAGGCCTTTATCTGTATGGAGAGGCTGCTTTGCGGGGTGAGAGCCCGGGCCGGCAGCGGTATGACCACCACCCCTTTTTCCCTTACCTCTTCCCGCAGCCACAGCGCCAGCGACGCCGGCTCCAGCTCGCAAGAGCCGCTGAAATAGCCGGGGGCACCGCCCCGCCGCAGGATTCTCCTCTCCGCAGCCCCCGCCTTCACAGCTATGCTTACCCTGGGCCCAAAGGTGGGACAGCGGTAGATACACATGGCGCAGCCGTTGCCGAAACGGCTGCAGTTGCGCAGCGGGCCGGCGGTGCCGCCGGCATCAATAAACACCGCCCCCCGGAGCAGCAATTCCTTCCTGCCCCCTCCATCCCCTCCATTCACCCCATTCACCCCATTCACCCCATCTTCTCCATCTTCTCCATCTTCTCCATCCCCCTGCAGCACCCTGACTGCCTCAACGATTCCATCCCTGGTGAGAGCATCAACAGCCCGGCTTTGCCGCAGCAGCCTCACCCCGCTCTCAAGAAGGAGCCGCTCCACCGGCAGCTCAACCTTCTCCACATCGTAGAGGGAGGCATGGCGGTGCCCGGGAAAATCGATGCCGCTATGGCGGGCGGCGGCATCTGTTATGTCGATAAGCTCGCCAGCCCCCATGAGCTTCAGCTCTTCTGCGGCGCTGTAGCGCCCGTTATTACGCATGATTCCCCCGACCAGCCCCGAGGCGAGCAGGCGATCCGTCCGCTCCACAAGGGTTACCGGCAGGCCCTTCTTCACCGCCGCCAGGGCCGCAGCACAGCCGGCCCAGCCGCCGCCGATTACGACAAGCTGTTCTCTCAAGTCGATAGCGCCCCTTAGGAACTTGCTTGCTTTAGCCGAATACAACCCGGCAGATAGCGATTGCCGCGATAAAACCGCCCAGATCGGCCAGCAGCCCCGCGGCCGGGGCATGCCGGCTCTTTTTAATTCCTGCGGCCCCGAAATAGACGGTAAGGATATAAAATGTCGTCTCTGTGCTCCCCATCATTGTGGAGGCTATCCTCCCCATCAGGGTGTCGGCCCCCTGGCGCTCCAGAATGTCGGAGAGGATGGCCAGGGAGGCGCTCCCGGAAAGGGGGCGCATCACCGCCAGGGGCAGCACCTCTGCAGGCACATGGAGCCGCTCAAGCAGCGGCGCCAGGCAGTTTGCCAGAATCTCCATGGCCCCGGAATCCTGAAAAAGGGTGATGGCAACAAGCATGGCCACCAGGTAAGGGATGAGGCGGACAGAGATGAGAAAACCCTCTTTGGCCCCCTCGACAAATTTCTCGAAAAGATCAACGCGGCGCCGGATTGATCCCAGGATCGCGGCGGCAATGAGAAGAGGGATGAGCCATGCCGCCAGAATGTCTACCGCCCGGGCCGCCATAGCTATGGTTTGACCCGCTTCCGGAGGAGTCGATCCGCCAGGAGCGCCACTGCAGTAGAGCAGAGGGTGGCTGCTATGGTGGTGCCCAGGATATCGGCCGGATTTGCCGCTCCCGCCGCCGCCCGCAGGGCCATCACCGTTGCAGGTATGATGGTGATGCTGGAGGTGTTGACGGCGAGAAAGGTGCACATTTCATCGGAGGCGCTATCGCCGGAAGCGTTGATTTTCTGCATCTCCTCCATAGCTTTGATTCCGAAAGGTGTGGCTGCATTGCCCAGGCCGAGAACATTGGCGCTCAGATTCATCAGGATGGCGCCCATCGCCGGATGCCCCGCAGGGAGGCGGGGAAAGAGAAGACGCGCCAGGGGGCGGAGCAACCTGTTGAGCAGATCCATTATTCCCGAGGATTCAATCAATTTCATCATGCCCAGCCAGAAGGTCATCGTCCCGATAAGGCCGAAAGCCACCCTGACGCCCCGCTCCGCTGCAGAAAATATTCCCGGCGTTATCACCGCCATTTCACCCCGCAGGGCGGCAGTTAAAATAGAGATAAGGATAAGGGCCGCCCAAAGATAGCCGATCATCCTCTTACCCACCCGCCCCCCGGAGTGCAAAATAGATCCAAGATATATCTGTAAAATTTCTTTTTTCCGACAGCATGGCCGGAATGAAGGGGAATGCTTTCGATGGGATCATCCCCCAGCCAGAGCTCCGCCTCTCCCAGGACTGTCCCGGCCTCCAGGGGCGCCTTGATCGATTCCTCCAGGGTGATCTTGCAGTGCAGGGCCTTCTCCTCGCCAGGCAGGAGCGGCAGGTAAAGGTCCTCCTTTACCATTGCCTCCACGCGGCTGCTCCCCTTATATACCGGGGCGGTGCAGAGGACCTGGCCCCGGTGGAATATCCGGCGGTGCCGGTAATGCTCAAAGCCGTAGTCAAGCAGGGCGGCGGCATCCTCCCACATCTGCGGCGCATTCAGGACGATGCAGATAAGCTGCCAACCCTCCCGGGTGGCAGAGCCGACAAAACAGCGCCCCGCCTCCCTGGTCCAGCCGGTTTTGACTCCGTCGCCGCCGGGATAAATCTCCAGCAGGCGGTTCTGGTTGCTCATCGCCCGGTCCCAGGGGTGGCCGGGCCAGGAGATGGTCCATTCGGGGGTGGCAATGATCTGGCGGAAACGTTCATTGTGTAGCGCCCGGCAGGTGATCAATCCCAGGTCACGGGCGGTGCTGTAGTGGATTCCACCGGGGAGGCCGTGGGGATTGGAGAATAAGGTATCCTTCGCCCCCAGTGCAGCGGCCTCTTCATTCATCATCAGAACAAAATCTTTCTCCGTTCCCCCGATATGCTCGGCAATGGCCACGGCGGCATCATTGCCCGAGCGCAACATCAAGCCGTAGAGAAGCTCTCCCAGCGTCTTCTGCTCACCCCTCTCCAGCCAGATGGAGGAGCCCTCCGTTTCCGCCGCTTTCCGGCTTACCCTGACAGGGTCCTCCTCACAGCCCCGCTCCAGAGCCAGCAGTGCCGTCATGATCTTTGTCGTCGAGGCGATGGGCAGGCGGCGGCGGGCCTCTTTCTCCCAGAGAACCCTGCCGCTGTCCCGGTCTATGAGAATTGCCGCCACTGCGCTGACCTCAGGCTCTTCCGCCGCCAGGACCGGGAGAAAAATGAGAGAGACCACCGTCATGATTGCTATAGAGATCGCCCGCTGTAATAGCCGCACCGCTTTCGCTCCCGGGAGAAGATAAAGAAACTCTATGGTTCATAAATATTCCCGCGGCATTGATTTTATGTTTTTGGTGGCAGCCTGCAGGCAGACAGCGGCATGCGGCAGGGAGGACTGCAGAGAGGCCCGTTGCTGGCGGCAGGGCGGCGCAGCGGCCGGGCGGCTCTCTGTAAAATGACGGGGCTTACCTGTAGCGTCCCGAAGTGGTTGTTCCCTCTTCCCGGGTGCTTCGCCCTTCACCGCGGCGATTGAAGATCTCCTGAAACTGCTCCATTATCTGGGGGGCCATATCGATAAGCCGGTCGAGCATGGCGTGGCGGTCCACAGGCAAAAGCCGCACCTGCCCCTGACCCGCTATGAGAAAGGCAACAGGCTGCACCGAAACACCGCCGCCGCTGCCTCCGCCAAAGGGTAGTTCATCCTTGTTGTTGCTCTTGTTTTGGTTGTTGCCGCCGCCATTTTGCGCGAACTCCGTCCCTCCTGCGGCAAAGCCGAAGGAAACCCTGGAGATGGGAATAATTACGCTGCCGTCGGGCGTCTCCACGGCATCACCGACGATCTTGTTTACATCGACCATCTCTTTTAAATTCTCCATGGCTGTTTTCATGAGTCCCTCAATGGGATGATGTTCCACTAGCCGCACCTCCTGTTGTTTTTACAATGTGCCAGAGCCATAACCACCGGTAAAGAGCCAGGGCCGCCTCACCCTCCCAGCGCAGCCGGAGCTCCGCCGGCGCAAAAAGGGGTTTGATCTGCAACCGCGGCCTCGCCGTCATCGAAAAGTATTCCTGAAGCAGGCCGGCAAGAGCGCCTCCAAGGGCCCAGCAACCGCCGGCGGCCAGGCCTGTCAAGGCGGGATCATCCCAGCCAAAGGATAGCTCCAGGTCAAAATGAGACCAGATGACCTTTTTCAGCAGCGGTCCGGCCTGCCGGCGCAGCGACAGCAGCCCCTCTATATTTTGGGGATCAAGGAGATCGCTCCGCCACCTCATTGAGCGGGCCATTTTCTGCAAGACCGCTGCCGGCATTCTCATCCTGCCCAGGACCAGGTTCCAGGCGGGCTCCCCGCTCCTTTCCCAAAGCTCAAGGCGCCCTGTGAGCGGGCCCAGCCCTATGCGCAGGCTGAAATGATCTTTTCTATTTTCTCTAAGGTAGCGCACAAATATGCGCAGCGGCAGCAGGAGGAGCAATCCCAGCAGCAAAATCAAAACAAACCCAGCAAGGATCAGCCAGCCCCACCAGGCCATAAATGCCCGCCCCCGATCAATTTTCCCTGATAAACAATATTTTGCCCTTTATTGTGAAAAAATAGCGCCGCAGCACCGGAGAGCTCGCCCCATTCAGTAAACTTAGTAAACTTGGTGCCTGGCACCGGTTTACTAACTTACTAATTAAGTTGGCTAGATGTCGAGGGGTGGGAGTTCTTCCAGGCCTTTTAGGCCGAAGTACATTAAAAATTCGGGGGTTGTTTTGTAGATGAGGGGGCGGCCGGGCCCTTCTTTGCGGCCGCTGATGCGGATAAGTTTACGTTTTAAAAGGTTGTCGAGGATATGTTCGCAGCGGACGCCGCGCACCGCTTCGATCTCCATGCGCGTGAGCGGCTGCTTGTAGGCAATGATGGCCAGGGTCTCCAGGGCAGCCTGCGAAAGGTTCCCCGATTCTCCTTCGCCCAGCGCCTTCTCCAGGTAGGGCGCCAGCTCCGGTGCGGTGCCCATCTGGTAGCCTCCGGCAATGGCGAAGATGCGCAAGCCGCGCCCCTGTGAAGAGAGCTCCTGCTGCATCTGCTCCAGCAGCGCGCGCACCTCTTCGGTGCTGATTTCCAGGGCGGCAGCCAGCCTTTCCGCTTTCACCGGCTCTTCCTTCAAAAAAAGGAGCGCTTCAATTACAGCCTTGTACTGCTCATGCTCCACGGCTCTCCTCCTTTTTCAGCCTCACCAGAATGGGAGCGAAAGGTTTCTCCTGCAGCAAGACCACTTTGCGGAGCCGGGCCAGCTCCAGCAGGGAGATAAAAGTCACAAGCAGTTCCCAGAGCCCCTTCTCCCTGAGAAAGGAACGTAAGGGGAGCGTGCGCCCGCTGTGCTCCAGCAGAGCACAGATATAGGCGCTCTGATCGCTCACCGGCAGATCGTCAAGCAATTCGATAACCGGCGCGATGGAGCGGGCTGCGGCGGCGGTTTCGAAGCGGTTCATGATTTCGCCCAGCAGATAGGCCCCCTCCCAATAGGTGTAATAGGACTGCTGCTGCTCCTGATGATGTTGCTGCTGCTTATCCGAAAATATCAAAACCTTCTCGCCTGCCGTGGAGCGGAGAAATATTTTTTGCTGCTCTTCGGCAAGCCCGGCGAGGCGGCTGCCCGCCTCCTTAAAGAGGCGGTATTCCTCCAGCCTCAGGAAGAGTTCCTCAGGGCTGTTTATCCGGAAGAGCTCCTCGTCATCATCATCCTCCTCTTCCCCGGCGGCCAGGGGCGGCCGGGGCAGGAGCATCTTCGATTTCAACCGCAGCAGCGTCGCCGCCATGACCAGAAATTCGCTGGCAATATCGAGATTGAGCTCCCGCATGGAATTCAGGTAAGCGAGATACTGCTCCGTGATGGAGGCTATGGAAACAGACCAGATATCAAGTTCCGCCTTCTTCACCAGGTGAAAAAGGAGATCAAAGGGCCCTTCGAAAACGGGCAGTTTGATGGTGTAAGCGTCTTGCTGCGGCATTATATGCCCATGGCTCCGCGGACCGCCTCAAGGGTGGCGGCGGCGGCTTGCCGCGCTTTTTCTTCGCCGCTGAAAAGGATCTCCTCAAGATAACGGGGGTTGCCCTCCAGCTCACGGCGTTTTTCATGAATGGGACCCATGAATTCGGTGAGCCTGCGCGCCAGCAGCTCCTTGCACTGAACGCAGCCAATCTCGGCAGTGCGGCAGCCCGATTCGATCTGCGGTATTTCCGCCGCATTGAAGATCTGCTGAAAACGGAAGACGGTGCAGACCTCGGGGCGCCCGGGATCGCGCCGCCGTTCCCGCTGCGGATCGGTAATCATGAGACTCACTTTTTTCTTGATCACATCGGGGGGATCGGAGAGCGCAATGTAGTTGTCATAGCTTTTGCTCATCTTGCGGCTGTCAGTTCCCGGCAGCAGGGTGTGCTCCCCCAGCAGCGGCGCCGGCTCGGGGAGGACCTTCCCGTAAAGGTAGTTGAAGCGGCGGGCCACCTCGCGGGTGATCTCCAGATGGGGCAGCTGGTCCTCGCCAACGGGGACGGCGTCGGCCCGGTAGGCCAGGATATCGGCGGCCTGCAGCAGGGGATAGCCCAGAAAACCGTAGTTGTTAATTTCCTTGCCCTCAAGCTCGCGGAGCTGTTCTTTGAAGGTGGGGCAGCGCTCCAGCCAGGCAATGGGTGTGATCATGGCCAGCAGCAGAAAGAGCTCGGCATGCTCCTTTATCTCGGACTGGCGAAACAGAACAGACTTTTCAGGATCAAGGCCCACACTGAGCCAGTCGAGGAGCATCTCGCGGCTGTTCTCTTTTAGATCCTGCGATTCGGCGTAGCCCGTTGTGAGGGCGTGCCAGTCTGCAATGAAATAGTAGCAGCTATATTCATCCTGCAGCTCTATCCACTTTTTCAGGGCGCCCGTATAGTTGCCCAGATGAAGCCGGCCGCTGGGCCGCGCTCCGCTGACAATGATTCTTTTTCTTTCTTTTGGATCCGCTTTACTCATTTTTTCACTCCTTAAGGTAAACCGAGGACCAGAAGGACAAGTGTTTCCATAGCATTATACATGTATTGAAAAAGAGGCACAATAATCCGCCCTATGGCTCCGCTGAAGATGAGCACCATGAGAATTATGGGTGCGTAGGGCTCTATCTGACGGAAAAGGGAGGCGATGTTGTCCGGCGCCAGGGAGGCGAGGATCTTTGAACCGTCCAGCGGGGGTACAGGAATGAGGTTAAAGACCCCCAGAAGGACATTGAAAACAGCCAGGGTCTCCATGAACTTGATGTAGGGCATCGAGATAAAGCCGGCCTTGACGGGAATATAGAGCAGGAAAAGTGAGACCAAAGCGAGGATAAAGTTGGCCAGCGGGCCGGCAAAGGAGACCCAGATCATGCCCGAGCGGTAATCGCGAAAATTGTAGGGATTGATGGGCACCGGCTTTGCCCAGCCGAATCCGAAAAGCAGCAGGGCAATAGTGCCAATGGGGTCAAGGTGGTGAATGGGGTTCAGGCTGAGCCGCCCCATCCGCTTTGCGGTGGCATCCCCAAAATAGTAGGCCATCCGGCCGTGAGCATATTCGTGGATGGTGATGGCCATCAGGAGGGCGGGAATTCTATAGACCAGCTCAAGCAAACTGTTGGGAAAAATGATCTACTCCTCCTTTCTCTGCTGCAGGTAGGAATGCACAAAATCCAGCTCTTCATCATAGCTGCGCAGCTCTCCATCGAGGACCGCCCGGCGCAGGGCGCTCAGGATCTCCCCGAAGAGAGGGCCCGGCTGCAGGCCCAGTTCTTTCAGGGCGCCCCCCCTGAGCCGCGGCCGCACATGCTGCAGGCTTTCAAGGTAAAGCCTGACATTGTCCTGCACCGCCCTGTTTTTCGCCAGGGCATGGAGCAGGAGCAGCGACTCGGGGGCCAGGGGATCAAGCCTGTTCACCAGGATGCTGGGGCGAAGGCTGGCGCCGCCCGAAGAGGAAAGCTCTTCAAGCAGCAGCGGGACATCGCGGCATCCCTGCAGAACCACTCCGGCACGGCGGCGCGACAGGCCCAGCCGCCGCAGGATGGCCTGTTGATCCTGTTTTCTCAGGTCCAGGATCAGGCCGCCCAGGTAGACGAGCTCTTTTTCAGGGGGGCTGGGCCATTCCCGCATCTCCGCCCAGGCCAGCGTTTCGGCGATGCGGTTAAGGCGCTGCCAGGTTTTGTGATTTGGCGAAAGACGGGGATAGATGAATTTCAGAATGTTCAGCTCCTGGAGCCGCATGAGCACTGCCGCCGGATCATGTTCTTCGTAGATAAGGCTTATCTCCTGGGCCAGGCGGCGCCGGCTGATCCTGTCGAGGACCCTGCTGCGCAATGCCTTCACAATAAGGGCCAGGGTGCCTTCATCAATGCGGAAGCCGAAGCGCTGCTCAAACCTGACGGCGCGGAGCACCCGCAGGGGGTCATCGACAAAGCTGAGATTATAGAGGGTCCGGATTACACCGCGGCTCAGGTCCTCGCGCCCGTTGAAAAAATCGTAGAGCTGCCCAAAGGAACCCGGGAGTATGGAGCAGGCCAGGGTGTTGATGGTAAAATCGCGCCGGTATAGATCGTTTTTCAGGCTTTCCGTTCCCTCCACCTGCGGCAGCGCCGCCGGGGAGGCGTAAATCTCCTGGCGCGCCGTGGCAAAATCAAGGCGGAGTCCCTCTTCCAAATAAATTGAAGCGGTGCCAAATTGTTCGAAGACCTTGAGCTTGCCTCCCAAAAATCTGACCATTTCCCCGGCAAAAGAGATGGCATCGGGGATGACTGCAAAATCGAGGTCTTTGGCAAGGGAGGCTCCCAGGAGGAGGTCGCGTATTGCTCCGCCCACAAGGTAAACCGATGAGCCCGCCAGCGCCGCCCGCTGCCCCATTAAAAGAAGGCGGCTCAGCCAGAGCGATGGGAATCTGGCCCGGATCAGCGCTTCCACATTATCTACGGCGGAGGGCTCCGGTCTGCTCTCTGTTCTCACAAGGCTGCCCCTGGGAAGAGGGGATTGAGAGCGGCGGTCGAGCCGGTAAAGATAGCGCAAAATATCGACGGGGGTGACCATGCCCAGGGGTTCTCCCGCATCACCGGTAATGACAATCTGCCTGGTTTTATGCTCCACAAAAGCGCGGCGCAGCGCAGTAACAGATTCCCGCGGGCTTGCCGTAACAGGGTGCCGTCTCATAAAATCTTGCACCGGAGCATGGCCAAATTCGCTGCGCAGAGCTTTCTGCAGATCTCTGCCGCTGATCATGCCGGCGACTTTTCCTTCCTCCACTACAGGAGAGGCATCGTATCCCTCGGCCTCCAGATATTCCTGTGCCCGGGTTACGCTCCAGGCGGCTTCAACGGCTGCAACAGGCGTGGAGGCAATCTCCAGGGCGGAAGCTGGAGGGGGGAGGTATCTTTCAAGCAGATCAAGGAGCCGCTCCCTGAGAGCGGCAGCTTCTTCTGTTTTAATTTCCGTGGTGACTGCCCGGCGGTGCCCTTTTGCGCCCAGGGGAGCCAGCAGCAGAAGCAGATCAAGGTCATCGGCCGTGGACCTTGCATCCAGGTAGACAGCGCCCCGGGGCAGAGTAACAATAGTCAGGGCCAGGTCCACCTCTTCTATCTGTTGGAAGCGGCGGATGAGCATCCCCATACCCCCCCTTTGCTCCTCAGCGGGCACTGTGGTCAGCAGGATCCGGCGCTCGCAGAGCTCAAAGAGCTCGCTTGCTTCCAAAAGTTTCGTAAACAGGCTTTCCCGGTATGCTGCGGGGACTGCATGCATATATTCCTGGAACAGCGCCACGTTGATCCCCTGATCCCACAGATAAGCGGCGGCGGCGGCATCCCGCGGCGTTGTATTGGCGCCCGTCAGCGAAGCGGTGTCCCGGTAGATCCCCAGCAGCATGAGCGTATTCTCCAGCTCGCTCATGAGGATCCGGCGCTGGCGGATCTCTTCCAGCAGCAGCGTTGTGACCGCCCCCACAGGCTCCACCCGGATTTCGCTTCCCTCGAGATCATCGGGCGAGGGCGGGTGATGATCGTAGATATGCACTTCACGGGCTCTATTCACAATGGGCTCGAATATGCCCATTCTTTTTCGCTGACGGCAGTCAACAATAACTGCTATCTCCGCAGGGGGATACTCTTCCCCCCCGGTGAATGTTTTTAGCGGGAGCTGCGCGCCGTGGTTTTCTAAAAAAAGAGCTGCATCGGGCTGGATACCCTGGGGAATCAGGGCATAACTCCCGGGATATATTTTTGTTGCCGCAACCAGCGCCGCCAGAGCGTCAAAGTCCGCATCATTGTGAGTCAATATGATTGTCAAGCCGCCAACCACCGTCACCCTCTATTGCCTGAATAGATCCGTACTTTATAGATTATACCATAAAGCAGGGATGAGAGGTGAGAGCCCGGCGACTCGAAGCAATCATCCCCCGGAGGTGGTCCCCCAGAGGTCCCCCGGAGCCACCCGACCCCACCCGGACTGGCCCCTCCGCCCACCTGGCAACACCCCTTTGCTTCCCAAATAGCGTGCAGCTCGGCGGCTTTCAGGAATAAAACCAGCTTAAAAACTAGCTTTTCAAGACCTGACCCTCCTTCGTTAGGAATAAAACTAGCTTTTCAAGACCTGACCCCCTCGGTTCGTGGTTTATTTTTCGGTGCGGTCG
>MTBK01205172.1_pt1 | contig 10840 bp, 16 predicted proteins | sample 1535981 | NCBI WGS metagenome assembly MTBK01 (sample SAMN06109225, study PRJNA356200) | anaerobic digester metagenome | isolation source: biogas reactors fed with pig manure or primary and secondary sludge | place: Spain | collected 2016-06-30 | reverse complement strand
CCCCTGCAACGGCCCTTTTTTTCATTAAAAATACCGCTTTTCGGGGCGGTCTATTTTTCCTGCAGCCACTTGTGAAAGCGGTCTTTGGGCAATAAAATTCTGCCGCCGGCCCTGATGGCGGGAAAGGATTTATCTTTTTTTGCCATTCCATAAACTGCTGTTGTGCTAATGCCCAAAAGAACGGCCACTTGGGCTACATTGTAGGTTAAACAATCCAGTTCCTTTTCCATGTGATTTCACCTCCCAATATTTCTTCCAACAAAAAACCGCCGATTTGGCGGCTTCGTTATGCCCTTAGTCCTTTGGCGGTTTGTGCCGCTCAAAATATGAACTCCCTTCCAACAACTTCAGCCCTTCAATTGATAAAAAGCTGTATGCATCTTTCAGCTTCTCAATCTCTGGCCCGTCTGCTCCCAATTTTTGGAGCGCGACAATTTTTTCTCGTAAGAAGATCGTTGCAATAAAAAAAATCTCCGAAGGACAACTTAAAGCAAAAGGTTGTTTATCACCTTTATCAAGTTTTTGCGCAACAAGGGCAATAAGTTCCTTCGCATTTATAATCTCCGCCATCGTTGCCCTTATTAGCTCTTTTGCTTTCAATGCTCCATAGAAGTTCGCCACCTGTTCATGGGTGTAAAAACAAAAACTACCGCGCCCCTGTCCTAGCCCCCCGCGCTTGGGCCTTCCTGTTATCCCTGCTTTTTCATAGTTTAGTAGCGTTGTGCGTGAAGCCTTTGCCCCCAGGGCTTCTATATGTTTAATGACCTCTTCGGGTGATACCTTATATTCCATTTAAATTCCCTCTCTCCCTTTTTATGTTTATAGGTTCGTTGCCAATCCGAAAATGCCCTGCCCAGTCTTGAAATAATGTTACCAAACCGCCCTTATTTGAAGGCAATAGCCTTTCGGCTTATGTTGTAGGGGGTTAAATCTGTGTTGCCGTATTCGTTTTTCCTATTCAGCCCCAACCTCTCGCGCTCCTGTCTTTTCCTCTTTCGGACTTTCTCCCTGTTGATCCTTCTGTTCCTTGCCATGCAAAAAACACCTCCCATACGCAATATTTACATTGCTGACCCGGGAATAGCCATCGGCTAACATCGGGAAGATTTATGTTCGTTATGTCCTTGTACTCACAACCAATTCATGATTCCATTATAGCCCTATTTGCATAATTTGTCAAGTATATTAGCTAAAAAACAGTAAATAATTATCATTAATTATATTTTATCATTCGCCCCTTGCCACTAGTAGTACTAAAATAAAAAAAAATCCCGTTAAGTCAATGGCAGCAAGGGCTTAGAGAATTATAAATATATTTCTATTTTGCAAGAAGCGGGGGAGAAAGATATAAAAAAGCAGGGGGCAGTTAGTGAAATACTTGGCGGTCTTTTGCCCCTTGCTTTTTCTTTTTTAGTTGCCAGTTGGTTGCCACTTGCTATTTTTTATTACCAAAATAGTAGATATATTTAAATATTTTCTGATAGAAAGAATATAAGGTAATCCCGCAATCCCTCTTGGATACAGGGCTTAGTAATATTTGTAGATACTTTTAGACAATTACAAATAAAAGGGATATAGCTCCGCCCCAAACTTGAAATCCGGTGTAGGCGAAAGCTGTCTGGGTTCGAATCCCAGTCCCTCCGCCATGTATTCATGCGAGGTCTGAGGATTTAGGAGAAAACAAATAAAGACTTAATTATCGTTTTGGTTGCCAGTTGGTTGCCAGTTGGAGAAAAGGGATTCACTTCTTAGCCTTCCTTGCCAGAGGAGGGTTTTTTCTTTGTCAAGAACTCATCCATCTTTTTAGCTGCCCTTCTTTTTAAATCAGGGTGAACATGGGAATATGTGTCAAGTGTTACCGAAATAGTCGAGTGGCCCAATATCTCTTGCACAACCTTTGCGCTTTCTCCCATCCTCAGCAAGGCGCTGGCATAAGAATGGCGAAGAGAATGAAGACTGATTCCCTCAAAGCCGCATTCCTTTACGATTTGCCCGAAGTATCTTGAATAATAATCGGGCTTCACCATGTCCCCGCCTTCCCAAGCAAAAACAAAGCCTTGATCTTTATAATATTCTCCGATTTTCAGTTTTTCCTCCGCCTGCTTGGCCTTATGCTTTCTTAGCTCCGTTATTAGGCCATTGGGCAGGGGAATAACTCTTATGCCCTTTTCGCTTTTTGGGGGCTGAATCATTAGCCGGGTCTTGGGGCCATCTTCTTCAAAGGTTTTTACCCTACGAACTGATTCTTTGACATAGACAATGCCTTCTTCAAGGTCTACATTCTCCCACCTCAAAGCGCAAACCTCGCCCCGCCTCGTTCCCGTCGCCAAGGTGAATAGGATCATTGTATGCCATCTGTCTTTTTTAACAACTTCAAGCATCTGGTTAATTTGCTCGGCTTTCAAATATTGGGCTTCGGGTCTTGTGATCCTTGGGGGCCTTGTCGCCTTTACGGGGTTTACCAATATGGTTCGCTCCTTTTCTGCTTGTGCCAAAGCTTGGTTTAAAATAACATACATGTGCCGAACGGTAGAAGGGGAATATATCTTTTGTTTTTCGGTGTATAGGCTTTGTATGTGATGAGGTTGCAGGGCTTGAAGTTCAAGGCTCCCAAGGCTTGGCTTCAAGTGGGTGCGAATTATCTGTCTGTAGGATTCGTAGGTCGATGGCCTAATTGCTTGCTTGGCGTAAATGTCAAGCCAAATGTCAAGCCATCGGCCTACAGTTAATTTCGTCGGGTCTACATGAATCCCCGCCTTCATCTCATATCGAGCCCTTGCCATCTTGTCGATTACCTCCTGCCTGGTCCTGCCTACAAAGGAATACCGCCTCCTTTTGCCTTCTTGGTCAGTCCCGGCGCTTATTTGGCCTAAAAAACTCCCGTCTTTTCTTTCAATAATGGTTCCTTCTCCTTCGCGACGCCGTTTTCTTTTTTTAGTCATATTAATTCCCTCCCTCGTGGTGCATGATTAGAAGTATCGGTTCTTTATGAACTCGGTATTAACTTCCACCTCTTCGCCCTGTTCGCCTTCTTTATCTGTCTTTGCCTCGGCGGGGGAAGGGGAAGGAGTAGGGGCAGGAATATGCCCCCGTTCCTTTAGCTTGGTGATTTGCTTCTTCAGCTGGCTAATTTCCCGATTAATATCTTCCCGTTCACGATGGCCATCTCTGATCAATCTGCGAACGGCCTCGGAGAAAGTGATTCCCGCCTTCTCTTGCCTTTCCACCCATCGGGCAACCTCGGGGTGTTCTGTGGTTGAATAGCGGAATGATTTTGTCCTGTTCATGGCTTAGCTCCTTTTGCTTAGATTATAAATAACTTCGGCCCCCAGCGCGTTCAGCCATTGCCCTTTGGGAGAAGAACGAACCTCGCAAATAGCCCCTAACTGATCTTTTAGGTATCTGGCAAGAACTTGGCCGCCGCCCCCTGTCAATAGAATGAACTGATAGCGAGTAAAATTCAGCCTTGAATGCAAGCGGTTATAAATATCACCTGCAAGCCTCTTATAAAAGGGCTGAATCTCGGTTGATACATAAACAGGGTGCTGGCCTATGTGAAGGTTCCTGCCATTAATTAAGGCGTCGGCTATTTCTCCCTGATTTGCTTCAAGGCCAAGGCTTTCAAGCTCTCCTTGCAATCCTGCATAAGCCCGGAATATACCAAGGTCAAGGCTCCCGCTTAAAGCGTCAAAGGGTTCGCCGCCGGGGTTCATACTAATATAATTACAAGTCTGATCCCCAATATCCAAGACTAAAACATTGGCCTTTAAAAGGTCGGGTTGCTCGACATTCAAGAAGCGGTCATAAATATAGCCCCAATAAGCTGCTTCGCCTTCCGGGAATACATGCGCCTGTTTTATGGTGAAGTCAATGGCCCTTCCTTTGTGCTTGCCCGCCTTATGATCTATGCGGTGATAGCCTTCCAACATACCCTTTATTTTGTCTCTTTGCCTTCCCCAGTCCCGAGCGGGGCAATTAGTTAGCAAGGTTATTTTCTCGCCCGGGTCTACAAACAGGCTACATGCCACTATTGTTAAAATAATATTTTGTTTGTTGCCCTTGTTGGCGCTTCGGTCTTGGGTTGCGCTCGTTGATTGCCTTAAGGCCAAATCCCCAATAAGGTAATTCTGGCCGCCATGGTTGATAAAAAGATCGTCGGCGTTGTCTTTAATTTCAAGGTTGAACTTCTCGGGTGCTTCAGCCATGACCGATTGAAATATTTTCTTTTTCCCGTCTGATACTACTTTCACAAATTGCCTTCCAGCGTCAACCGATAATACCTTTGTCATATTAAAAAACCTCCTTGCCCTTTTGATTTTCCTTACTTCTGCGGTGTCCTACACTTATTAAAGTTAATACAAGCCAACTAAAAAAATAGGTCGCTATTGAGGCGGTTATCATTCTAAACACTCCTTCAGTCTTTTTAGTACTGCTTCCTTGCCCATAACGAACTGGCGCATTAAATTATCATCTTCGGCGGTATACCTTAAATTGGTCTCGTTCGTCTCCTCTTCAAGCTTAATGAACTTTTCAATACGTTCGCGAAGCTCTTTTTCACACATCGTTTTCATCTCCTTTCCTTGGTTATCTCGGCCCTCTTCGTAATCCTGCCCACCTCCTTTAAAAGGATCCGCTGTTTTGCAAGTATGGCAGCTGCCAACAATACCTTACCATCGTGGCCGGGGTGTAGCTTCCTAATCTTATTCGCAAGATAATTTGTTGTCTGGGTAAAAAACATATTTCTTCCCACCTTTGCCTATATGCTTGAATAGTCTTGAATGGTATATATTATTATATCATGAATATCTTTACAATTCAATAACAATCATGTAATATAATGGGGGAGGTTGATAAAATGACACGACACCTAAAAAATAGAACTGCCTTTTCCAGCACCTTGGAGAATGAACTTCTAAAGCAATTAAGGGAACTGGCCCAAGAAAGCCGAATTAATATGTCAAGGCTCTTAGATGAGGCCGTTACTGATCTTCTGGAAAAACATCGAAAAAACAAGGGCTAAAATTGCCATTTGTAGCCCCGAGAGAATTCCCTTAAGGTCTTTATGCCTACCAATTTAAAGGAACTGGTTTAAAGCAAGGCCCCGGCGCCCTTTTTAGAGTGCCGAGGCTATTTTTTACCATAAAAGGTCAATCCCCCGTAAAAGCTCATCAATCTTATTTACCAAACCGCGGTAGGTTCTCATGCAAGCATTATATTGGGCAACGGAGGGATTAGCCCGTCGCATGATTTGGGAACCTTGCTCGAATAACTCAACCGGCCCATTCATTTCAATATCGGCCCGAAGTTCTTCCAGTAGGCCTTCCAAGAATATTAGTTCTTGAACATACCGCTTAATAATTACCATTTTGTCATAGGTCAAGTTCTGTTTCGTAACATGATCATCTGGCAAAAGGTCAAGATAGTCAAAAAGATCTCGAATATTAACCTTTATATTCGGGGGTCGGCCTATTCGCTTGGGGGCCTTCATTGCTTAGTTCCCCCTTTCTTTTTAGGGTCAATCCTGCCGCCTTCGTTTCTCCTGCTCCATTTGTTTAATGATCCCAATGAATTTACCAAGGGAATCATCTTCTTCAAGCTCTCGCCATAAAGAGGCCAGTTTCTCTTTACTTTCTTTGGTAGTGGCCTCAAGCAAAAGAACAATTTTTAGGCCAAGGTCTGAAGTATGGCCCGAATCGCGAAAGCGGCGGTCTGGCTTTATTTCAATCTTCATATTATCACTCCTTGCCCCGCCCGATAAATCGAAACATATCGGGAAAAATCGAATACGATCGGAGGCAATCGAATTTTAAAGCCCCCCTTCGGGTTTTTTCTAAGGGATTAGAATTTTAACCTTTGTGTGAAAGAAGGATAGTGCCGAGTCCGCCTTGGAGGCAGTCCCCATTTTCCCGAGTGGGGGGGTGTAATAACATAGTGGAAAAGGGAGAAGGCCCTGAAGCCCTCTCCCGTTATCTTCTTACTGTGCGGCTACTTTTTTAACTCTTCGGAAAGCTTTGTATCCTGCAGGAGTTCCTCCGAAGAAGGCTTCAGCCCTGAAGGCAACAATTCCTTGCCGGAACTTATGCTCAGTACTCCGTTCAATGATTAGATTAGAGAACATCGGCAATTCGTACGCCATCGGCTTGCCAAATATCATCGTCAAATCATCCTTGCTTGCGTCGACAAAGGCAGGAACCGCGGAGTTTATTACGAAATTCACTCCGTAAGAATCGGCCGAAGATATAGTTCCTACTTGGCCATTCGGTGCGAAGACAATATTGTATAGTTTTTTTCCATCGGCCTCATTCCTCAATTTGGCGAATGCTGCAAGGTCTTTTTTGTTTAGAATCAACCAAGTTCCGCCTTCAATTGATTCGTCGCCGCCATAATTGAAGACCAGTTCGTCTAAAGTTTCGCCATCAATTGCGCTGATGGTTGCGTCATAATCTGTAGGATTCGTTTTAACTGGTGCATTTAATATCCCCGTAATTTCTGATTGCGCTGCACCTTGTCCCAAAATTATTTGAGCTGCCAGCTTCCGCTTAAGGGCAATGAGGACACCTCTTGCAATTTCCGCGGCAAAGTCGGGATTGCTTAGATTTGCCCCTGCCGAGGATAATTCTGCATAGCTCGTTATCCTGTATTTGCCCGTTTGAACATAATCAAATTCGGGGGAGCCGTCAGCCGCTGGGTCCAGTTCACCGGTATAATCACCAATGCCATATTCTTTTATAAATCCTTTTGAATAGCTTTCTGCGCCAACGAAAAGCGGCGTATTCACAAGGTCGAGCAAACCGCTTATTGCCTCAAACCCCTGGTCGATTAAAGGGCTCGTTACCTTCGGCGCCACTAATGCGGTTGTAATAATTGGACTAAAGTCGTTGTCGCCGCTGGCGCCATTACCGCCCTCGTCCCTTAGAAGCATCGGGCTTCTTCCAAGGCCTAACTCCCGCGGTGTAAATTCAACCGCTTTCCCATCTCGCAAAGCCTGGCCCCGTACTTCGAGGCTTTCCCGCCTTGCCCTATTCTCGTGGTTCGGTTGTAGGTTATAACTTCCCATACTGGTTAAGGCTCCCAAAGGTGCAGGATTGCTGTACGGCTTTTCGCTGCGGAATTCTTCCTCTCGGTAGTCTTCGGCCTTTAATACCTCATGCGCCAAGCTGATTTCTCTATCAATTTCCTTCAGCCTTTGGGGAGAAGGATTGTTTCTTATTTCAGCCTCGAGGCCGGCCAGCCTCTTTTGAATTTCGTCTTTGGTCATATGCTTAAATATATTCATATTAGAATATCCTCGCTTTCAATAGTTTTAAACGGGTTTGTAACAAATCCCGCTCGTGTCGTTCTTTGTCAGTATTTGCATAACCTTCCAGCCTGCTTCTTGCTTCTACATAGGTCGATTCGTATGCTGGAAAATCGCAAATTGACAAGTCATAAATCCTTCTAATATCCTTAATTCGCCGGGTCCTTGAAAATTCATCATATTCATCGCCATTATCGGCAACGACAAAGCCGAACGACATTCTATCCACCAGCCCGCTTTTTACGGCGGCGTATAGGTCTCTGTGAACTTGAATATCGTCCTGCAAAATGGCGTTCATGTATAGGCCATCGCTGCGCTTGGTCAATTGCAAGCTCCCATTCCGGGTTCTCGCTAAAATGGCGAACTGGTCGCTATGATTATATCGCAAAACAACATCAGACAGATCAGTTGTGTCCAAAGCCCGACGATCTATAACTTCTTTATACTCCTGCCCCTCGAAAGAGAAAATAACCGTCGGCGTATTGTAAACGATGGCTTTGCCTTCCAACAAAAGCCCCCCGCGGTCATTGCCTTCCGCCGTTCTAAGCTCGAGAGGGAGAAAACCGAATATCTTCCGATTCATGGTTTCACCTCATTTAATTCGCCCTTCCAGCGAGCCATTCCGGCCGTGTGATATGTTCTTCCCATTCCAGTTCGAACATATGTTTCATTCTTATTATACCACAATTTACCTCTGTTTGCAAGCAATTAACGGCCCCCTTTTAAATTGGCTTCGTGTGCCTCCAGTTCCCACTGCCGGAAGATATTTTTCATGAAATTAAGAACCTTTATATTTTCCTGCAGCCGTCTTTTGTTGAAGTTCAGCCATCTATGCCTTTCCATTTTTCCATTGTCACCCACTTTTAGGAAGTGAACCTGTAAAAAGCCCGCTTTCTCATAATGGGCAAGTCTAATATTCGCTTGCTGAACGACAACGGGTCTTTCGCGCTCCCAGTAAGGTTTACCGGCGGGAAATATTGTTTCCTTAATCGGTGGAAGTCTTTTTCCTTTTTCCGCCAAGCCCTCAAGATCGGTCAAAGTGGTTCTTTCCAGTTCATCCAACTCCCTTTCAATTGTCAACTCCCGGCTTTCATTTAACAACTCTTTTTCCATGGTTAAAACCTCCTTATTATTAGCCATTTCCATGCCCTTTCCTACCATTTTTTTAGCCTGATTCCATGCTCTTTTAAACATGTTTCCTTCTCCTTTCAAAGCCTTCATATGGCCATTTATATAACAATACGGCCCCGGTTTTTATGTCAACCTGCACCATTGGATAAAATGCTTCCATCTTTGGCGCCCACCAGTTGCCCCCTGGTCTTGTTTTTGCGGTCTTGCTTGGTCGGCGGTTGATACTTGCTTTTTGCCTTACATCTTCATAAAACAATCGTTCCGCCTCGCTCAATCGCGCCATATAATCACCTCCTTATAAAATACACATCCGCCGGGCAAAGATCGGTAAAACATTCCTCTTCCGACGATAATATTCGCTCTCGCTAATGCCCAACTGGTCGATCGTTGGATAAATAGGTGTATTTTCAAAGTAAACCAAGCGAACAAGTTCCTTGTCCTCCGGGGAAATAATGGAGTAAGTGTCCTTAATGGCTCTTTGCCAAAAGCCGATCCGTTGAATCTCTTCGTCAATGGTGTATATCTTAATGGCCGTCGAGGCCGTCGGGTCGCCAACCTGATAATTTGCTGCCCTTGCCTTGTCCATACTCGCGCCCCTGATTGCCCCGGCCAGTTCTTTTTGTTCCTCCTGAAGTTCCTTAACCAGGGCCTCATTGGCTTTGAAGTTGTGGAGTTTTTCCTCCACAAAAGCCCTTTCACCTTTGGTCAACCGTCTTTCATGCAACCCAGCCCCCCCCTGTATAAAAAATAGCGAAAAGGATCATTTGCCCTTCGCCCATACTTGCACCCGCTATTGTTTTAAAAGATTATGCATGTTCTCCATCGTCATTTGCGTCACGGAAAGGGTGTAAAATTGACTACATTTTTCATATGCAATAGGTGTAATATAGCTATAAAATACATCTCATAGCTTGACACCTAAAAAGTCTTGCAACCGTGGGAGTTTTATACCCTGTAAAGTAAACGGTTTCAAATAAAGAAGATGGCCTGCCGAGAACTTCCGCCATCTTCGGACAATTGGGCCAAAGAATAGATTAAATTATTTGCGTTATTTGCGCCATTAATTCCTGCATGAACTTATATAGCCCCTATCTCCCATATTAGGAGTTATAGGAGTAATAGGAGTTAACCCGCATGGCTAAAGGCTTTGTGGCCCTGTTTTTGCCTTCCGAATAGGAGTTATGCAGGAGTTGCGGAGGAGTTATTAGGAGTTGCGGGAGTGGGGAAGAAGTCAATGTTTTCCCTTTTTAGTCCTCACAACTCCTATTTTTCAGCCTATAACTCCTACTTTTTTCCCAATAGGAGTTGCTTTTAGCGTTCTGAACCCGCATGAATACAGGCTTGTCCTCTATGTCCTCTATGTCCTACGATATGGAAGGGGATACATGATAAGTTTGTTATTTTCTCCTTCTGGGTCTGCGAGGGGAGAAGGGCCGCAATAGTCTAATATAGAATTCTACCGTCATTTGCGTCACATCGTCACAAATGGCGTCAATAGAGGGGTTACGGCGTGACGATAGAATTTCCTTGCGTCACACTTGCGTCACATCGTCACACCCCCATCACTACAGGGGTTGCGCCATTTTAGAGGTTAAAAGTGTGACGATAGAAGGCTTTCTGTGACGATAGCGTGACGATAGCTTTTTTCTTGCGTCACACCCTTCTGCCCGCATGGTTACAAGGTTATCAGCATTTTGCGTTACCCTGTGACGATAATGACTAAGATTTCTCATATTAGTCTTTCTCGAGCGCTTGAATCATAATTAAGCGTCGCCCCGTTCCCGCTTCGCGAATACGATCAACCTCTATCCCAACTTGGGAGAGGAAATTCGTCGCGCGCGTTAGTCTGTTTGATAAGGTTCGCGGATTCTTTGGCCATCTTTTTGACCGCCTTGTCCGCTCCGATATATATAAATCATTGTCGAGAGCCTCCAATAGCTCCCCAGCTGTCCCGATCCACTTCCCTCTGGCTGATAACATAGTCCTTATTGCAACGGCGACGGCATCGGCTTCAAGTGCGAGGTCAATTGCCTCGGCCCGTTTTTCAGTATAGGCTTGTAGAAAGGCCCTTGAATCCCAGCCTAATCCTTCTTCGCATGCAATTACCCAGCTGGCAAAGTCCGCCATTCTTGGAAGGTGTTCGATATTTGCCTTGCCCTCATTCCTCAACCCCGCGCTTATGGCCGCCAATATTGCCCCAAAAATCATAGGTTTCGCGTCGTCAAATTCTTCCCAGAAATGTTTTTCTTCGCGAACGGTAGTCAGCTTAGGAAGATTGATAACTATTGACCGATCCAATAAATCGTTTCGGGTAATTACATCACCGATTCCAGTTGTGATAATTGGTCGTTTAAACCTGAACATTGTAAGGTCTTCGTTGCGGAATAAAGTTCTCGTTACAAATCCGCCGCC
>MTBK01106865.1_pt1 | contig 10863 bp, 10 predicted proteins | sample 1535981 | NCBI WGS metagenome assembly MTBK01 (sample SAMN06109225, study PRJNA356200) | anaerobic digester metagenome | isolation source: biogas reactors fed with pig manure or primary and secondary sludge | place: Spain | collected 2016-06-30 | reverse complement strand
TCCTCATCCACATTCAGCAGCCGGCTGCACTCCTTCACATACACCGAGCGGGTGATGGAATTTGGGATAACTGACACTGACCGGATTATATCACTGATGAGACGTGAACGCACAATGGGATCTTTTTCAGCATCCTTCATTAGCAGACTGGTTTTGAAGCGAATAAAATCTGTTTCGTTTTCAGCCACATATTCACTGAAACCCTGTGCCCCTTTTTTCTTTGCAAAGGAATCGGGGTCTTCGCCGTCGGGCAGCAGCAGAACTTTTACGTTCATGCCCTCTTCCAGCACAAGGTCGATGCCGCGCAGCGAAGCCTTAATGCCCGCCTCGTCGCCGTCGAAGATGATGGTAATGTTGTTGGTGAATCGCTTTATGAGCCGGATTTGATCGGAAGTGAGCGCTGTCCCCGATGAAGCAACCACATTTTCGATGCCTGCCTGATGAAGCGAAAGCACATCGGTGTAGCCTTCAACCAGATAACACTTTTCTGCGCGCGCCATTTCGCGCCTTGCCTGAAAAATACCGTAAAGCTCCCGGCTTTTATGGTAAATCTCCGATTCAGGGGAATTGAGGTATTTGGCAGCTTTTGGGTCATTCTTCAGATTACGCCCTCCAAAGGCAATTATTCGACCCGCCAGGTTGTGTACCGGAAAAATAATCCGTCCGGCAAAACGGTCGCGAACCCAGTCATCGCGCCGGATAGTCAATCCGGTTTTTTCAAGATACTCCATCCGGTAGCCCTGTTTTTGCGCAGTTTCTGTGAAAGGTGCCTTGCCATCGGGCGAATAGCCTGCTTCAAATTTTCTTAAAACATCATCCCGAAATCCCCGCTCCCTGAAATAGCTCAGCCCGACTGCACGCCCTTCGCTCTCCTCCCAGAGGTTGCGCATAAAGTACTTTCCGGCAAAAGCCGAAACAATCATCATGCTTTCCCGGTCGTCTTTCAGTTGCTTTTGCTCTTCGGTCTCTTCTGTTTCAACCACCTCAATGCTATATTTTCGCGCCAGCCATTTGAGCGCTTCCGGATAGCTGAGACTTTCATGCTCCATAATGAAATTCACGACATTACCACCCTTCCCGCAGCCGAAACATTTGAAAATACCTTTCGAGGGAGAAACCGTAAAAGAAGGTGTTTTTTCATTGTGAAACGGACACAGCCCCAGCATGTTGACTCCGCGGCGACGCAGAGTAACAAACCCCGAAACCACGTCGGTAATGTCCGCAGCATCAAGAATCCGTTGTATGGTGAGTTGGTCAATCACGATTACAAATGTAGCGATTTTGATTGGAGAAAAGGTATGGAAGCAGGTGAATAGGTTCCGGATTTTACCCTATCTTTAGCCAATAACAATTTTAAGCATGAAGAAAAAATTAGTAGTCCTGTCGGGAGCGGGAATAAGTCAGGAGAGCGGATTAAAAACATTTCGCGACATGGGCGGATTGTGGGAACAGTACGATGTTACCGAAGTTGCCAGTCCCGAAGCGTGGCGGCAAAATCCGGAGCTGGTTCTGCGCTTCTACAACGAACGGCGCAAGCAGCTTTGGGAAGCCCGCCCCAACGCCGGGCATATCGGTATTGCCGAACTTGAAGAGTGGTTTGATGTGGAGGTGATTACCCAAAATGTGGATGACCTGCACGAACAGGCAGGAAGCTCAAGGGTTCTGCACCTTCATGGTGAGCTTAGAAAAGCGCGTTCCACGGTTGATTCCTCTTTAATCTATGTGCTGAAGCACTGGGAGCTGAACCTGGGTGACAATTGCGAAAAAGGGAGTCAGCTGAGACCGCATATCGTCTGGTTTGGTGAGTCAGTGCCGGAAATTGAAAATGCTGCCCGCATTGCACAAGAAGCAGATATTTTTGTTGTTGTAGGCACATCTCTTGCGGTTTACCCTGCTGCCGGACTTGTAAATTACGCCAAACAGGGAATTCCGGTTTTTGTGATAGACCCGCACAAGCCTGCAGTATTTCAGGATGAGGTTGAATATATTCAGGAAAAAGCAGGTCGGGGAGTGGAAATTTTAAAAACAAAACTTCAAAAACTGAGATGATATGGTTAGAAAGATACTTTTCGCTCTGCTGATGCTTTTTATGACGCTGTGGGTTTCAGCCCAGCGCTTTGAAGGCGGAGTCATTGCCGGATTCAATGCCACACAGGTTGAAGGCGACACGTTCAAAGGCTATAATAAGCCGGGAATATTAGCCGGTTTTTTTGTTCAGACCGATGTGGCTCCCGCAATTTTTGCCGGAATGGAAATTAAATATTCGCAGAAAGGTTCCCGAAAGCGGATTAAGCAAAATGATCCTGATCCGAAAAAATACATCATGCGACTGGGATATATTGATTTGCCGGTGTTTGCCGGATTTCGCACAAGCGACAAGGGAGCGGTGGTTGCCGGAGTTTCTGCAGGATATCTGATGCACTCTATGGAGTATAATGAATACGGGGAGTTTCCAAAAGACGATTTGCATGTATTTAAAAATTTAGACTTGCAGCCGTTTCTGGGATTTCAGTTTGACATGCTCGAACAGCTGAAGATTGACCTGCGGTTTGCTCTTTCTGTCCTCCCGATTCGCGGGCAGCCGGGAGAAGACGCCACTACATACTATTGGCTGAATAATCAGTTTAACAATGTGATTTCATTAGCTGCCTATTACAATTTAAGCAAGTGATGCAAAGTCATCAAAGGGCGTTTCACGAGGTGGACGCCAGTGTGGCAATGCTCACTTTTATTCCGGGAATTTTCAAAAGTTCAAAGGCGCATGCTTCCAATGTTGAGCCGGTAGTAACCACATCATCCACCAGCAAAACATGCTGATTTTCAAATTGCACAGAGTCTTCCACTCCAAAAATGCCTTCCACGTTCAGCCACCGTTCAAAACGGCCTTTCCGGGTTTGCGTCTGACTGTAAACCTTTCGGTGCAGGTTGCCGGTGGATAGCGGTTTCTCAAGTGCTTCGGAAATTCCGCGGGCAATCCATTCACTTTGGTTGAAACCTCTTTTGCGCAGCTTTCTTCTGTGAAGCGGTACTGGAACAATCATGTCTGCCGAATTGAAAACTGCGGATTCAGCTAAGCTCTCCCCAAATTTTCTGCCGGCTAAAAGTCCGAGTTCCTTCAGTCCTTTGTATTTGATGGAATGGATAAGCTCCTGATAGCGGCTTCCTTTCCGGTAATGAAACCATGAAGCCGCATGTTCGACCTGCACTCTGCCCCAAAAAAGCTGAGCTACCCTGTTGTATTCGTCATCTCCGAAACGGGTTACCGGCAGGTCAAACCAGCATTTCATGCATACATATTTTTCCTGCGAAACAAGCCTGTCATCGCATGTGATGCAGAGTTCCGGGAAAAACAACTCCGCAAAATCCCGTAGCATCTGAGAGAGTGAATCCATGTGTGAAAGGTAGGAATTTTAGTTGTCCTGCCAGGGCTCGAACCTGGACTCTTCTGATCCAGAGTCAGACGTGTTGCCAATTACACCACAGGACAGTTTTAAGGTTTGCAAAAATACAAAAAGTTTTAAAAAAGCTTCGCCTTTTTAAATTCTTTTGTTTTTAACCGGATTTGAAAATACACTCTTGCCGGTTAACTCTTCAGCGCCTCTCTTTCGTCTCTTTCGTTGCGCATCTGGGCATAGAGCTTATTGGCAAAAATGAAATCGTTGAGCTTTTCATTTCCCGAATCTAAAATTTCCTTGTTGGTTCCCTTCCATGCCACTTCTCCTTTAGATATAAAAACAACCGATTCGCCAATTTCGATTACTGAGTTCATGTCGTGAGTATTGATAATGGTGGTCATGTTGAATTCCCTGGTTATATTTTGGAGCAGCTGGTCGATAACGGTACTGGTTTCCGGGTCGAGCCCCGAGTTTGGTTCATCGCAAAAAAGATATTTTGGGTTTAGCGCAATGGCACGGGCTATGGCAACCCGCTTTTTCATGCCGCCGCTTATTTCGCTGGGAAAGAGTTTGTAGGCAGCGGGTTCGATGTTGACGTGGTCGAGGCAAAAATCAACTCTTTTCTGCTTTTCCTTTGATGTCATGGAGGCGAACATATCTAACGGGAACCGGACGTTGGCTTCAACCGAGAGGCTGTCGAAAAGTGCGCCGCCCTGAAAAACCATTCCAATCTCGCTACGTATCTTTTTACGCTCTTTGTTATGCATTTTCACAAAGTTCCGGTCGTTATATAGGATTTCGCCATGGTCAACTTCATACAATCCCAGTATGGATTTCAGCAAAACGGTTTTTCCCGAGCCGCTTCGTCCGATAATCAGGTTGGTTAAACCCGCTTCAAACTGTGCTGAAATGTTTTTCAGAACTTCAATGTTGTCAAATGACTTGTATAGATTTTTAACTTCAATCATGTCAGTAAAAGTCGGGTTAGAATCAAATCGGCTAACAGAATCAGAATATTGGTGTTTACCACTGCTTTGGTGCTGGCAGTTCCTACTTCAAGGGCTCCGCCCTGCACGTGATACCCGTAATAGGCAGGCACAGAGGCTACAATGAACCCGAAAAACAGGGATTTAATGAGTGAAAAAGTGACGTAATAGGGCACAAAAAGCCACTGAATTCCGGCAAGATAATCGGTCATGGAAATAACGTTGGTGAAAACACCTGTTACCAGCCCGCCAAGCAGTCCGAAGAAAACGCTGATAATAAACAGAAAGGGGAAGATGAAAACCACAGCTATAATTTTGGGAAGAATGAGGTAGCTGGCTGAATTCACTCCCATGATTTCAAGGGAATCAATCTGCTCGGTTACGCGCATGGTGCCAATTTCAGAAGTGATGTTGGAACCGATTTTCCCTGCCATAATCAGGGCAATCATCGTTGAGGAAAACTCCAGAATCAGCGTATCCCGTGTGCCAAGCCCGATTAGTGTCATCGGATAAATGGGATTTGCCATACTGTAGGCAAACTGGATAGTCATAATTCCACCAATGAAAATGGAAATGATGATGACAATCCAGACGGAGTTGGTTCCCAGTCCGTCCAGCTCGTGAAGCAGCTGTTTTAAATACATTCTATGCTTTTCCGGACGGGAGAACACTCTGCCTAACATTTGAAAATATAGTCCTACGTGTGTGAAAAATTGCATAATATTCTATTTGTAATTTTTAATGAAATAAACCCGGTTTTGCCAATTCCAAATCATAACCGTATATAAATTCTCCTGCCGTTTTCATTTATGTTTGAAAAAAGTGTACTCATTTATTCATTTCAATTTTGAAGCGCTGCCACAAATTTACAACATAAAGAACGCAAATAAAATTTAGAGCATGCAAAATCAGTTTGTGAAAACTATTTAAAACATCCGTTTTTTCAAGCTTATTCCTGTTAAAGTTTTAATTTTGTCATAAAATGAAGGCGGCATGAATTTGAAATCATACGGACACAGTTGAAAATTATGGGATTCTCTATTTTACCTTTTACAGTATTTAATTTAAGCATATAAATTTAATTGAATGAACAACAGTTATTGTGTAATCATGGCTGGCGGTGTTGGCAGCCGGTTCTGGCCACTGAGCCGTCAGGCAAGACCAAAGCAGTTTTTAGATATTTTAGGAACCGGAAGAACACTGCTTCAGCAAACTTTCGACAGGTTTGTAACATTTATTCCCATTGAAAATATCTTTATTGTAACCAACGTCAGATACAAAGAGCTGGTGATGGAGCAGTTGCCCGAACTCAATGAGAAGCAGTTGCTTCTGGAGCCATTGCGCAGAAATACTGCTCCGTGTGTCGCTTATGCATCCTACAAAATTAAAACTCAAAATCCCGATGCAAATATCATCGTTGCTCCGTCAGACCATTTGATTTTGAAAGAAGAAGAATTTGTCCGTCAAATTAAAAACGGTTTGTCGTTTGCAGAGAAGAACAATGCGTTGCTTACACTTGGCATCAAACCAAGCCGCCCCGAAACAGGATACGGCTATATTCAGGTGAAAGAGAAAAAAGAGTTTGAACAACTCAATAATCTCTATAAAGTAAAGACATTTACTGAAAAACCGGATATTGAGATGGCTCGTATTTTTATGGAAAGCGGTGAGTTTTACTGGAACTCAGGGATCTTTATCTGGTCGCTCAATTCTATTCTGAAAGCTTTTGATAAATATTTGAGCGAGGTTTCGTCCATATTTGAAAAGGGAATGAAGCAGTATAACACTGAGGATGAAGTCTATTTCATTAATAAGACCTATTCTGAATGTCAGTCTATTTCCATCGACTACGGGATTATGGAAAAAGCAGAAAACGTTTATGTGTTAACTGCCGATTTTGGCTGGAGCGATCTCGGTTCGTGGGGTGCGCTCTATGATAACAAAGAGAAAGACAGTGAGGGGAATGTGATTATGGGTGAAAATGTACTCACTTATGACACAAGAAATTGTGTTGTAAATCTGAGCAAGGAGAAAGTTGCGGTTTTGCATGGGCTGGACGGTTACATCGTTGCCGAGTCGAACGATACTTTGATGATTTGCCGGAGAGAGGATGAACAGCAGATTAAACAGTTTGTGACAGACGTTCGCATTAAAAAGGGCGATTCCCTGGTCTGACCGGATTAACTTCCGGCTTGTACGCTTTTCAGGAGTGCCTCGGAAATAATGAAATCGGAAGGCCAGGTGATTTTTATATTTTCGCGGTTTCCCTCTACCAAAAAAATGGAGCTTCCGGTGCTTTCTAAAACCGATGCATCATCGGTAAAATGCTTGGAATATTCCTGTTCATAAGCTTTTTTTATGATCGATACACGAAAAACCTGAGGGGTTTGTACTAAGAGAAGATTTTCCCGGTTCATAGCATAATTATGATTTTCAATCACCTGGCGGATGGATTCGGCAGGCGGAATTACCGGAATTGCATTCCCTTTTTTCAGCGCTTCAAGATAACAGTTCTCAATGGTTTGAGGAGAAACTAACGGGCGAACTCCATCGTGGATAAAAACAACTCCCTCTTCAGGTATTTGTTGCAACCCGTTTTTAACGGAATGAAAGCGAGTTTCCCCTCCTGCCGCAACAATATGAGGAATGTCAAAACGGTGTTTTTCACACAGCCTTTTCCATGTTTCAATTTCCCTGCCGGGTAGAACCAAAACAAAATCGAAACCTTTGTCGTATTTGTAAAAAGCGTGAAAAGTGTGCATGAGCAAAGGTTTCCCGTTCAGCTCAACAAACTGTTTAGGAAGTGGCGACCCAATTCTTTGACCGCTCCCACCAGCTACAATAAGTGCATGTTTCCGAGTATTCAATTTATAAAAAAATGGTTACTTTGGCGTAAAAATAGTGTAATTTCAATAATCCATGGATGATATACTTCAATTTCTTAATCAGCTGGCAAAGAATAATAATCGCGAATGGTTTGCCGAAAACAAGGAGTGGTATCAGCGATGCCGGGAAAAAATGTTTTTTCTGGTAGATTTGCTGATTAATGAAATCAGAAAATTCGATGTGCAAATTCCGGTGACCGACCCGGCAGAAAATGTATTCCGCATTTATCGCGATGTCCGGTTTTCAAAGGATAAAAGCCCGTATAAAACCCATTTTGGGAGCTACATTTCCAAAGGCGGAAGAAAGAGCCATTTTGCAGGATATTACATTCATATTGCACCCGGCGAAAGTTTTGTGGGCGGAGGATTATATGTGCCTGAAAAAGAGCACCTGAAGGCAGTGAGACAACATATCTCACACTATCCTGATGAGTTTCTGGGAATTATAAATAACCCCGGATTTAAGGCAATTTATCCTGAGATGCTCGACCACCGGCTAAAGACAGCACCAAAGGGATTTCCAAAAGATCATCCCTATATCCATTTACTTCGGTATAAATCGTTTGTGTTTTCTTCACCTGTTACTGATGAAGAACTCATCGGCGAAAATTTCATTGAAAAGAGTGTCTCAGCATTCAGCCATTTATATAAAGTAAATTCCTTTTTGAACGAAGCGCTGGAAACAGCTTAAACTTCCTACTTTTGCGCGAATAGGAAAAACCAAAATTATGAAGAGAATCTTATTGGCTTTATTGTTGGTTTCCGGCTTGTTTTCTGCTCAGGCTCAGAATATTCAATTGCATTATGATTTGGGAAAAGACAGAAAATTTTTCACATCCACCGTTGAGATGTTTCGTCCCGACAACTGGGGAACCTCTTTTTTCTTTATTGATATGGACTACAGTTCCGATGTGCGAAATGTGAACAATGGCATTTCGCTGGCATACTGGGAGATTGCAAGGAGCTTTCAATGGGGTGAAAATCAGAAGTTCAGACCGCGTGTTGAATATAATGGCGGACTTTTTAAATTGGATGGAGATGATACGCCGTTTGTTCCCATTGAAAACTGCTGGCTTGCAGGCTTTGAAAGAACGTTTGCCTCTGCCAGTTTCTCGAAAATTTTAATCCTGCAGGCAAACTATAAATACATTAAAAATATAGAGGACGCCTCTTTTCAGCTGACGGCTGTCTGGATAATTCAGATGTTGAATGAAAAACTGACCTTTACCGGCTTTGCCGATTTCTGGAAAGAAAAGATGTTTTGGGGAAGTACCCACCGGTTCATGGCTGAACCGCAATTATGGTATAACGCAACTAAAAGTCTGTCATTAGGTTCAGAGATTGAGTTGAGCAATAATTTTGTAATCAATGGATTCAGGGTGAATCCAACGCTTGGATTAAAATATACTTTCTGAAGAAACGCAGGATGTTCTATCGGTATTAAATCTTTAATCAATTTGCCCTGTTTTTTATGCCATGTTGCACTATTTTAGTGATTTTGCTATTTTTGCACAAAATCTCACGGGTTGTTAGCTCAGTTGGTTTAGAGCACTACCTTGACAGGGTAGGGGTCACTGGTTCGAATCCAGTACAACCCACATCACTTTCCCTCAGATATTTTCCCTGATTTTTTCTCCCCTATTATCGTGTCCGTTTGGCAGTAATTGTAATTCCCGGCTCAAAATAAGAAGTATAAGTCATGGATGAATTCAGCTCATTTACAGCTTTCTGAATAACTTTATCATCGCGGATTGATGCACGGATACTCCCTTTTTGGTAATAGAAACGGGAAACAATTTCATTTTTGAGCAGCTCTTTGATTTCATCTGAAAAAGCCTCAAGGTCTTTGTCAAGATGAGGCTCGAGACGCACTTTGATTTTTTCGAAATCCTCTGAGGCCAAATCGTAGTATTTCTCTTCCTTTGCCTTTTCAATCAGCCTTTTCAGCATCACCTCCGATTGTGACTCGTATTCGATGTTTTTTTCTTTTACAAACTCCTTAAACTGGTTATAAATGGCATCCGAAATTTCAAACTCTTCCGGAGCAGCAATGCTTTGTGTCTTGTAGGAAAATTCGGTAGCAAAGTCGAAAATAAGGAATTTGGTAATGAGCGCTATGCTAAGGTTGCTCAGCTGCTCGGGTTCCAGCGTGATGTCGGGAACAATTCCGCCACCGTCGTAAACCTTCCTCCCTTTTTTTGTGGTAAATTCGGTAATGAGGGAGTCCGGCACATAACCCACGCTGCCATCCTCGTTGCGGTGCGAATAGTCCAGTGCCTGAATGCAGCGCCCGCTGGGAATGTAGTATTTTGCAGTGGTAACCTTAAGTTTTGTGTTGTAGCTCAAATCGCGCGTCGTCTGAACCAGTCCTTTGCCAAAAGTGCGCTCGCCGATGACAAGTCCGCGGTCTAGGTCTTGAATGGCGCCGGCAACAATCTCCGATGCAGATGCAGATGCTCTGTTGGTCAGCACGGCTATGCGGATAGTGGTGTCAATAGGGGCAGCACTTGCTGTGTAGGTTTTGTCCCACTGTTTTACTTTCCCCTTTGTGCTGACGACTTCAGAATTCTTTGGCACAAAAAGATTTACAATTTTCACAGACTCCTGCAACAAGCCTCCCGGATTGGAGCGCATGTCAAGAATGAGCGCTTCGGGCTTTTCCTTTCTCAATTCCAGAAAAGCTTTCTTTACATCTTCACTGCAGTTGACGGTGAAATTTGAAAGACGGATATATGCAGTTTTGGGGTCAACCATTCCGTAGTATGGCACAGCATCAATGGAAATCTTCTCGCGAATGACATCAACCTCAAAAGGTTTTTTCTCACCGGGGCGCTGCAGTTTTATTTTTACCGGTTTTTTTGCCGGTCCCTTCAGCAAACTGCTCACATCCTCCGTATTCATTTTTTCGGTCGATTTTCCTTCCACTTCCAAAATGATATCACCGGCTTTCAATCCAAATTTCTGAGCCGGAAACCCCTCATACGGCTCGGAAATAACAATTTTGTCGTTTTGTTTGCCAATCAGTGCGCCAATGCCGGCATATTCACCGGTGGTCATGAAACGGAAATCTTCCATCTGATCTTCTGAAATGAAGTTCGTGTAAGGGTCGAGAGACTCCAGCATGCCGTCAATACTGGTTTTTACCAGTTTGTTGGGATTTATGTCATCAACATAAAACATGTTTAACTCCCTGAATAAGCTGTAGTATATTTCAAGATTTTTGGCAATTTCAAAGTTTTTCTGATCGCGGTTGAAACTGTAAAAGCTCAATCCGGCAACCGCAATGATTAATATGCTGATCCAAATTTTTTTTAATTTCATATTTTACTTCTCCTATAATTTTCGAATGAACTGACAAAATTAATAAATATTACCCGATATTTTTATGCGATATGCTTTCTGCTGCAAGTTAAAAGATATTAATCGTTTGCAGAAGTGTTTGGAACAGTCAAAAGATGAGTGCACCCAGGGAAGCTATTTTTGCCAGTAGAACACGAAAAACATAGAATATTGCAAAACTCCGGCACTGAATTTCAGCTCTTTGTGTGATGTTATAATTTGCTGCATTTGTGTCATTTCCGAAATATTCCCTTTGTG
>MTBK01204746.1_pt1 | contig 10871 bp, 7 predicted proteins | sample 1535981 | NCBI WGS metagenome assembly MTBK01 (sample SAMN06109225, study PRJNA356200) | anaerobic digester metagenome | isolation source: biogas reactors fed with pig manure or primary and secondary sludge | place: Spain | collected 2016-06-30 | reverse complement strand
GGCTCCTGGTCGCGGCCGTGCTCGCTGTCGTTGCCGGGGTGGTTCTGTGGCGGATGCGGAAGAATAGGTTGCGGGGCCGGCGGGGGTAGGATGTGGGGACGAAGTTCTTCAGGGATCCCGGGGCGCCCGGGATCTGATCTTTTTGTAGCCGGAATGTGATGTGCGGCCTGAAGTGGTGTTTTATCGATGAGTTTTCCCGCAGGAACGAGGGGCGGTGGCCTGGCCGTCGATTCATGGAAATTCGCAACACCTTATACAGGCGCACAGGGCGAGAAAATAGACTGATTATCCTTCCAGATCCATCATAATAATTTGATTCACTTATACGGAGGAAGAATCAACAAACTCCATTAGGAAGATATATATAGATGTATACCAACTCTCAAACCTATACAGGAAGGAACTGATATCATGTCCCCAGAATGGCCACCTCCGCTTAACCCGATAAATAAGATTCCCGACATGGAATCCAGGGTTAATGATGCTTTTGACTCTTTCTTTCAGCATGCTACCGGGCACACCCCGTATCCATTTCAGCGCAATCTTGCAATATCAGAGGATTTTCCCGAAGTGATCAAGATCCCCACAGGCATGGGGAAGACCGATGCAGTAATCCTGGGTTGGTTGTGGAGAAGACGGTTTGACCCTCGATATGAGATCCGTCTGCATACACCCCGGAGACTGGTTTACTGCCTGCCCATGCGAGTTCTTGTCGAGCAGACCCGGGACAAAACAAAGCAGTGGCTCGAACGATTAGGGATCCTGGCTGCATCACCTGGCGATGACAGCACTGTTGCCGGCTTTGCCGAAGGTAACACAGGAGACGGCAGGCGGATCGCGGTCACGGTTCTCATGGGTGGAGAGGAGAGAGAATGGTGGGATATCTATCCAGAACGGGATACCATCATCATTGGAACCCAGGATATGCTCATATCCCGGGCTCTCAACCGCGGATACGGTATGAACAGATACCGCTGGCCTACTCACTTCGGTCTCCTGAACAACGACTGTCTCTGGGTGATGGATGAGGTTCAGCTTATGGGGCGAGGGCTTGCTACAACCACCCAGCTCCAGGCATTCCGCCACCGCCTGGGAACGATGGGTTCCCTCCCGGCACGATCTGTCTGGATGAGCGCAACCCTGGAGGAGAGATGGCTGAGCACAGTGGATTTTGATCCCGGGACGAACATTACCCAGACCCTGACTCTCGGCCAGGGCGACCGGGATGAACCCCTCATCCAGTCCCGGATACATGCAAGGAAGATTCTGGAGCAGGTCAAGATTGGTGCAGAAGATCTCAAGGGACTCGCCGGGGAGATTCTTGATAAACATCAGCGAGGGGCCCGAACCCTTGTTATCGTGAACACCGTTAGGCGCGCATCAGACCTCCATAAGGCGATCTCGAAGAGAGAGCCAGATGCAAAACTCATCCTCATTCATTCCCGCTTCAGGCCACCAGACCGGCAGGGGGTTGTCAGGGAACTCCTTGAGGAACCAGGCCCTGAGGGTACCATCATCATCTCCACACAGGTCGTCGAAGCCGGTGTGGACGTCTCAGCTAAAGTGCTCTTCACCGAACTCGCACCCTGGCCTTCACTCGTGCAGAGGCTTGGAAGGTGCAACCGGGCCGGCGAGTACGACGATGCCCGGGTATACTGGATTGACGTACCCACCGATAAGAAATATACTGCCCTCCCCTACACACCCGAAGAACTGGATAGATCCCGGGAGGTGCTTCTCGGCCTGGAAGGGCAGAGTGTGGGCCCTGAACACCTACCAGATCTTAAACAGAAGATCATTCACGAGCAGGTGGTACGCGAGAAGGACGTGATAGAGTTGTTCGACACCACGCCCGACCTTGCCGGGAACGATCTGGACATCTCCCGCTTTATACGCGAAGCCGATGACACGGATGTTCAGGTATTCTGGCGAAATCTCCCTGAAGAAGGCCCGGGGGGTGAAAATCCCGAACCACGACCACACAGAGACGAGATCTGTGCGGTTCCGATCGGGGAGATCCGCGATCTGGTTAGAAAAGGCGAAGATGCCTGGATCTGGGATACGCTTGATGGCCAATGGATCCGGGCCAGAACAGATTCGATCTATTCTGGAATAACCCTCATGCTCCGGGCCAAAAGTGGCCACTATACCCCGGCCGGTGGATGGGACATCAGATCGAAAAAGGCTGTTCCGGTCATCCAGAGAGAGGATGATTCTGTTGACGTTGATTATTCCAGCAACGAATCGGCTATTAGTGACTGGATGTCGATCGCAGAGCACACCGACCAGGTATGTGGAGTGATGACCACGATCCTCGATGCGCTCGGGTTAGAAGACCGATGGAGAACCTCCCTGCTCGAAGGGGCACGCTGGCATGATGCCGGGAAGGCGCATAGATCCTTCCAGGCGTTGCTGAAGAAGGAGGCGTTGGAAGAGTTTGATGACCCTCCGGCCGCAAAAGCACCTCAAAATGCGTGGAAAGGCAGATTGCCTATCAGACCAGAGGAAGAGGAGGAGAGGCGCAAGCACTTCCGGCATGAACTCGCCTCGGGGATCGCCGCGCTCCAGAACGGCAGGGATGATCTTGTTGCGTACCTGGCCGCAGCTCACCACGGAAAAGTACGCCTGTCGATCAGGTCGATGCCGGATGAGAGGCGTCCCCCTGACCAGAACGTCCGCTTTGCCCGGGGAGTCTGGGATGGTGACGTCATTTCAGAGACTGATCTCGGCGGAGGTGTCACTCTACCACAGACAACGATCGATCTCTCCTTCATGGACCTCGGTCACGGTGCCAACGGCGCAAGCTGGCTTGCACGCACTCTTGAATTGAGAGATCGACCGGATATTGGCCCCTTCCGTCTCGCCTTTATGGAAGCCCTGATGAAAGCCGCCGATGAGCGGGCGAGCGGGGGTGAGAGAACATGACCCGTATAGCACTTACCGGTTGCACTTCAGAGCCGTTCTCCTCATACCTGACAGGGCTTGCTGTCCTCCGACTGGTCTCCGAACAGAAAGACCGGGATGCACGAGGGTGGTGGGATGGTGGCATCTTCCATCTCGAATCGAGCCTTGACGAGGAAGGACTCCTGAACTTCTTCCTGAATGAGTATGCCCCCACTCCCATCGTATCGCCATGGAACGGGGGTAGCGGGTTTTATGGGGGTGATAACACCGAAGGCATGGATGCGATTATGCAGAGCGACTCAGATCGCTTTGTTCTCTATCAGGAGACCATCGAGAAGGTCAGAGCATTCCCGGAGATGCCGGAGACGAAGTTATCTCTAGGAAGGATGCTGGAGCTACTGGAGAGCGGCACCCCGGGAAAGCCCGGGAAAGGAGCACTCGCCGAAATGAAAAAAATCCGCCAGGTAGCAGATCGCACGGCTCCTCTCTTCGCACCCAGAAATCCACTGGATCTAGCCATCGAAGATCTCGAGAATGAGGCGGAGGTGTCGAAAAGGGCGTCTTCAACGGAGGAAGAGCGGGACAAGGCGGTAAAAGATCTGATCAAACCAGCCAGGAAGATCCGGACCGAGATCCAGAAAAAGATGCGTGATTCGGGGAAGATTCAGATCATCCAGGCTTGCCGGGATAGACTTGACCCGAATGTGGTGGAGTGGATTGACGCTGTAGCAGCGATCAGCCACGCCGGCGAGGCAGAATTTCCACCAATCCTGGGAACCGGTGGGAATGAGGGACGGCTTGAGTACTCCAACACCTTCATGAGGTATCTCTCTTTGCTCCTCCTCTCAGATGAACAGGAAAGATCACGCAATCTGCTCAAAAACACTCTCTTTGGTGATCTGACCGGCCACCTCCAGATAGCCAGCGTGGGCCAGTTCGATCCCGGGCGTGCAGGAGGTTTCAACCAGGGCTATGGTTTCGAAAATAAGGAATTCCCGATAAACCTGTGGAATTTTGTACTCACGATTGAGGGGGCAATCTCGTGGGCGAGCTCAGTCGCACGTCGACAGAGCACCGCCGGACCGGGATTCCTCAGGAGCCCCTTCACTGTCAGGCCGACACCGGTTGGGTACGCCTCATCCTGCGACAAAGACAAGAGCGATGCAAGGGCCGAGATATGGACGCCGTTGTGGAACTACCCTGCAGGCTACCGCGAGATCAGATCATTCCTGGGTGAAGGGCGAGCTGATGTCGGGCGGAGACCCGCATCAACCGGCATTGAGTTTGCGGAAGCTGCATCATCCCTCGGTGTGGATCGTGGTGTCACAGAGTTTGTCCGGTACAGCCTGCTGAAGCGTAGGGGTGATAGTTATGTGGCCCTCCCTGCGGGTAGATTCCGGGTCAGCGCCAGAACCGAGAGCGATCTGATCAGGGAGCTCAACCAGATCCTGCGATCTGTTGACGGTTTCTTACGGAGGTTCAGAGGAGATGGGCCTCCAGCCAGCTTCTCATCGGCGAGGAGGGAGATCGACGAGGCCATCTACACCTTGCTCATCCACGGGGGCGCAGTACACGTCAAGTATCTTGTTGCAGCCATAGGAAGACTGGAACGACTCATAGCCCGGCGGGGGCATGAGCGGGATCCGAAACTCGCCCGCCCGGTATCAGGCCTGAGTCCACAGTGGATTGCTGCTGCCGATGACGGGAGCATAGAGGTCAGGATTGCCGTAGCCCTGGCATCGATCGGAGCCACTGGTGATGTGGGCTCTATCAGGGCTAACCTGGCCCCGGTGGATCCCAAAATGCCCTGGAGATGGGATAATGGTCGGGGCCAGGTTGCGTGGCATGGGAACTCGCTCACTTCCAGACTTACCTCCGTGCTCTCCCGGAGGATGATGGACGCTCAGAGAACAGGCGCCGAACGAAACCCTCTCTGGGGATCGATCGCCCTCTCCCCGGAGGATGTATCCGCCCTGATAGATGGGACGGTCGATGAATCCCTCGTTGAAGACCTGTTGTTTGGTTTCACCTGGATCCGATGGAGTGACACTGAAACCCTCAGTACTGTTCGGAGAGACCTGACCCGGAGTGGGTGGGGTAGACCCATCATCAGGAAACTGGTGCCTCGCTCGTTTGCGCTACTAAAACTTCTCTTCCTGCCCGGGGGGATCAGGGTAAATGGCGAGAGAGTAACGATCAGGCCAGAACCCTCCATCGTCCCCCTCCTGAAAGGGGGACATATACAGGATGCATGCCGGATCGCCGCGAGGCGCTTATCTTCAGCGGGATTTGTTCCCATCACATCAAGCTTCCCCAACGGGGACGATGGCGTTCGTATAGCTGCAGCCCTTCTCCTGCCGATCCAGAGTGAGCAGGAGATTATGAGGCTTGTTATCAGACCAAAACAGGAAAAAACGTAGTATAAACCGAAAAGGATGGTATTTACATGACTGAAATTTCACGTGAGATGGAGACGCTGAGGGACATTCCCCGGCTTCTGCTTGAGGTCGAGCTTCAGCCCGTTCAGGGCGACCGTTTTCAGCCAACAGGCTTTCCGGACCTGGGTGCGGCGATTTACGAAAGGCCTGACGGAAAACGGATGATTCTGGTTGAATCTTCCCAGTCTGTCGCAAACAGGCTTGAAGAGACCTGCCTTGAGGGATCTGGCCCGGAGATAGCACAGGAACTCACCGGCCTCCCATATGTCATGGCGGAGCTTGGTGGGGCGGTCGAGACTATGACAAGTTCGCTCGTTGAAGCTCACCGCATAAACTCGCCGTTCATCATAACTGACAAAGGGTTTAAAGAGGCGTTCAAGAGCAAAGCAGAATATGAGGCTGGGAAACCGCTAAACTGGAAGAAAATCGCTGAGGCTTTCTTCTTCTACGATCCAAACTCACTCCTCCATGGGGCGTTCATGGCTAACCTTGAGGATGGCAGGGTCAAGGTTCAACGCGCACTCAGCGGCTTCATTGAGGCAGAGGGGATTCGGGAGGCTGCATCAGGCGGGGTTAAGAACAACCCGCTGGATCCCACCGGCAAACTTCGAGTTCCAAGTCACGATAAAGATGTGTACGGAAACGTTCCTTACCTCCGCATGGAGTTCACCGCTGATCGGATCGCTGCTTATTTCAACTTTGATCTCGCCCTCCTTGAGGGTTACGGCCTTGTTCCAGATGCAAAGGATTTGCTTGTAGCCCTCGGACTGTATAAGATTCGCAGGTTCCTGGATAGCGGGCTCAGGTTGCGGACTGCCTGCGACCTCGCGCCAAAAGATGGTATCAGGGTAACGATCCCTGAAGATTTCACCATTCCCGATGAAGAAAGTCTGCTTAAACACGTTCAGGAAAAGATCAGGACATGCACTGAGAAAAAACTCTTTGCGGACCCGCCGGTGACTGTGCTGAAAGCTGACGTAATCTGGAAGGGATAGAGGATATGAGGCGGTATACGAGGAAGGAGAGATGGGATCGTATGGGGATCTCAATATGCTGGTCGTCGAGCTGAATCTACTCGCGGGACGATTCCACGCGACGTCCTGGGGACGCAACGTAAACGAAGGAGAACCTGAATGGCCTCCGTCTCCGTACAGGTTTATCCGGGCGCTTTATGATGTCTGGAAGCGGAAGTTGAACGACTGGCCCGAAAACCGCATCGAACCAATCTTTGCGGCCCTCGCATCGGAACCTCCTGTATTCTACCTGCCGGCAGCGAGTGCATCTCACACCAGATCCTACCTCAGTCAGAACGATAAAAATGTGGAGAAGAAGCAGCTGATATTCGATGCTTTCGTCGTGGTCGAGAAGGGTTCAAACCTGCTGATGATGTGGCCGAATACCGATCTCGGCGTGGGTCAGAGGGATGACCTGGATCAGATGCTCAGCCTGATGAATTACCTGGGCAGGTCGGAATCATGGGTAGCCGCACGACTCTGTTCTGATATTAAGGGGATAAGCTGGAATTGCGCTCCGAATAGCGGTTCCAATAGCAAAGGAGACCTTGAACTCGTCAGGGTTGCCTGCCCGATTCCTGAATCCATCTATACCGCTAACCCTTACATAAGGCCACCCCGGACGAAGAAGGAAAAACCCAAGACACTGAGCTGGCTGGACGCACTGGCTTTCACCACGGATGAGATGCAGAAAGCTCGCCTGAGCGTTCCACCCGCTTTTCAGTATGTTGACTACCTGCGTCCCGCCGGATGTTTTGGCGTTAAATATACTCCGCAGATTTCAAAACGTGAGGCAGCATTCAGCGGGGTGATCTACGCTCTCGAGTCACGGGTTACTCCAGCCGTAACATCGACCCTGGAGGTAGCAGAGCGAGTTCGTAGCAAACTGATGGGAATCCACAAACGAGTGGTCAATGACCCGGCAAAGGTCTCTCCCAGGTTCAGTGGTAAAGGGGAGAACGGTAAACCTCTGCAAGGTCATCAGCACATCTATGTGCTCCCCATCGACCGGGACCGGGATGGGTGGTTGGATCATCTCATCATCACGTGCAAGGAGCCTTTCAGCCACGATGAAATAATCGCCCTGGATAGGCTTGACCGGGTGTGGCAACCCAGTGGGAAACCGGATATCTACTTCGTTCCGTTGAAATGGGGGCGAAAAGAGGATATGCTGGAAGCCGGCGGAACAAGGACTCGATTCACCAGCGCAACCCCATTCGTCCCACCGAGGCATTACCGCAAGGGGCGGGGGGCGTTCTCTGAATGGCTCGCAGATGAGGTGCGCCGGGAAGCAATCAACCATGGCCTGCCTGAACCTGTAGAAGTCAGGCTACTTGAGAAGCTTTCGATCCGGGGTGGGCGACATATCAGGTGGCTTGAATTCCGGAGGAATCGAAGAGGAGATCAACCGGGGATGGGCTATGGGTTTGAGCTGATCTTTGCAGAGTCGGTGAACACTCCGATAGCTCTGGGATACGGGGCCCACCTGGGATTGGGACAGTTTGTTCCTGCCCCGACTGGCCGATAAGCGATTTTTGTGCTTGTCTGATGGTCAGACTCCCCCTGGCCGTCCCGGATCCCATCCCGGAGGAGGGACGAAGTACTGGTGCGTGGGTCAGAGTTCTGGAACGACCCACTTTAAAAGAGAGGGAGAGGTTATGAGAAGGGAGGAGGGGCAGGATAGCGGATGGGTTCCAGAACTTATTCCTGCCCGGATGCTGAATGAGTTTGCCTACTGTCCAAGGCTCTGTTATATTGAGTGGGTTCAGGGGGAGTTCGTGGATAGCGTCGACACCGTGGATGGTCGGTTCCAACACAGACGAGTTGATGTTAAATCTGGAGCTGTGCCGACTGATGATGAGACCTATGAGACTTTCCACGCCAGATCGGTCTATCTCTCAGGGCCAGAGGTCGGCATCACCTGTCGCATCGATCTCCTTGAGGGCGAGGGAAAACGGGTCACGCCGGTGGATTACAAAAGGGGGACTGTACCCAATGTGCCGGGAGGTGTTTACGAGCCAGAAAGAGTGCAACTCTGCGCACAGGGGCTGGTTTTGAGGGAAAACGGCTTTGATTGTTCTGAGGGCGTGATATACTTCGTAAAGTCAAAACAGAGAGTTTCCGTGCCTTTCGATGATCTGCTGGTGAGGAGGACAAGAGAGCTGATCGATGCCCTCAGAGAGGTGGCCCGGATGGGGGAGATTCCTCCCCCTCTGGATGGAAGTGCAAAATGTGTGCGCTGTTCACTTGCCGGCATATGCCTGCCAGATGAGATCAATATCTTGAGAGAGATAGAGGCAGAGGGGGACGAAACCAGGCCAACACGGAAACTCGTCCCTTCCAGAGACGATCTGGTTCCAGTCTATATCGTCGGTTATGGTCAGATGATCAAAAAACGTGGCGATCGCCTGGAGTTCTGGTCAAGAGAAGATAAGGTAGGAGAGGCAAAGCTGAGGGAGATCGCCCAGTTATCTCTGTACGGAGGTGTGGCAATCACCACACCGGCCCTCGTAGATATCCTCCAGAGGGGTGTGCCGGTGTGTTACTTTTCTCATGGCGGCTGGTTCTATGGAATATCCCAGGGAAACACCCACAAAAATGTTGAATTGAGGATACGTCAGTTTGACTGGGCCAGTGATAATGCAAAGTCCTTGACAATAGCGCGATCTTTTGTATCCGGCAAGATCAGGAACTCTCGCACTCTCGTCCGGAGGAACGACCCAAACATTCCAAAAAGGGTTTTGGCATCACTCAGTCGTCTGGCAAAAGAGGCCGAGGTAGTAGAAAGCGCAGAGAGTTTGCTCGGGATAGAAGGGGCAGCAGCTCAGGTCTACTTCTCGCGGTTCGATAACCTTTTGAAGTCAGAGGACGTCACATTTTCATTTGAGAACCGGAACAAAAGGCCCCCGAAAGATCCAGTAAACGCGGTATTATCTTACCTTTACGGAGTTATGGTCAAGGAATTCTTTGTTACACTTCTGGCAGTGGGCTTTGACCCTTATCTGGGATTTTACCACCGACCAAGGTATGGCAGACCGGCACTCGCTCTCGATCTCATGGAAGAATTCCGCCCTCTCATTGCGGATTCTGTTACGATCACACTCTTCAATAACGGCGAGCTCACAGAGAATGATTTCATTTTCAGAGGATTGGGTATATCCCTCAACCAAAAAGGAAAGAAGACAGTTATAGCCGGTTATGAGAGAAGGATGACTACTGAGGTAACGCACCCTATCTTTGGATATAAAGTCAGCTACCGACGCATTCTGGAGGTTCAGGCGCGGCTCCTTGCAAGAGTTGTCCAGGGCGAGATCCAGGAGTATCCACCTTTCTGTACCAGGTGAAATGATGGGTGGTTTGCACGTGTATATTGTGAGTTACGACATCTCGGATCCAAAGCGGCTCTACGTTGTACATAAAACCATGAAGGGTTACGGCGATCCTCTGCACTACTCGGTGTTTCGCTGTCACTTATCTTCCAGGGGTAAGGTCGAACTGGTGGCCTCCCTGACCAATATCATTAAGCACGATGAAGATCGGATCATGATCATCCATCTGGGTCCGTTACACGGGGAAGCTGACGGCAGGATCGAGTATTTGGGGATTCATCCAGAAGTGAGTGACCAGTCAGCCATTATAGTCTGACCGTTGCGAGAGGTGAGGTGACGTGTAAGTTCCCGGGAGCCGCTCGAAAGGTTGCGAGAAGTGAATCCTACAGGACAACCAGGATGGAAAAACAAAGGATAATAGAGATAGCAGTGAAATGCCAGGAAACTACTGTTCTTTCAGAAAAAGATAGGACAACAAAATGCTGCCGGCGAGGTCATGCTTCGCCAGATAATATCGGTGACACAAGGTGGTTACAACGCTCCTACGGCACATTTTATTAACCTCGACTATTCTCATATATATGTGAGCTGTTACCATGTCTGAAAGGACATGGCCCCATTGAAGGGATGAAATTGATTGATACACGCGACACCATTGATTCCCAGTTACCATGTCTGAAAGGACATGGCCCCATTGAAGGCTCACATGATGATATGATTGCCTACACTGAATTTGGTTACCATGTCTGAAAGGACATGGCCCCATTGAAGGATAGTCAGGGTAATCGGGCGGAGGGCAGCATGGTCAGAGTTACCATGTCTGAAAGGACATGGCCCCATTGAAGCGCGCTTATCTGGGGTCTGAACCAGATAAATTCCCTCTTCGTTACCATGTCTGAAAGGACATGGCCCCATTGAAGCCTCCCAACTCTCTCTGGCAGCAGACCGTATCTCAGTTACCATGTCTGAAAGGACATGGCCCCATTGAAGCACGATCATCTTCGACCCGGAAGCCATCGACCGCAACCAGGTGGTTACCATGTCTGAAAGGACATGGCCCCATTGAAGCGAGTCACTTCCTCTGGCGTTCATATTCCACAGAGATTCGTTACCATGTCTGAAAGGACATGGCCCCATTGAAGCAGGTAAACCATACTGGAGAACGTCAAAAACAGGGTGTGTTACCA
>MTBK01191417.1_pt1 | contig 10876 bp, 4 predicted proteins | sample 1535981 | NCBI WGS metagenome assembly MTBK01 (sample SAMN06109225, study PRJNA356200) | anaerobic digester metagenome | isolation source: biogas reactors fed with pig manure or primary and secondary sludge | place: Spain | collected 2016-06-30 | reverse complement strand
TCTTGATCTGTGTTCAAACCTCCTGAAGGCGGTTGCCTGCAAATCCAGCCCCTTTCCGGGAACGCACCTGTGCAGTATGAGGGGAGCATCATGACCGGGAAGAGGGCATCTCTAAAGGTTATCGTTGCAGTACTCTTGTTTGCGCTGGTTGTTGTGCCGGCTGTTGCGGGACGGACTATTAGAAGTGGTGACACAATCTATACCGGCGAAGAGGGTCTTAACTTCGTAGGTTTTGGAGCACTTGGGATAAACCAGACCTCCGGTACGCTGGTTCACTACGCTGATCCCGTAGCAGGAGCGGTTGACAATATTATCCATATATACAATGCGGCAAACTTTGAGCTGAGCCCCGCTGCCGTTGGAGCAACGATCGGCTCCTATTATGTATTTGCCAGTGGATTCCCGGATCTTCATCCGGCTGATGCTGCCGGGTACGTCAACATCAAGAGGCCTGAAGTGGAACTCGACGTTGTATTGAGTAATTCACGGTCGTACTCTGTGGATGGCGAATTTGTTTCCCAGAATGACTTGTTGGAGTTCAAATTAGCAAACAATCTGGTCAGTCTGCCGGGTGCCACCATGAACATCGAGGTCACCCTGCCTGATGGTAGGATGACAACCCAATTTGGCGGTCAAACATTGAGCAATATTCCTGTTAACGAACATACCGTGTACAAAGGTGTTATCGACCTGACGGATGCCCCGCCGGGAACCTATACCGCTGTGGCGAAGTGGCCCAGCACCTCTGACTTCTATGGCAAGGGCTTTGATTTCAATATAGTATCTTTTAAAGTTGCTGCACCGATTACTGGTTCTCTGGATGTCCAGTCCACCCCATCTGGAGCGAACGTTTACGTAGATGGCACATACAAAGGCGTTACGCCGCTCGTGGTTCCCGGGTTGTCAGAGGGGTCTCACCAGGTAAAGCTAGTCAGGAATGGTTATAGCGACTATACCCGGATAGCTACCGTAACTGCAGGCAAAACAACTGTCTTTTCAGTAACTCTCCCCCCTACTCCCCCGGTTACCGGCTCCCTGGATGTAAGGTCTACTCCATCTGGAGCGAGTATCTACATAGGCGGTGCATACAAAGGCGTTACACCACTCGTGGTTTCAGGGTTGTCAGAGGGGTCTCACCAGGTAAAGCTAGTCAGGAATGGTTATAGCGACTATACCCGGATAGCTACCGTAACTGCAGGGAAAACAACTGTCTTTTCAGCAACCCTCCTCCCTCCTCCCCCGGTTACCGGCTCCCTGGATGTAAGGTCTACTCCATCTGGAGCGAGTATCTACATAGGCGGTGCATACAAAGGCGTTACACCACTCGTGGTTTCAGGGTTGTCAGAGGGGTCTCACCAGGTAAAGCTAGTCAGGAATGGTTATAGCGACCATACCCGGATAACTACCGTAACTGCAGGGAAAACAACAACAATCTCACCAGTTCTCATCCGTGATCCCCCGGTTACCGGATCTCTGGATGTCCGGTCAACTCCATCTGGAGCGAGTATCTATATAGATGGTACATATAAAGGCGGTACACCACTTGTGGTTTTAGAGCTCTCAGGAGGATCTCATCAAGTCAAATTAAGCAGAAGTGGTTATAGTGACCATACACAGACTGCCTTCGTAACAGCCGGGAAAACAACCATCGTATCAGCAACCCTCTCCCCTACTCCCCCACCAACCGGAGCCCTGAATGTCAAATCCACCCCCTCAGGAGCGAACGTATACATAGATGGCACATACAAAGGCATTACGCCACTTGTGGTCTCAAAACTTTCAGAAGGATCTCACCAGGTCAGATTAGCCAGGGGTGGTTATTACGAACATACGCGAACAGTTTCCATAACAGCAGGAAATATCGTCACCGTTTCACCAACTCTCTCACCTCGGTCACCAGATCCTCCCGAACAACCACCCGCCAGCATGCTTTTTTGGCTGATCGCAGCTGCAATCGTGCTTTCTGCAGGCGGTTTCATCTACACAAGAAAGAAGCGAAGAGCTCAAACAGATAGACCCAGAGCTGACGCAGCCCACTCATCTAACGCATCTACTGGCTATGGCACCGGGCGTGTGCCTCCCTCCGATGCAATAACTCCCCCGGGTAAGGCTGGCGCTTCAGTTCAGAAAGGCAGCAGCCCCACTCCAGGAAAATCAGGTACTGACGTTGTTTTGCCTGACAGAGGATCTGCTACACCGACCGCAAAACCGGAGATCTCCATAACACTGAGTCATACTTCCATCCATGCCGATGAGTGGGATAAGATCGGGTTGACACTGGTCAACGCCAGCACAGCCCATGCCTTTGACATCACCCTCACGTTCTCTGGCGACTTTGATACCGGACCGATCCAACCAGTTAACCTGGCACCAGGAACGAGTACAATTATTGAGGTGGGCATTAAACCACGAGCAAAAGGAAAAGTGCCACTGGAGATCATCGTCCGATACCGCGACGCTGGAAACCAGACTTACGAACAGACAACATCGTTCTGGCTCCTGGTAGAGTCTCGAAGCGACTCTATCCCACCCGGCTCTCCTATCCCATCATCGATCCCGCGCCCGGTAACTCCAGAGGGTCTGCCTCAAGGGATGGCAGATCGATACACTGCCTCTGAATTCATAGGGAAAGGTGGATTTGCCAGGGTCTTCAAAGTTCAGAAACCGGATGGTTCGTGGGTCGCTCTCAAGATCCCGATCACCCTGGATGCAGCCACGGGTAAGTCGTTCATCGCCGAACTCCAGAACTGGACAACGCTCGTCCACGAAAACATCGTCCGGGTCAACGATTACAACATCATGCCGTTCCCATACTTTGAACTGGAACTCTGTGACGGAACCCTGGCAGAGCTCGAAAAGCCAGTCCCACCCGAGCATGCAGCGTGGTTGATCTTCAATATCTGCGAAGGGCTGAAATATGCCCACGCCCGCGGCATCCTCCACCGGGATCTCAAACCGCAAAACATCATGCTCCGGGACGGTGTCCCGAAGATCTCCGACTGGGGTCTCTCAAAAGTGATGGCGCAATCGAGGACGACCACCATTTCAGGCGGGTTCACAACATATTACGCCGCTCCAGAGCAGATTGCCAACAGAACCAAAGGTCCGAGGACGGACATCTGGCAGCTCGGGGTGATCCTGTACGAATTAGTCACCGGCAGGTTGCCGTTCACCGGGGAGAGCATGGTCGAGATCGGGATGGCGATCGTTACAAGAGCACCTGAACGACCGGGCGCAGTTCATCCCGACGCGCAGCCACTTGATAACATCATCCTCAAGTGCCTTGAGAAACAGCCAAAGCAACGGTATCGATCGGTGGCCGCCCTTCAGAAAGACCTCGCAGCGTATCTGAAGATAAACTATACAGAAACATTGAAGGAGAGCATCCAGACAAATGATCTTTCCCGGTCGGCTTACTACTGTGGGGATCTCGTGTTGATCAGCATGAAGATCGGCAACCTTGTGGATGCGTATAAATACGCTGTCGATCTCGCGAGGTACTCGGCCGGGGAGGCACGAACACAGGCGGCTGAACTAGCTAGGCAGATCAAGGCGAGGGTTGAGATGGGGGCACAGGAACTCCCGGAGGAGCTGATCCGGAAGGCCGAGATGGTCGTGCATCAGGTGAGGGTGCAGTGAAGACCTCTATTCTGTGACGATCGGGAACGCTTCCTGGACCATAGAGTTCCTGGAGATCTCAGAGTCCGTGAAATGACCTTAAATCAAGGAAAAACTTCTTTACTGCGTTTTATAGCAGTATGGAGGCATTATTCGAGTGAAGAAACGCTATGAAGCCAAACATCAGCAGATGGATCATTCTCCTGTTGGCACTGACCTGTGCCGTGCAGGCGGTATCGGCATTTAAAGTGACAAAAGAGGAGATAACACCTGCAAGCGGCGACCTTGAGGTAGGCCAGAGCGTTTCTGCACATTACGTTATTGCTTACAGCATGAATTTTGGCGGTCCAGAGGATGAGGCGTTTGAGTTCAGTACCGGGCTCCAGAGTCCCTCATGGACGTTCATCATCTATCGTGATGGGATCCCCATCTACACCACCGAGAGATCTGGATACTACCCGAAACTGGGGTCGTTTGAGCTCGCCTACAAAGATAGAGCTGAGCTGGATATCCAACTCCGTGGCATTGCACCCAAAACCTCATCCGGGGAGGTCGAGATAATCAGGCTTGAGCATATCAAGAACAAGAATGCGGTAGATAGCTACCGCATGACCCGCAAGGTCGTGAGTGCAGAGCAGATCGAGAGTTCTCTCGCGATCCAGCAGCAGAACCTCAAGAACCTGAAGGCGGATATCGATGCAAGGGCTGCAGAAGAAGTGGACATTTCTGCGGCGCAGGCCAAATACGATGACGCGAACAGGGCACTCACCAGCGCTGCATCAGCAGCCCCCTCAAGGGCGGCGGAGCATATCGCTACCGCTATAAAAGCCATGGATGAGGCGAAACCACTCCTCGATAAGGCGTGGGCTGAGAAGAATGTCTCCGATACCGGGGTGGCGCTTGAGTCCCTGGACAGCAAGATCAATTACTTTATCGAGGAGCGCTCCATGGGCGGGGATCCAAGGGTCGTCTTCATCGTGACAAAGCGTGAAAGTGCCGCCCAGTTCTACTCCCTGGCAAAAGATGCCTTGAATATGAACAACTACCCTCTGGCGCGCTCAAGGGCATCCGATGGTCTGAGGAAGGTAAACGAGGCCCTGGCAGATGCACACGCGTTTCGCGAGAAGATCTCCAGCGGCTCCCTGGATGTCCGGTCAACCCCATCTGGAGCGAGTATCTACATAGATGGTACGTATAAAGGCGTTACGCCATTTGTGGTTTTAGAACTATCAGAAGGATCGTATCAGGTCAAATTAAGCAGAAGTGGTTATAATGACTACACACAGACTGCCTTCATAACAACCGGGGAAACAACCATCGTATCAGCAACCCTCTCCCCTACTCCCCCACCAACCGGAGCCTTGTATGTCAAATCCACCCCCTCCGGGGCGAGCGTATACATAGATGGCACATATAAAGGCGTTACGCCACTTGTGGTTTCAGAACTTTCAGGAGGATCTCATCAGGTCAGATTAACCAAAGGCGGTTATTACGACCATACGCGAACAGTCTCCATAACAGCAGGATATGCAGCCACCGTTTCAGCAAATCTCTCATCCAGTTTGCCAGATCCTCCCAAAAAATCACCCACCACCATGTTTTTTTGGCTGATCGCAGCTGCAATCGTGATTTCTGTAGGCGGCTTCATCTACACAAGAAAAAAGCGAGGTGCTCAAACAGATGGACCCAAGGCTGACGCAACCCACTCATCCAACGTATCTGCTGGCTATGGCACCGGGCGTGTGCCTCACCCGGATGCAATATCTCCCCCGGGTAAGGCTGGCGCTTCAGTTCAGAAAGGCAGCAGCCCCACTCCAGGAAAATCAGGCACTGACGTTGTTTTGCCTGACGGGGGATCTGCCGCATCGACCGCAAAACCGGAGATCTCCATAACACTGAGTCATACCTCCATCCATGCCGATGAATGGGATAAGATCGGGTTGACACTGGTCAACGCCGGCACAGCCCACGCTTTCGACATCACCCTCGCGTTCCCTAACGACATCGATACCAGACTGATCCAGCCGGTTAACCTGGCGCCTGGAACGAGTACAATGATCGAGGCAGGCATTAGACCAAGAACAAAAGGAAAGATTCCCCTGGAGATTATTGTTCGATACCGCGACGCTGGAAACCAGACTTATAAACAGACGACATCGTTCTGGCTCCTGGTGGAACCTCGAAGCGACTCTATCCCACCCGGCTCTCCTATCCCATCATCGATCCCGCGCCCAATGACACCAAAGAGTCTGCCCCAAGAGATGGCAGATCGATACACTGCCTCTGAGTTCATAGGGAAAGGTGGATTTGCCAGGGTCTTCAAAGTTCAGAAACCGGATGGTTCGTGGGTCGCCCTCAAGATCCCGATCTCTCTTGATGCCGCTACGGGCAGGTCGTTCATCGCCGAACTCCAGAACTGGACGTCGCTCGTCCATGACAACATCGTCCGGGTCAATGACTACAACATCATGCCGCTCCCATACTTTGAGCTGGAACTCTGTGACGGAACCCTGGCAGAACTCGAAAAGCCAGTCCCTCCTGAGCATGCAGCGTGGCTGATCTTCAATATCTGCGAAGGGCTGAAATATGCCCACGCCCGCGGCATCCTCCACCGCGATCTCAAACCGCAGAACATCATGCTCCGGGACGGTGTCCCGAAGATCTCCGACTGGGGTCTCTCGAAAGTGATGATGCAGTCTGGAACTACCACTACATCAGGAGGATTTACGGCATACTACGCTGCTCCTGAACAGATCACCAATAAGCCCAAAGATGAACGGACCGATATCTGGCAGATCGGGGTGATCCTGTACGAATTAATCACCGGCAGGTTGCCGTTTACCGGGGAGAGCATGGTCGAGATCGGGATGGCGATCGCGACGAAAACACCTGAGCGGCCGGGCGCGGTTCACCCGGACGCAGAGCCGCTAGATAAGATCATCCAGAAGTGCCTGGAGAAAGATCCGGATCAGCGGTATCGGTCGGTGATCGACCTCCAGAAGGATCTCACAGCGTACCTGAAGATGAATTACATAGAATCCTTGAAGGAGAGTATCCAGACAAAGAATTTCCAGCGCTCAGCCTATTATTGTGGAGATCTTGTACTGATCAGCATGAAGATCGGCGACCTGATGGCTGCATACAAGTATGCAAACGATCTCGTGAGTTACTCAACCGGTGAGGCACGAAAACAGGCAATCGAACTCGCCCGGCAGATCAAGGCAAGGGTCGAGATGGGGGCACAGGAGCTCCCGGACGAGCTGGTCCGGAAGGCCGAGGTAGTCGTGCATCAGATCAGAATGCAGGGATGAAGTTCTGTACAGAAACCCTCCTGAATCGCTGCTTGCCGGCAGGATGTCTCCAGTAACTACCCTTTTTGAATCTCTCCCGGGAGTCCCCCGCCTCCTGTATGAAGTCACCAATCTCTTTACATCTTCATATTTTCCCGTTCAATATTCCTGCAGAGCATCTCCAGCATATCGATGCGGTCACTCTGGATCGAGATGCCTTCGGCGATCATGTACTCAATTCCACGGCATGCCCGGTCCAGATCCTCCTGGTATGCTTTTGTGAGGTATCCAAGGTCAGTCAGGGCATAGAGAAGCTCCTTTCGGTTATTAGCCCGGGCATGGATGAGGACGAGTTCTATGGTTACACTCACCAGTCTCAGCGTCAGATACCGGATCTCATCGGGGTTCGTACTGACCAGAAGGCTCTCCTTTAGCTCCTCGGTCACCCTGTCAAGGGTGAGTGATTCAAGATCTGTGATAGCATTGAGAGCATCGATAAACTCCTCAACGGACTGGAAACGATCTTCTTTCTTCCTGGCTATGAGTTTCTCAAAGATACCGTCGTAGAGCCTGAGGGTTGGATCGTGGATAGAAGGGAGAATTATCCGGGTTTTGCCCGACAGGATCATGCCAAAAAGAGCCGTGGGTGACGATCCCTCATAGGGCATTTCACCGGTCAGCAGTTCGTAGAAGATCATGCCGAGGAGGTAGATATCCGTCCTTGCATCGGGCTTCCCGAACGTCGCCGGGTCAATCTGTTCCGGTGCAGCATAGAGCGGGCTGAAACCAACCTGCATGGAGAGAGAGTTCCTCGCTCCGATCCCGGCAAGCCCGAAGTCGGTAATCTTTGGGTTTCCCTCATCATCAAGCAGAATGTTCTGGGGCTTGAGATCCAGGTGGTAGATACCTTTGCCGTGAGCATAGATCAGGCCGTCGGCAATACTCCGGATGAAATCAAAAGCCAGCGCAAAAGGGATGGGTTTTGGGAGATCAGCCAGATCTTTAACGTGTATATCCCCGTCAGTATACCCGCCGACGTACTCCATCTCGATCAGGGGCACCGGGTAGATATCTGCGTGGTAGAGGGTGACGATATTCGGGTGGCGAAGGTTGTACCAGGCGGCGACCTCTTTGATGAAGAGACTGCTGTTCTTTTCATCTATCTGCGGAACTTTAACGGCCACAATCTCTTCGTCTGAGCGGCGCCGTGCCTGATACACCCTGGCAAATCCTCCTCTTCCGATCAGGCGCATCTGTTCGTATCGTGATGCAAGTGTATCCGGACCGGAGTCGGGCCATGTAGTTGTCGCTGGAGGAGAAGTCTCTTGAAGCTTCATTCTCAGTTCTTTGATTCGGCTTTTCGCTTCATGGAGGCGTGGTTCTGCAGCGAGTGCCTTCTGATAACACTCCATTGCCTGAGCCAGTGCTCCGGTATTGGCATAAATATCCCCTTTCATGAGCCAGGGTTTGCCGAGAGTTGAATTGAGGGCAATAGCACGATCATAGCAGGAGAGGGCCTCAGTATAATCGCCCATGCGCTGGTATGTGGTTCCTTTACCATACCAGGGATAAGCAGGTCTTGTAGCCCTCTCAATCGCCCTATCATAACAGAGGAGGGCCTCGGCATAATCGCCCATATCCCTGAAGATGTTTCCCTTATCATACCACGGTCTATCAAGACGGGGATTCAGGGCCAACGCCCGATCCTGACATTCAATGGCTTCTGTATAATTCTTCATCCAGTAGAGGGCATTCCCCTTGCCATACCACAGGAACGGATCCGACGGATTCATGAGGAGGCCTGCATCATAACAGCGGATCGCCTCCTCCAGGCGCCCCCCTCTCTTGAACGCATCTCCCTTCTTTCTCCACTCATAAGCGCTCTTTGCCATGGCAACCACCAGCATAGACAGTATTTTGGGTCTCCTCATGACGGAATTACTTTTATCAGCGGGACTTTGCTGATCCCGGTAGATGTGCCAGAAGATGCACCCGGTGGTAAGATCTATACGTGAACACCGGGAAAGTGCTCTGTTTTCTCTGTAATTCGCCTGAACCCTGTTTCCCTGGTTGATCATTCATATTCCACCTCTAAATACTTTCTGTTGCAGTTCGTCTCCCGGCTGAATCATGCTGAATACTCACGTATTTCATGCAACATTGTGCTATAGACACTTCAAAGAGCATTTACCGGCCTGTCGGCATCTATTTACTTCGCCCGGTTTATCCTGCGGAGGTGGAGCGGGAAGGCCCCGGTAGTTCGCCAGGCCGGATAGTAAGTCCAGAATCCTCAGCATCCAGCTGATGCCGTGAATGAGAAACCGAAATATTCATGAGTTCTCGCCGACATCAGTTTGTTAATCCGTCGTCTCTCGCTTCAGCGATGAGAGGAACCTTCGTTAGCGCATAATTGTATGATAATCGGGGGTATCATGGCCTTATTCTGGAAAAAATCGGACAGAAGAGAAGCACAACGCTTGGTCGGTGAGGGGAAGAGAGCGCTTGATCCGCAGCAAAAACTGGCCTGCTTCGATAATGCCATTCGCGCTGACCCGGACTACGCGCCAGGGTGGAGTAACAAGGGTCATGTTTTGCTCGGTCTTGGGAAGCATGATGAATCTCTTGCGTGCTGCTCAAGAGCGGTCGAACTCAGCCCTGATTATTCTCATGCCTAGAATGCCCGTGGGGATGCACTGAAAAAACTGGGACGGCATGCCGAGGCAATAAAAAGCTACGAGAAGGCGATCTCGCTCAAAAAAGATTATGCGTATCCCTGGAACGGGAAGGGTGACGCTCTCAGGGAACTCGGGCAGTACAGTCAGGCGATTGCCTGCTATGATCGGGCGCTGAAGATCAAATCGTTTTCCTGGCCCTGGAATGGGAAAGGGATTGCACTCACCAAAATTGGGAGACCTGACGACGCATTGGTCTCTTTTGACCGATCGATCAGCATTTCGCCGGCGTTTGTCTGGCCATGGTACTATAAAGGCAGAGTTCTCGAAGAGCTCGGAAGGGTTCCGGAAGCTGCTCACTGTTACGGTATAGCTGTGAAGATCGATCCAGGACTTCGCGATGCACAGTTCCGGTTGAATAAGATCCGGGAGATAGTAGCTGATGAATCGGCAAAGGGAGATCAGAATCAATCTGTTCCGCGGTCTTCTCCTCCTGCAATGAGTGATTTCCAGAAAGAACTTGCAGCTCTCTTCTTGCGCACATTAGAAGAAGGAAAATCTTCAGTCATTGTCAATTCCGGCGAACTCCACCGCTCCCTGGGAGGCTACCCGGGCACAAATCATCGCATGCCGGTCTGCTGTGATGCTATGTACCAGGAGATGCGGGCGGGAGACCAGATTCTCAGTGCCCCGCCAAAAGGCAAAGGGGCCAGCCTGACGATCCAATACCTGCTGCCCAGGCCCGGGAAGGATATGCCGTCCCATCATGAGGTGCCGGTGGACAATGGACAGGGAATCCCTGCAAGCCTCGCGTCGCGTTACACGAAGAGCATGCTTGTAGGCCAGGGCGGGTTTGCACGTGTATTCAAGGCCGTGAGACGGGACGGGAGCATCGTCGCAGTTAAAGTCCCGGCAACACTCGATCCCTCGACAGGTAAAACGTTTATGGCTGAGATCCAGAACTGGGTGCATCTCGATCACCGCAATATCGTCAGGGTTATCGATTACAATATCTTACCCACCCCTTTCATCGAGATGGAATACTGTAGCACCTCGTTATCGACCATAGATAAGCCAATCCCTTCTCATGAAGCAGTCATGCTCATGCTCAACATCTGTGAAGGCCTGAAGTACGCTCATGCCAGATCTATCGCTCACCGGGATCTCAAGCCGCAGAATATCATGCTCCGAGACGGCGTCCCAAAGATTACCGACTGGGGGTTGAGCAAGGTTATATCAAATGCTTCGTTCTCCGTATCACCCTCGTTTACCGCTCACTATGCAGCACCTGAGCAG
>MTBK01286769.1_pt1 | contig 10877 bp, 6 predicted proteins | sample 1535981 | NCBI WGS metagenome assembly MTBK01 (sample SAMN06109225, study PRJNA356200) | anaerobic digester metagenome | isolation source: biogas reactors fed with pig manure or primary and secondary sludge | place: Spain | collected 2016-06-30 | reverse complement strand
GAGGACAACGCCGAATACGGACTGGGTATGCACCTGGGTTCTGAGCAAATCAGAGAAAAACTGGCCAACTTGATGGTACAAGCACAAGACGAAAAAGACATCAACCAAGAACTGAAGTCCGTCTTTGCCGAGTATCTGCCCGTACGCAACAACTTTGAAGAAGCCGTTGTACTTGCAGAAAAAATGACTCCCATGCTGGAAGGATCCAAACAAAAACTGCTGCGTCAGATTTACGACCTCAGGGGCTACATAACCCCGCGCTCCCAATGGATCATTGGTGGTGACGGATGGGCGTATGACATAGGTTACGGCGGTTTGGACCACGTACTGGCCAGCGGCGAAAACGTAAACGTACTTGTTTTGGATACGGAAGTATATTCCAACACAGGCGGACAATCTTCCAAAGCTACCCCGGCAGGAGCCGTTGCCAAATTTGCTGCTTCCGGAAAGAAAATCCGTAAAAAAGACTTGGGTATGATGGCCATGAGCTACGGCTACGTATATGTGGCGCAAGTAGCTATGGGTGCCAATCACAACCAGCTGCTCAGAGCCTTGAAAGAAGCCGAGGCTTACGACGGACCTTCACTCATCATTGCGTACTCACCCTGTATCAACCACGGTTTGAAACGCGGTATGGGCAAATCGCAATACGAAGAAAAACTGGCCGTCGAAAGCGGATACTGGAGCCTGTACAGATACAATCCCCTCTTAACGGACGAAGGCAAGAATCCCTTTACACTGGATAGCAAAGAACCGGATTGGAGTAAATTCCAAGACTTCATTACCGGAGAAGTGCGTTACAGTTCATTGATTCAAACCTTCCCGGATCAAGCAGCGGAATTGTTTGTTCTTACAGAGCAGCACGCGAAGATTCGTTACGAAAACTACAAACGCCTGGCTCAGCAATAAACTGCTGACTAGATTTCTACAAGAAAAAAGGTGGCTAAAAAGCCACCTTTTTTTTACACTACTTTACTTCTGATTTTATCCCAAAGCTCTTTTTCTTTCCTCTCTGCTTTTTCCAGCCACTTTGAAGCTTCGTCCGTCAATGTACGTGCCGCTTCCCTATCGTTTAAGTCAGCCGTGTTTATATGTACGTTCAAATAGCCTCCTTTGATAGCTCCCAATACGGCAGGTGCTCCCACCCCGGCGTCTGTAACGGAATTGGGATTGCCTTTTTCAATCATATCTTCTATGATGTCAAAGACTTCATACGCTGTTCTCATAGTTTGCAGCGGTACTTCAGCAGCATAAAAAGTAGCTTGTTCAATGGCCCGGTCTCTGGCTGCTTTTTCTTCTTCCGTTTCTCTAGGCAGGGAAAAAGCTTCGATCACCTTCTTGTAAGAGCGCGTATCTTCGTCTACCAAATACAACAGCTTGCCTACCAAGGCTTGTCCTTTTTCTGCCCAATTGGAGAAATACTCCCATTGGTCGTCCCATCCGCGTTTGTGGGAAGATAAGTTGGCTACCATTGTTCCCAAAGCCGCACCCAGAGCTCCCATATAAGCAGCTACGGAACCTCCGCCCGGAGCAGGTGATTCGCTGGCTGTTTCCAAGGCAAATTCCTTACAAGTCAAATCGCATAAGCATTTCTCGTCCTTGTCTTCTTCCAGCAAGTATTCCAAAATGCGCGTTTGCGGGTCAAAAGGCTTCAGTTCGTTAAGTCCCATGGAACGAATGGCCGTGCGGATGATTTCTTCTTCCGGAAGCCCTAAGGAACGTTGCTGTTTGCGCAAGAAATATTTGCCGGCTTCCAACATGGCGTTTTTGGGCACCAAACCTACCAGCTCCGAACCCGTTACACGGATGCCGCGTTTGTTGGCTTTGTCACACACCTCGTCAAAAGCAATATGCAAAGGCGTTTGGGCAATGTTTGTCAAGTTCATGGACACTTGTGCCATGCCGTATTCCTTAATATACCAGCCGATGGCTTTGGTATGCTTCAACGTACCGGGTTGCCATGTTTCCTCCCCGTCCACCACTACTTTCCGACCGCGTTCCCTTACGTCAAAAGAAATGGCGTTGGCTCTGCGTACAGACGTTGTGTTCAAGTTGAAGTTGACGGCAATCAAAAAATCACGGGCACCAATAACCGTAAGTCCGGTCGAAGCTACCCGGTCTGAATACGTGGCAGGACCAAAATCGGGCTTCCATTCCGGATCGCCCAATTTTGCCTCCAGGCCTTCATACTCTCCGGCTCGGCAAACGGCCAGGTTCTTTCTCTTTTCTTCAAAAGCCGCATGCTCGTAGCAATACACAGGAATATCCAATTCTTCACCCACACGTTTTGCCAATTTTCTGGCGTATTCTACCGTTTCTTCCATAGTAATGCCCGATACGGGTATCAAAGGACATACGTCGGTAGCTCCAATACGCGGATGTTCCCCGTGGTGGTTGCGCATATCTATGTTTTCAGCTGCCGTTTTGATGGCTCTGAAAGCCGCTTCAATCACGGCTTTTGGTTCTCCTGCAAATGTCATCACGGTACGGTTGGTAGCCATACCGGGATCTACGTTCAACAACTTCACCCCTTCCGTTCCGGAAATGGCCGCTGCAATCTTGTCAATCGTTTTCTTATCCCTTCCTTCAGAGAAGTTGGGGACACATTCAATGATTTGTTTCATAAAATTATTCGTATATAAGTTTTATTGTATCTCCTAATTGGCGCTCCAAATCTTCTTTGTCCAGTTCAAAATAATGTACGGGATAGACGACGGGTGCACCTATCAAACGGGCCGCTTCCACAAATTGATCATCGCTCATGGTATAAGGCAGATTTTTGGGCAATACGGCCACGTCTATAGACCCCAATTGTCCCATTTCCGGAATCAATTCCGTATCACCGGCCGTATACACTGTAAAATCACCAAACGTCAATACGTACCCATTCCCGTATCCTTTGGGATGGAACGGCTGCCCATCGGGCTTTTTGTTGATGATGTTGTAGGCCGGAACGGCTTTGATGGTTATACCGTTCCATTCACAGGAATCTCCGTTGTTCAATGTTTTGTCCAAAGCTCTGTGTTCTTCTACGCATTTGGGTCCTATAAATTGGGTCTTGTCTGTAACTATGTGTTCCAATGCTTTTGGATCGTAATGGTCAAAATGTTCGTGCGTAAAAAGGACCATGTCTGCCTTGGGGAATGTACTGTAATCTGTCGTTTCTGAATAAGGGTCTATGTAGAAAACCCGTTCATTCAATATAAAACAAACGGCACCGTGCCCGGTTGGCGCAAGTGTGAGTTTTCCCAATGAAGTGTTAAAGGTTTGTGATGTAGCAAAAGTCTTCATGATGTAATTTCTCCGTTAAGTATTGTTGTTTCTACCAAGGGGCTTGTAAACGCATACGCAAAATATTCATAAGAAGGCATGGGGACCGTAATAAATACGTTGGCTGTTTTTCCTACCGTTATGGATCCAAAGCGAGAAGACAAATCCATGGCGTGGGCTCCGTTTATGGTGGCTGCATTGATGGCTTCTTCCGGTGTCATTTTCATTTTCAAAGACGCCAGCGCCATCATAAACTGCATATTCCCCGACGGGCTGGATCCGGGATTGTAATTTGTAGCCAAAGTGACAGGCAGACCTCTGGCAATCATTTCCCGGGCGTTGGCGTATTTCATTTCCAAGAAGAACGTAGAACCGGGCAACAACACAGGCATGGTATCTGATTGAGCCAAAACCTCCCATTCTTCCGGTCCGGTATGTTCCAAATGGTCCACCGTAATGGCGCCATAATCTACCCCCACCTGCACCCCGCCTGAAAAATCCATCTGGTTGGCGTGTACCTTAGGACGCAACCCGTGTTTGAGGGCTGCCGTGAAAATCCGTTCCGTATCGGCTACCGTGAAAAATCCCGTTTCGCAAAACACATCTGCATACTGCGCCAAGCCTTCGTCAGCTACTTTGGGGATCATTTCCTCCACAATCAAATCTACATAAGCCTCTTGCCTTCCTTTGTACTGCTGAGGCACAGCATGAGCTCCTAAGAAAGTGGCCCTTACGGTCAACGGCGTTTCTTCTCCAATGCGTTTGACCACGCGCAGCATTTTCAGCTCGTCTTCTACCGTCAGTCCGTATCCGCTCTTGATTTCTACGGCTCCCGTTCCAAAGCTCATAATCTCGCGGGCACGCACCACGCTTTGTTGGAATAGTTCCTCTTCCGACGTTTGTTGGAGCAACCGGGCCGAGTTCAAAATGCCTCCTCCGCGGGCAGCAATTTCCCGGTAAGACAAGCCTCGGATTTTGTCCATAAACTCTTTTTCCCGGCTGCCGGCATATACTATATGGGTATGGCAGTCGCAAAAAGAAGGGAAAACACATTTGCCGGCAGCATCAATCACCTGTGTTCCCAAGGGAATGTCTTCCGTATACGGACACGTTTCCATAGGACCAAAACCGTCAATGATGCCTTCGCTTATGTACAGCCAGGCGTTGTCTATACAAGGCAAGTGGTTCAGATCCTCTCCTTTGCATGCACCGGATGTACCTTCTTCATACCCCCTGCGTACTTGCACCAGCTGCTTGATGTTCTCAATAAGAATCCCATTCATGATGTAAAAAGTATTCTGCCTTGTGCAACAAAGGATACAAAAGCGTATCGTCTTCCACAAAAGGTACGTGATTTCTAAAATTTTCTACTAATTTTTCCAAAACCGGTGACGTTTTGGCAGGTCTTCTGAATTCCAACGCTTGTGCAGCGTTCATCAATTCAATAGCCAATACCCTATGTGCATTCTCTACTACTTTCATGCATTTGAGTGCGGCGTTGGCACCCATGCTCACATGGTCTTCTTGCGTTTGGGAAGAATCTATGGAATCCACGGAAGATGGGGTACATAACTGCTTGTTTTGGCTGACTATAGAAGCGGCCGTATATTGCGGAATCATAAATCCGCTATTCAAACCCGGCTTAGCTACCAAAAACGAAGGCAATCCTCTTTTGCCGGCAATCAATTGATTTGTTCTCCTTTCTGAAATATTCCCTAATTCGGCTACGGCAATGGCTAAAAAATCCATCGCAAGCGCTAAAGGTTGGCCGTGAAAATTACCGGCAGACACAATCATATCCTCATCCGGAAAAACGGTGGGGTTGTCCGTAGCTGCATTCATTTCTGTCGTCAACACGTGCGATACATAGGCTATACAATCCCTGGTGGCTCCGTGTACTTGTGGCAGGCAACGAAAAGAATACGGATCTTGTACGTGTTGTTTTTGCCTGTTAATCAACTCACTTCCTTGCAGATAGCTTAGTACGCGGGCAGCACTTTCTTTTTGACCGGTATGCGGACGGGCCTTATGTACTTCCGGTGTAAAAGGTTCCGGTCTTCCGTCGTACGCATCCAAAGAAAGAGTCCCTATCAGATCTGCTTTGTCGGCCAATTTTTTGGCTTTTATAAGCGACCACAATCCGCAAGCCAACATAAACTGCGTACCGTTTAGCAGTGCCAGTCCTTCCTTAGACTGCAACTCTATGGGCTCCCAGCCCATACGCTTGTTGAGCTCTTTTCCTGAAATCCGCTCTCCTTTATAATCCACTTCTCCCTTCCCTATCAAGGGCAGCGCAAGATGTGCCAGTGGAGCCAAATCACCCGATGCACCCAGCGACCCGTGTTCGTAAACAACGGGATATATACCGTTATTGAAAAAATCCACCAAACGTTGTACCGTTTTTAACCGGACGCCGGAAAAACCATAAGAAAGCGACCTGACTTTCAAAAACAACATCAATCGCACCACTTCTTTTGGCATCTCTTTTCCCATACCGCAAGCGTGAGACATAACCAGATTTACTTGCAGTTGTTCCTGCTCTTTTTCCCCTATGGCCACATTGTATAAAGCTCCAAAACCGGTGTTGACTCCGTACACCGGATTGTTGGAGTTACGAATCTTGTCGTCCAGGTAGTTGCGGCATTTTTTTATACGGTTTTTTACCTCGGGGGAAAGGTCCAGTTGTGCACCTTCTGTCAGCAGCTCCTCAACGGCAGGCAACCCTATGGCAGAAGTATGAATAATGTGAGAATTCATAAAAAATATTTAAAGATGATTACAAAAATACTCCAATTTCAGAAGATATAAAAGCAACCTCCTATTTGGAGAGAACATTTGTTTTTTTACCTTTGCCGTACTAACGTTTTAACATATTAAACCTTTATCTATTAACCTAACCAATTTTTCATGAAGAAAGTATTATTCTTTGTGCTGGCCCTGTTTTTAACGACAGCGGTCATGGCGCAATCGAGGGTTACCGGAAAGGTAACATCTTCAGAAGACGGTTCTCCTCTTCCTTTTGTGACTGTATTAATTCAGGGAGAAAGAGGAGTTGGAACAAACACTGACATCGACGGAAATTTTGTCATTGAAAGATGCCCGGCAGATGCAGTTCTTGTCCTTTCTTATGTTGGTTACACCACCATGCAAGTACCCGTTAACGGTAGAAACGTGGTAAACATTACTATGACACCGGATGCTCTGGCTCTGGAAGAAGTAATGGTGGTAGCCTACGGTACGGCTAAAAAAGGAACGTATACAGGTTCAGCCGCCGTCGTAAGAAGTGAAGCCATCAAAGACGTACCTACCATGTCTTTTGAAAAAGCATTGAGTGGAAAAGTAGCCGGTATGCAAATCACCACTACTTCCGGACAAGCCGGATCTGCTCCCAACGTACGTGTACGTGGAGTAGGTTCCATGAACGCTTCCAACGAACCGCTTTACGTTATCGACGGCGTCCCCGTTGTATCGGGAGGAACCGGCCAAATGAGTGACTACATCTACACGTCAAACAACATCATGAACTCTTTGAACCCTCAAGACATCGAGTCCATTACCGTGTTGAAAGACGCTGCAGCCTCTGCACTCTACGGTTCACGTGCCGCCAACGGTGTTATCCTTATTACAACAAAAAGAGGTCGTTTAGGCAAACCGGTCATCACATTCAAAACGTCTGTGGGTTTGACTCCTTCTTTTGCAACTGTAAACTACGATCCGGCCGGGCCGGAACAACAAGTAGAGTTGTATTATGAAAACTTCTTCAACGCCGGTAAATACGAAGGCAGAACGGACCAAGCTTCCAGCGAAAACGCACTCCGTCAGTTGAACAACCGTTTCAACAAACACGGTTATCGCTTTACTGCCGACGATCATTCCGTCAAATCCCTTAAGATTCACGGCATGACAGACGGAATTGAAAACCGTGAAGGAAAATTCTACGACTGGGGAGACTACCTCTTCCGCACGGCCGTTTATCAAACATATGATTTGTCTGTAAGCGGTGGTACCGATAGAGCTACCTATTACTCTTCTATTTCTTATACGAACGAACAAGGCCGCAGTACGCAAAACGATTTCAGCCGTATTTCAGGCCGTATCAACGTTACACAAAAAGTAGGAAAGTTTGTAGAAATCAGCTCCAGTGCAAACTTGGCACACAGCGTGCAGCACGGATTTAACGACACGCGTAACGTGTCTTCCAACTATTTCATGTTGCACCGCAACTTGCTATGGCCCATGTACTGGCCTACCGACTACAAAACAGGTAACCCCTGGACGGCTCGTTACGGAAGCTACGCATACAACCACTTGTATTACGACCAACATTGGGACAACTTTGCCAACGTACTTAGAATTGGTGTAAACGAAGCCATTACCGTTAAATTTATGCCGGAACTGGTTCTGAAATCTGTGTTGTCCTTTGATAATACCAGCTCCAGAGATCACGTCTACTATGACGCCAACCACTACAGCGGTGCCAGCAACAACGGATCTGTAAACGAAATGTTCACCAATTTCCACAAATTGGTTTCATCCACCACGTTGAGCTACGACAAAGAATTTGCAGGCAAACACAACGTAAGTGCTCTTGTAGGATGGGAAGCCGAAGAAAACAAAACGGACTTCACACGTGCATCAGGTACTAACCTGGCCACAGACGCTCTGAGTACAGTAGCTACAGCCGGTTCACACACCGCCAATGCCTACTATTGGGGCTACACCATGCTGTCCATGCTTTCACGTGCAGAGTACAGCTTTGACGGCCGCTACTACGTGTCAGGATCATTCCGTCGCGACGGTTCTTCTCGCTTAGGAGTCAACACACGCTGGGGTAACTTCTGGTCTGTAGCCGGTTCCTGGAGAATCAGCAACGAGGCTTTCATGCAGAACATCACCCAAATCAGCAACTTGCGCCTGAGAGGTTCCTACGGAGTCAACGGTACGCTACCGTCTACAAACTACGGATGGCGTGCATTGGCATCCTACGGCAACCGCTATATGGATGCTCCCGGTGGAGGTATTGCCAACATTGCCGATGCCAACTTGGCTTGGGAAACCAGCTACACCTGGAACGCCGCATTGGAAGTAGGGCTGTTTAACAACCGCCTGAACGCTACCGTTGAATACTTTAACAGAGACTCCAAAGACCTGCTGCAAAGTGTGCCTATTTCTACCGTAACCGGTTTCAGCAGCACCTTGCGGAACATTGGAGAAATCAACAACCATGGTGTTGAAATTGAACTGAGCGGTGATATCATCAGGACAAACGACCTTACCTGGAGCGCCGGCATTACCGGTTCCTGGATTAAATCTACAGTAACCAAGCTCTACGGCGGTGACGATATTGTCTGGTACGACCCCTACGCCGGTGACGCACGTGCCAAATTCGTTTACCGTGAAGGCGAGTCCACCTTGGCATACTACGGCAAAGAATGGGCAGGTGTAGACAGAGAAACAGGTTACAACCTGTGGTACCTGAACAATGAAACACAACCCGATTTGACTGTCGATGGACGTCCTGCCACCTACAGCTACTCAAAAGCAACGGAAGTAATCTTAGGAGAAGCTCATCCCAAATTCTTTGGCGGATTTTCCACAGACCTTACATGGAAAGGATTGTCAGTAGGTCTAAATTTTGTCTACAAAATTGGAGGTTACACGTATAACGCCCCAGGTCGCGATATCAACGACGACGGATACTACTGGGAACGTATCATGTCCCAATTCTGTTACGACAACCGCTGGACTCCTGAAAATAAGGATGCCAAGTATCCCCAACGGATTGCCATTGACATGGAAGACATCAACCAGAAGAGCAGCCGCCACCTGAACCCTGCTGATTATGTAAGGCTCAAAAACGTTACTGTTGCTTACACACTTCCAAGGACCCTGACCAGCAAAGTCGGAATCCAGAACGCCCGTATATATTTCAACGGAGCCAACCTCTGGACATGGGCCGCTCATAAAGAGTACGACCCCGAAGTTGGACATTGGGGCTCCAGAGGATGGGAGATGCCTATAGGAAAAACCTACACCTTTGGTTTGGAATTTAGTTTTTAATTAAATAACCGGATAACAACATGAAAAAATTACATATTTTATTTGCAATATTTGCAGTTGTTCTAGCCATATCTTGTGAAGGATTCCTGGATGTCAAACCCAGCAACCAAGCTTCAGCGGAAACATACATTACAAGTGCTTCCGATGCCAAGATTATGATTAACGGTGTCATGAGGCGTATGACTTCCTCTCTGTACTATGGCCGTAACTTCATTATGTACGGCGATGCCAAGGGAGGAGACTTTGCCCTTCGTTCCCAAGGAAGAGGTTTGGACCAGTTGTACACGTTTAACCACTCTACAACATCCAACTCTTATTCGGGTTATTGGACACACATATACAACTGCTTAGCCCAGCTGAACAACATCCTTGTTAATATTGAGCAGCTGGAAGAAGACGGAGAAGGCAGTGCCGCCTTGTCCAACTACAAAGGACAAGCTTTGACCCTCAGAGCTCTTATGTATTTTGATCTGGTTCGTATTTACGGCAAGCCCTACAATATGGACAAAGCCTCTTACGGTGTGCCGCTCATCCTGGAACCCCTAGATGCATCTGCACAACCTACAAGAGCTTCTGTAGAGCAAGTCTATAGCCAGATTTTAGCAGACTTGACGGCTTCCGCTCCCTTGCTTCCCAAAACAAAAGCCAACGGGTATGTAAACTACTATACCAACAAGGCTATTCAGGCACGTGCCTATTTGTACATGGAAAATTGGACAGCTTCTTTGGCCGCTGCAGAAGAAATCATCAATTCCGGCGTATACACACTCTATACCCCGGAAAATTGGGTGAACTCCTGGACCTCCCAATACAATACAGAATCCATCTTTGAATTGGCCATGCTTCAAGGAGAAGCAGACTTGACAACGGCTTCGCTCAGCTTCTACTTACGCCGCCACGGCCACGGATCCACCTCTGCTATGGGATGGTACATGGCCAGCGACTACTGGATTGAACGTATGAGCGAAGACCCGGAAGACGTTCGCTGGGGCGTAATGTCTTACGACGAATCCATTAACGTCACAGGCGTTGAGCGTTACGGTTCCTGCTACAAATACAGCGGAAGCGTAGACTTTGTAGGAGACGGCAAAGGATCACCCACTGCCGTAAATATCAAAGTCATTCGTTTGTCAGAGATGTATCTGATTGCTGCAGAAGCTGCTGTAGGTGCAGGCAACAATGCAAAAGCCGCCGAATACCTGAACGCCATCCGCAAACGTTCCCCCAGTCTGGAACCGGCTACCGCTGCTACAGTTAGCGTAGATATGATTCTGGACGAAAGGAGCAAAGAATTGTTTGCAGAAGGTCAGCGTTTCTTTGATATGATGCGTTTGAACAAAACCATCACTTTCAACGACGATTTCATCTATCCGTTTGTAGTCATTACACACAGAGAGAAAACAATCGACCGCACCTTCTTCAAAACCATTCTACCTATTTCTATTGATGAACTGAATGCCAACGAAGCCATTCGTTCCCAACAGAATCCCGGTTATGCAACCATCGATTAGGATGGAATAACGGAAGAACGTTAGTGATAAAAAAAG
>MTBK01094415.1_pt1 | contig 10884 bp, 10 predicted proteins | sample 1535981 | NCBI WGS metagenome assembly MTBK01 (sample SAMN06109225, study PRJNA356200) | anaerobic digester metagenome | isolation source: biogas reactors fed with pig manure or primary and secondary sludge | place: Spain | collected 2016-06-30 | reverse complement strand
GACCGTCCTGGGTCCCGACCGCAGAAACTACCATCCTCTCCGGATGCGGCCTGCTCAGCGCAGATCCGGGCCGTCTGCGACCTGCTCAGCGCAGGTCGAGGCCGTCTACCAGGCCGGTGAGCACGCGGCGGCCTGCCGGTTCGGCCGCCACACCCCCGGCGAGTATGTAGTGCTCCCGGGCCAGTACCGGCAGCATGATCCGGTTGGACAGGGTGAACGCCCGCCCGGTCGGTCCGAGGGTCATCTGGGTGGCGTGCGCCCGCATCGCCGCAACCTTGGCCGGCAGGTACTCGGGTGCATCCACCACGGCGCTGATCCGGTCGTCGGGGTAGCCGAACGGCACATCATCCAGCCGCACCCACTCGGGCTGCCCGTCCGCGGGGCCCAGCCCCGTCATCGCCTCCTGAAATGCACTGCTGGACACCACCGTCCAGAAGAACCGCGGCACCGGCCACCGCGCCGCGGCGGCGTCGAGGGCTGCGACGGTGACGTGGTGGGCGCGAATGTGGTCGGGATGCCCGTAACCGCCCTCCGGGTCATAGGTGACGACGGCGTGCGGCCGAAGCTCGGCGATCACGTCGGCCAGCTGCTCGACGGCCTCGGCTCCCGAGTCGACGAACGCCGGCCGGCGGCGCGGTGGGGTGCCGGGCATGCCGGAGTCACGCCAGCAGCCCGCGCCCCCGAGGAATCTGGGCTCGGATACGCCCAGGTGGCGCAGCGCACGGGTGAGTTCGCCGATCCGGTAGCCGCCGAGCTGATCCGCGCCGTCGACACCGAGCTGCGACCACCGGTCTCCGATGACTTCACCCTCCTCGCCGAGGGTGCAGGTCAACACCGTCACCTCGGCGCCCTCGGCGACGTAGCGGGCGATCGTGACCCCGTTGTTCATCGTCTCGTCGTCGGGATGCGCGTGGACGAACAACAACCGGGGCACCGTCATCGGTCTCCTCCTCGTTATGTGGGGTTTGCCGGGACCTACTGGGCCGTCTTCACCCAGGTCGCGGCGTCGCCGACGATGCCCACCGGCACCGCCCCCGAGAGCTCGACGTTCCGAACTGTCGGCCCGGCCGCCACGATGGTGGTGTCCTGCATGATCGGCAGCACCGTTGACATCGCCCACAGCTTCGGCTCGACCGCTGCGAGGACTTCCTCGATCGGGCGGGAACCGTTCAGCGCGGCGTCGATCTGGGCCTGGATGCCCCGGTCGCAGACCCCGGTGAGGTTGGACGGAGCACGGACCAGCGGGGCCGGGTCCGGTGCCGGTCCCGGCCGGCTCGGCGGGGTCGGACCCGGTGGCGTCGGNCCCGGTGGCGTCGGACCCGGTGGCGGCGAATCAGGCCCCGCGGTGGCATCGGAGGCGGACGGCGGAGTGGTCGGGAGGGGGGCGGCCTCGAGAGCCGGGCAGCTGAACCGTGACGACAGCGCAGTGGCCAGATCGCCGCCCGCCGCATGCCAGCCGACGATGGCGTCGATCCGATTGCCGGCCAGCGCCGAGCCGTAGAGCACCGGCGGCTCGAGGGCGGCCACCGTGGCGGCCACCCCGACATTGCGTAACTGATCGGCGGCGGTGTTGGCGACGGCGACGGAGGTGGGGTCGTTGGCGGCGGCCCCGATCACCAGGGTCAGCCGCTGGCCGTTTCGGCTGATCCGACCCCTGGTGGGCTCCGGAGCGGCGGGTGTCGCCGATCCCGGGGCCGGGGTGGGCGGAACCGGCGACGCGGTCGGGCGGGGATCCGCACTGGGGGTCACGCTGGGGCCCGCGCTGGGTTTCACGCTGGGGTTCACGCTGGGGTCCACCTGGTAACCCGCCTGGGCGAGAAACTCCAGTGCGCGTTCCGTGCCGACCGGTTCCGGGGCGGTGGCCTCGTAGCCCGGGTCGCTGGGGGCACGGACCAGCGACTGGTCCAGCGTCACCGAGTTGTCGCTGCCGGCGGCGACCGCTGCCAGCAGTTCGACGTCGAGCAGGCCCAGAATGCCCTTGCGCACCAACGGATCGGACAGTGTCGGCTGCTGGCCGCGGAGGGTCAGTTGCAGCACCCGGGGGGTGGTGATCCGGGCGGTCCGGACATCCGGGATCGCCGAGAGTTGGGCGAACGCGGCCGCCCCACCGTGCACCTGAGCCACTTGGGTGTCGCCGTTGCGGATCGAATCGGCCAGCGCGGCGGGCGCCCCGGCCCGGCGGAACAGAATCTGGTCGGGGCTGGCAGGTGTGCCCCAGAACCGGTCGTTGCGAGCCAGCAGGATCTCGTCCCGCTGCGGGTCGATGGTGTCCACCCGGAACTGCCCACCCGTCACCGGCAGCGCCCGGACCAGCCCGGCGCTGAATCCCCCCGGAACGTCCTTGACCAGATGCCCGGGCAGCAGATTGTTGAACAACTCGCGCCAGGCCGGGTACGGCTGGGAGAACGTCACCACCGCCGTCTTTCCACCGTTGACCGACTGCACGCCGGTGATGAGGTCGTAGCCGGCGGGGTCGACCACTCCGGGTTGGCTGACCATCTGCCGCCAGAGGTACCAGAAGTCGTCGGCGGCGATCGGCGCGTTGTCGGTCCAGGCCGCCTCGGGCCTGATCGTGTAGGTGACGGTGAACGGCCGATTACCGGTCACCTCGGCCGATAGCAGCAGGGCGGGATCCATCTCCCACCGTGATCCGCTGGGAGAGCCGGGGTCGGGGACCGGCCGGAAGGAGCTGGGCAGCACCAGCGCGCTGATCGCCGAGTTGACCGGTGACTGGTCGCTGAGCAGGTGCGGATTGAAGCCGGCGCCGACGGAGTCGATGGCCATGATGATCTGGGCGGCCTTCGGCGGCGGCGCCGCCGATTGGGTCGTTTCGGTGCTCTGCGGGGCCGGCGGCGGGTCTACCGTGCAGGCCGCCCCGACGACAACGGACAGCGCCGCGGCCACAGCGCGCAGGGCGCGCGATCGTCCTGGCACGGCTTTCAGGGTATCGACCCCACGCCCGGGATCCCGGTCATGCTTTGACCGCTTTCGCGCGCGACCGGCTGCGGGCCCGCAAGGTCGCGTCAAGTTCGACCTTGCGCACCCGAACGATCTCCGGGGTGACCTCGACGCACTCGTCGGCGGCACAGAACTCCATCGCCTGTTCCAGATCGAGTTCCATCGGCCTGGCCAGCGTCTCCATCACGTCCGCGGTGGAGGACCGCATATTGGTCAGCTTTTTCTCGCGCGTGACGTTGACGTCGAGGTCCTCGGCACGCGGGTTGATGCCGACGACGTGCCCCTCGTAGGTCTCGTCGCCGGGTTCTACGAAGAATGTGCCGCGGTCGGCGAGCTGGATCATCGCGAAGGGGGTCACCGAACCGGTCCGGTCGCTCACCAGCGACCCGGTGTGGCGCGCCCGGATCTCCCCGGCCCACGGCCGGTAGCCGTCGAACACCGCATTGGCGATCCCGGTGCCGCGGGTCAGTGTCAGGAAGTCGGTCCGGAACCCGATGAGCCCGCGGCTGGGGACGATGAAGTCCATCCGCACCCACCCGGCCGCGTGGTTGGCCATCTCCTCCATCCGGCCCTTGCGGCCGGCCATCAGCTGGGTGATGGCGCCGACGAACTCCTCGGGGCAGTCGATCGTCATCGCCTCGAACGGCTCGTGCAGCTTGCCGTCGATGGTGCGGGTGACCACCTGCGGCTTGCCGACGGTCAGCTCAAAGCCCTCCCGGCGCATCTGCTCGACGAGCACGGCCAGCGCCAACTCACCACGGCCCTGCACCTCCCACGCGTCCGGCCGACCGATGTCGACCACCCGGATCGAGACATTGCCGACCAGTTCGGAGTCCAGGCGCGATTTGACCATGCGGGCGGTCAGCTTGTGGCCGGAGACCTTGCCGGCCAGTGGAGAGGAATTGGTGCCGATGGTCACCGAGATGGCGGGTTCGTCGACGGTGATCCGCGGCAGCGCGTGGGCGTGTTCCGGGTCGGCCAGGGTGTCGCCGATCATGATCTCCGGCATGCCCGCGACGGCGACGATATCGCCGGCGACGGCTTCCTCGGTCGGGTTGCGCTCGACGCCGACGGTCCGCAGCAGTTCGGTGATCTTTCCGCTTGCGATGACGGGCACCCCGTCGACCTCGCGCATCCACGCGACCTGCTGGCCCTTGCGCAGCTTGCCGTTGTAGATGCGGATGAGGGCCAGGCGGCCCAGGAACGCCGAGGCGTCGAGGTTCGTGACCAGCGCCTGCAGCGGCGCCTCCGGGTCGCCCTTGGGCGGCGGAATGTGCTCGAGGAGGACGTCGAACAGCGGGTCGAGATTGTCGCCCTGCGGATTCTCACCGTTGGCGGGCTCGACGGTGCTGGCGATTCCGGCGCGCCCGGAGGCGAACAGGGTCGGCAGGTCAAGCGCACGCTCAGCGGCCTGCTGGGCCTCGTCGTCGAGGTCGGAGGCGACGTCAAGCAGCAGGTCATGGCTTTCCGAGACGACCTCGGCGATGCGGGCGTCGGGCCGGTCGGTCTTGTTGACCACCAGGATCACCGGCAGATGCGCGGCCAGGGCCTTGCGCAACACGAAGCGGGTCTGCGGCAGCGGGCCTTCGGAGGCGTCGACGAGCAGCAGCACCCCGTCGACCATCGACAGTCCGCGCTCCACCTCCCCGCCGAAATCGGCGTGCCCGGGAGTGTCGATGACGTTGATGACCGTGACCGACCCGTCCTGGTTGACGCGATGCACCGCGGTGTTCTTCGCCAGGATGGTGATGCCCTTTTCCTTCTCCAGGTCCCCGGAGTCCATCAGGCGCTCGACGGTGTCGTCACCGCGGTGGGTCAGGGCACCGGACTGGCGCAGCATCGCGTCGACGAGCGTGGTCTTGCCGTGGTCGACGTGGGCCACGATCGCGACATTGCGGAACTCAGGGAGGGAGGCGGGGCTACTCACGCCGGTGATTGTCGCAGCGCGCACCGTGTTTACGAAAACGAGGAAGCTCGGCCAGCGCGGCAACCAGGAAGCACAGCGCCCCGACAAAGGTGCCCGAGTTTGCCAGCCACTGATCCTCGGTGACCCCGTTTCCACGGACGAAAGCCGCACCGCCGTAACACCCTCACGGCGCAGTGAGCCGCTCCCGCAGCGCTGACAGCCAGGCCCGGTCGGCGGGCACCCACGCCACCTGGGACATCTCTGCGGCGTCCACCCAGCGCAGTGCGCCATGGTCGTGAGGGTGCAGCACGCCGCCGGTCTGGGTAACGCGGTAGGCGCGCAGGATCACCGATTCGCCGATCGCGACGTCCTCGCCGAGGCGCTCGTGCACGATGACGTCGACGCCGAGCTCCTCACGAAGTTCCCGAACCAGGGCCGCAGGCTCGGTCTCTCCCGGCGCAACTTTGCCGCCGGGCAGTTCCCACAGTCCGGCCAGCTCCGGCGGACGCTGCCGCTGCGCCAGCAGCACCGTCGCCCCCCGGATCAGCGCGCCGGCCACGACAACCTGAACCTGGGTGGACATCGGTCCAGACGGTATACCGTTTCGGTCATGGCTGTGCTGAGCGATGAGCAGGTTGCCGCGGCTGTGGCGGATCTCGACGGGTGGGAGCACACCGGGGGCACCTTGCGGCGCGCGGTGACGTTCCCTTCGTTCATCGGGGGGATCGACGCGGTGCGGACCGTCGCGGAACTGGCCGAGCAGGCCGATCACCACCCAGACATCGACATCCGTTGGCGCACTGTGACATTCACGCTGGTGACGCACTCCGCAGGCGGCATCACCGATAAGGACGTCGCCCTGGCGGGCCAGATCAACATCGCCCTGGCGGGCTAGATCAACGAGGCGCTCGCCGACCGGTAGCTCAATCCCGATCGCCGCGCTCCCCCTCGCGGCCGACGCCGCCTGATCGTTTCCCGAGGGCGATCCAGCCCAGGGTCGCCAGGGTCGCCACGATGTAGACCAGGCCGGCCCAGGCGAGGTACCACGGTCGGCCGATCTCCCAGATGGTCGGCTGAGCGAAGCTCAGCAGCCAGGGCACCCCGACCAGGGTCAGCGCCAGCCAGCCCCAGCCCAGCACTCGGGCGCCGGGACGGTCGCGCCACGGCCCGGTCAGTAGCCAGAGCATCAGCGGCACCAGCCAAACCCAGTGGTGGGTCCAGGAGATCGGCGAGAGCAGCAGTCCGAAGAGCTGGACCACCAGCAGCGAACCCAGTCGGTCTCGGGGGCCCGCCGCCCCCTGTCCGCTGCCCGGTCTGCCGTCACCAACCGGGCCGAGCGCCCGCCAGGCCAGCGCCGCCAGCACCGCCGTCAACGCGATCCCGGCCAGCACCATCGGCCCGTACCCCGCATCATGGCCGACGATCCGGGAGATACCGCCGCGCCAGGACTGGTTGAACGAGGTGCCGACCGGCCCGACCCGGCTGGCGTCACCCAGCAGGTCGGTGAAGTAGTAGCGCGCCTGCTGACCGATGGCGGCGATCGAGACGGCGACAGTGATGAGGAACACCGCGGCCGCGGCGGCCACGGTCCGCCAGCGGCGCATCCCGGCGAAATACAGCCCGCTCACCGCGGGGGTCAGTTTCACACCGGCGGCCAGTCCGACCAGCGGGCCGGAAATCCACCACCGACTGCTGGCGGCGGCAGTCAGCACGGCCAGCACCAGGATGACGTTCACCTGCCCGTAGTCGAAGGTGCTCCGCAGTGGTTCGAGCCAGATCGCCAAGGCTGTCCACAGCATGGCCTGACGTCGTCCTGCGGGCGGTTGGGACCCGGCGCGTATCAGCCGCTGGCTGATGCGGACCACCCCGTAGAGCGCGGCGATGGTCCCGAGTTGCCAACAGAGGGCCACCACTCCGAACGGCACCCTGCTCAGTGGGTAGAAGAGCAGCGCGGCGAACGGCGGGTAGGTGAAGGGCAGCGGGAAGTCCGGGGTCTGGTCGGCGTAGACGTAGGAGTACAACGTGCCGGGTTGGCCCAGCGCGGCTGCGCCGCCGAGGTAGACGTGCAGGTCGACGAAGTTCGCACCGTTGGGGACGAGGTAGGTCCAGGCCAGCCGGGTACTCACGCTCAGTGCCAGCAGACTGGGCGCGAGCCGGGTGAGCCAGGCAGCGACCCGGGCCGGTGGCTGGTTACGCACCCCGCCGACGGTATCCGGTCACCGCTCGTCATCGCTCCCGTAACGGTTGAATAAACGCCACACGTGTCACTCTGATTTACTTCCGCAACACCCCTACCGTCGGCGGCAGACCAATCGTCGAAGGAGTGGGAGCACCATGTCACGGTTCACAAAGCTGTTCGCCGCCAACACAATTGCGGCCGCCGGGCTGTGCTCGGCTGCCCTCGCCATGAGCGCGTCCGCGGTCGCGGACCCGGTCGCGCCGCCGGCAGTACCGGCCATCCCGCCGGCGCTGGGGATGATCCAGCAGTTCGCCACCAACCCGGCCAGCATGGGCGCGGTCCTGCAGACGGCCGCCACCGCGCTGGGTGGGGCATCCCAGATCATCGGGGGTCCCGCGACGTCGACGTTGCCGGTCTCGCCGATCCCGGGCGCGCCCGGGACCGCACCGGTGGCCGAACCGGCGGCGACTCCGGCAGTCGGGCCCGGCGCCGCCCTCGTCCCACTGCTCAACCAACTGGGCGTTCCGGGCAACCTGGCCAATCTGACGCCGTCGTCGATGCCGTTCCCCGTCCAGATCGGTGACAGCCTGGGCATCGCCCCGGCCCCGCCGGCGGCGCCGGTGACCGCCCCGATCGCGACCGCACCGCTACCCCCGGCCCCGCCCACCGGCGGAATGGTCAGCCCGATGCCGCTTCTCGACGCCCTGCCCTGAGCGCCCACCGACTGCCGTACGCCTGATAACGAGGGAGTTACCCGTGCTGGACATCGCCAAACTGAGCAAAGGCCTGACCGCCGTCTGCGCGGCCACGGCCGTCATCGCCTCCGTGGCGACAAGCCCGGTGGCGGCGGCTGACCCGACGATCCCGCTCGATCCGGGTCAGTTGCCCGGGCTGGAGGCCGTCCAGAGCCTCAGCCCGGTTGTCCAGGCGGCGGCGGCCAATCCCGCCTCGGCGCAGGAGTTGCTCCTGGCCGCCGCCTCCCAGTTGGCGGGGAACGCCACCACCCCGGAGGGGTCGATGGCCCTTGCGCAGGCGGTCACCCGCTTCGTTCAGGAGGGTGGGGCGGCCGGCCCGGTCTTGAGCCCGCCGTCGGCGGTAGTGACCCAGCAGGCCATGACCGGCCCGGCGCACGGCACCGCGCCGCTGCTGACACCCGGCCCCGGCAACGGACCGATCCCGCTGGAGAAGCACACCCCGGCCCCCGGCGCGTTACCCGGCACCGAGGCGCACCTACCGACTGGGGTGAACCCCGAGCACGCGGTCGGACCCGCCCCGGAGGCCCTTCCGCCGGCAGTTCCCCCGGCAGCCCCCGGCGCGATGCCCGAGGTTCCGGTGCATGTCGCGGCGCCCGCAGCGGCCCCGGTGTCCAACTCCGCCGGCGCAGCGCCGGCACCCGCGGCTGCGGCCGCGCCGTCGTTCGACCCCAACAGCCCGCCGACGCAGGACTTCATGTACCCGTCAATCAGCAACGGCTGCCAGAAGGACGGCGGCAACGTCATCGCCACCGCGATCTCGGTGGCCGGCCCCGCAAAGATCCCCACCCCGGGCCCCGGCCCGGGCCAGACCGCCTACGTGTTCACCGCGGTGGGCACGCCCGCACCGGCCGCCGAACAGAAACTGCCGCTCAACGTGACCTGGGTCAACCTGACCACCGGACGCTCCGGCAGCGCCACCCTCAAGCCCAACCCGGAGATCAACCCGCAGGGCCCGACCACGCTGACCGCGATCGTCGACACCGGTTCCGGTTCGATCATGTCGACGATCTTCGGCCAGGTCACCACCCTGGACAAGCAGTGCACCTTCATGCCGACCATCGGATCCAGCGTCGTCCCCTGACCCCTGCGGACCGCGGCTAGGCTGGCGTCCATGCAGTCGCTTGGGGCGTTGGAAGCCCTGATGCTGGCCGCCGAAAAGCTCGGCAGCGCAATGCATGTCGGCGTGTTGCTCATCCTCTCGCCGCCGCCCGCCGCGCAGGACGCCGCGACGAACTATGTCGATGAGCTGCACCGGGACAGCCTGATCGGGTCGCACGAACTCGACCCCCGACTACGCCGGCATCCGCATCGCGGCCTCGACACCGGCGGGGTGTGGGTGTGGCGCGAGTCGGTCGAGGTCGACCTGCGCCGCCATCTCCGCCGGACGACCCTGCCACCCGGATCCGGCCTGGAGCAGCTGTGGAAGTTGGTCTCGGAACTGCACAGCGAGCGGCTGGAGATGGCCGCGCCGCTGTGGGCCAGCTGGCTGATCGACGGCTTCGACGCTGACGGGCCGGACGGCACGTTCGCGCTCTACATCAAGGTGCACCACATCGTGGTCGACGGCGTCGGCGGCTTGCGAATGATCGCCGATTCGTTGTCCCCCGATCCGGACCGCCGCGGGATGGCGCCGTTCTATGCAGACAAAGCGGTGGCCGACAACGCGGGGACAGAGTCGGCCGGCGCGCATCGACCGGGGTGGCGGGTGCCCAACCCGCTGGCCGGGGTCCGCGCCGTCACCGAGTCCGTCACCGCCCTTCTGGACCTACCCCGCCGGGTGGCCGCGGCCGAGCTTTCCACCGTTGTCGGCAGCCTGACCAGTGACGCGGTGGTGGCCCCGTTGGAGGCACCGCAGACCCGCTTCAACACCCGACTCGGACCGCGCCGGGCGGCTACCGGAACGAGCCTGCCCAGGGACCGGATCCTTGCCGTTCGCGAAGCTGCCGGCGTCAGCACCAACGATGTTGTCACCGCGGTGATCTCCGGCGCCCTGCGCCAATGGTTGATCGACGTGGGTGAGCTTCCGGCCCGGTCACTGGTGGCGATGTGCCCGGTGTCGGTACGCGCCCGGGACGCCACAGCCACCGAGACCGGCACCGCGTCGGCCGGTAACCGGTTCGGGCTCGGACTGTGTCCGCTGGGCACCGAACTGGCCGATCCCGCCGAGCGCCTGGCCCTCGTTCACGAGGCGATGTCGCGGATCAAACGGCAGGTTGCCGAGCGGGGGGCAGACGCGATGCTCGCCGTGATGGCCCCGGCAATCGGCTCGACGGTGGTGCTGCCACTGCTGCCGTTCGGCGCCATCATGCCGTTCGGCGCCATCGTGCCGCCGAGTTGCAATATGGCGATCTCCAATGTGCCCGGCCCCGCCGAGGACATGTACTACAACGGCGCACACCTCGACGAGATCTACCCGGTGTCGACGGCGTTCGACGGCATGGGGCTGAACGTGACCGTCTGCTCGTATGCCGACCGGGTCGAGGTCGGCTATGTGACCGACGCGGATCTGATGGACGACGTCGGCGCGTTGGTGCCGCTCACCCACGCAGCGCTCGACGACTTGGCGGCAGCGATGGGGATCAGTACGCCATGAACAGGATGTGCTCGCGTTCGTACTCCATGCCGGGGTGGGCATCGGCCAAGTGCTTCTGGGCCAATTCGACCAGTTCGTCCTCATCCTTGCCCTGGATCGCCTCGCCACACGGGCAGTTCAGATGTGTCTTCACTTCGGCTCCTTTTCGGACTTCACTGCGGCTTGAGACTTCGTTGCGGCCTTCATCTTCTTCTTGTACGCCCGCACCTGCTCCAGCGTGCCCTTGTCGACCACATCGGCGATGGACATCCGGGCATCGGGATCGCCGTAGGCACCGGCCGCCGTCCGCCATCCCGGCGGGTTGACGCCGTACTGCTTGCCCAGGAGCGCCAGGAAAATCCGCGCCTTCTGGTCCCCGAAACCGGGCAGCGCCTTGAGCCGACGCAACACCTCCACACCGTCGGGATCCCCGGCCGTCCAGATAGCGGCGGTGTCGCCGTCATAGTCGTCAACCACTGCCCGCGCGAGGTCTTGAAGACGTTTGGCCATCGAC
>MTBK01261362.1_pt1 | contig 10889 bp, 6 predicted proteins | sample 1535981 | NCBI WGS metagenome assembly MTBK01 (sample SAMN06109225, study PRJNA356200) | anaerobic digester metagenome | isolation source: biogas reactors fed with pig manure or primary and secondary sludge | place: Spain | collected 2016-06-30 | reverse complement strand
GGTACAACGATGTCTCGAACTTCGGGGCGTATGCCGACCATTACTACGGCCTGCTCACCTACAACGTGACCGATCTCTTCGAAGCCGGCGCCAACAACACGGCGCTCTTCGCGCGGGCGGGCGCCAACGCCAAGATCTCGCCGGCCGGGTTCACCCTCGCCGTGGTCTACGAGGACGCATCTGCCACAAGGAAGCAGATCTTTGTCAACGAGGAGTTCGATATCCTCGGCGCCGACCTGAATAACTACGGCACTGACATGACCGAGGCGACGGCGTACGTGCCGTTCTCCGGCATGACCATTGAGACGGAGGACGTCGTCCGCGCGAACCTGACCACCTTCGTCCCGTGGGGCGCCGGCCCCGAGGGCAACCTCTTCTTCAACGGCGAGCAGATCGGGACGGAGGTCTGGAACTACGGCCCGCGTGCCGTGGGCGCCGACGACACCCCCCAGGTAGCCGTAGACGAGCGCGAGGTGACAGGGTACCTGAACGCAACCGGAAACGAGGCGGCGATCCAGAGCGACGATACCTGGTTCTCGCCGGTGATGGTTGCGGCACAGACCTTCCTCGTGGTGGAATATGCCGACGATTCCAGCAGTGACGCCCCGGTTGTCGACTTCACCGCAACGCCGCTGAGCGGGCTTGCACCGCTCTCCGTCACCTTCACCGATGCCTCGGCCAACTCCCCCACCACATGGTCGTGGGAGTCGCGGCCGTCCGGAACCACCGAGAGCTGGACTGAATTCTCCACCGACAAAAACCCGACCCACACCTTTGAAGCGGGAGCCTACGACATCCGGCTCACCGCGAGCAACGCCGCCGGAGACGACACTCTAACAGAGGCCCAGTACATCTCGTCCTCCGCAGGGCCAAAACGCCTCGCCACAGTGCAGAGCGGCACGGTCTCCGGCGATCTCTACGTGGGAGCATACGGAGAATTCAACGCCGGAACCTCGTATGCGACGAACTCATTCAACCGGACGTTCACCCTCCCGGCATACACCGATATCCAGTGGGCACGGCTGTATACGGTCGTATACGCTGCAGGTACGGATAACCGGACGGGAACCGCGACCGTCAAATTCGACGGCAACGGCACATACGAGACGCTCGGCATCGAGACCCTTGCCACCGCCGGGGACAGTACGGCCAACGTCTACCCGGTCAACGATCACGTGAACCGCCAGTATTCGGACTACCTGCTCTGGTACGACGTGACCGATCTCGTCGATTCACAGAATCCGAAAGCAGAGGTCGTCTCAACCCCGGTGGCATCGAACTTCGACGGCCGCATCAAGGAGCTCGTCCTCGTGGTCGCGTACAACGACGGCGACGGCGATGAAGTGCATTACTGGGTGAACGACGGGCACGACTATCAGGCAAAGGGCGCCGACGGGGTGACCTCAACCTTCGCCACCGGCGGACTTGCCGCCGGCTGGACGGATGCAACCCTCCAGAACGTCGTACTCTCTACCAAGGACGCCCTGTACACGTTCAATGGCGCTCCCTATACGGGTACAACCCCAACAGGTTATTTTGGAACAAACACCTGGGACGTCAGGAACAACCTGACCGCCGGCAGTGACAGCAGTTTCATGTACGTGCCGGACAGCGAAGCATACTCCTACAAGACCACGCTTGCAACGCTTGCCGTGAAATATCCGGCTTCCGGCGAGGATCTCCCCGATCTCACGGTCTCGACCCTCGCGTCGAACAACGGCGAGGTCTTCTCCGCGTCCGAGAACACCTACACGGCGACGATCACCAACATCGGGACCGGTGACGCGGGTGCCTTCGCCGTCGAATTCAACGTCAGCGGCGCAGCCGGCACGGTTCCCGTCACGGGCCTCGTGGCCGGCGCGGAGACCACCGTCACCTGGACCGATGAGACGATCCGCGACGCCGGCGACATCGTGACGATCACCGTCACCGCCGACCCCGACGGCCTCATCACTGAGGCGAACGAAGAGAACAACCAGCTCAGCATCGAGAAGACCGTCGTCCACAACGGCTACCGCGGCAAGCGCTGGACCGACGGCGGGGACATCGCCACCGCCGTCACCTACGATGTCCGCGGTGACCTCCTCTGGTCGGCCGGCAACAGCACCTACCTCTCCGCCAGCACCTACCCGAACTGGACTGACTACGTCGTCACCTGGACAGCCGGCGACCTCGCGGTTCCCGAAAGCGCCACGATCGCCGGCGCCCGGCTCTACGTCCCCTACACCTGGGACAAGGGTCCGATCTTCCCTGAAGATGTCACCCTGACCTTCAACGGAGAAGCAGTCGAACGCGAAGCGTTCTACGAGGATGAGAAGATGTGGGGCTCCTCGTATCCCTACGGCATGACCATCTACAACGTCACCGATGTCTTCAACGCTGAGGATAACACCGCCCTGCTGACAAACACCTTCCCCGGCGGCGGGAACGTCTCGATCCGTGGGATGCTGCTTGCGGTCGTCTACGACGACGGCACCACCGCCCCGCACACCATCATCATGAACGAAGGCTTCGACCTCCTCTACGGCGGTGAGGCTCAGGGGACCACACCCGAACAGGCGACCGCCTACGCGCCGTTCTTCGGCGTCGAGACCGATGACGTCCTGAGTGCCACCCTGGTCACCGTCGCCCCCGGCGCCGGACCGACCAAGGGCGACCTCCTCTTCAATGATCAGACCTGGACCCGCGTCTGGAATTACACCGGCACGACCCAGGTCGGGGTTGATGAACGCGACGTGACCGCGTTCCTCCTCACCGGCGAGAACCTGGTCGGGTTCCAGAGCAGCGCCGACTACATGGAGGCCGCCGCAGCCTTCCTGGTCCTCGAGTACCCGGCTCTGCCGGGCAGCATCTCCGTCACCTCGACCCCCGCCGGCGCGGCGGTCTGGCTCGACGGCACAGACACCGGCGAATTCACACCCACCACGCTTGAGGATGTCCCGGCCGGCGACCACGTCGTCACCCTGAAGCTCGACGGCTACGCCGACGCTTCGAGGCCGGTCACCGTCGTCAGCGACGAGACCGTAACCGTCGACCTCGAACTGACCACCCTGACCGGCAGCCTCACCGTCACCTCGACGCCCGAGGGCGCCGCGATCCTCATCGACGGCGCGGACACCGGTGAAATCACCGATGCGACCATCGACGGGATCGGGGTCGGTGAGCACACCATAACTCTCCGGAAGGCCGGCTACGCCGACGCTGTCGCCGAGGTCACCATCGCGGAGAACGAGACTGCCACCCTCCATCTTGACCTCATCGAGGCCCCCGGCAGCATCGCCGTCACTTCGACGCCCACGGGTGCGGCAATCTTCCTTGACGGCGTCGACACCGGCAAGACGACGAACGCCCTCCTGGAGAACGTCCCGGCCGGTGACCACGTCGTCACCCTGAAGCTCGACGGCTACGCCGACGCTTCGACAACCGTGACCGTCGTCGATGACCGAACCGTCGTGGCCTCCTTCACCCTGACCGAACCCGCCGGGAGCATCGTCGTCACCTCGGCGCCCGACGGCGCCCGGATCTTCCTCGACGGCACAGACACCGGCGAAGTGACTGACACCCATCTGGAGAACGTCCCGGTCGGCACCCATACCGTCCGGGTGGAACTTGACGGCTACCTGGAGGCGGAGGAGACCGTGACCGTCGCCTCGGGAGCGACCGCGTCGGTCCACTTCACCCTTGATGCTTCGGCGATCACCCTCCAGCCCGGCTGGAACTTCGTCTCGACCCCGAAGCGGCTCGCCGACGGCCAGAACACCATCGCGATCTTCGACGGCGTGGACACCAACGGGCGCCCGGTGCTGTACTACAACGGAACCAGCCAGTGGGAAGACCTGAGTCGAGAGGATGCGTTCCGGCCGCTTGACGGGATCTGGATCTACGCAAACGGCACCTATGAGATCCCACTGTCCTTCGCCGCCGCTTCGACCTCCCCACCGCCCACAAAATATCTCGATGCAGGCTGGAACGCGATCGGGTTCTCCGATACCTTCCCCGAACCGGCGGTCACCACGCTCCGATCGGTCGAGACGACCTGGGCAAACCTCTTCGGCTGGAAGGCGAGAGAACAGGCCTACGACGACTCGATCATTCGCGGCGCGACCGGCAAGCACGGTGAGATGCGGGAACTCTCTCCCTTCCAGGGTTACTGGCTCTACATGAACAATGCAGATACCCTCGCTGCCATCGGGGCGTGACGATGAGATACCGGCATGCGACGACTCTGATCCTCCTCCTGGCCCTCACGATCGGGATCGCGGCAGGAGAGGACGTACCTCCCACGTTTCCCCACGATCTCTGGGGTGACGTGATGATCGACGGTTCCCCGGCACCCGCCGGGACCGAGATCACCGCACTGATCGGGGAGACGGCATGCGGTTCGATCACGACGACAAAAATCGGGGGGTACGGCAGTTCCAGTCGACATGAAGGGGGCCGCCTGGTGGTCAGTGGGACCGACGGTCAGGCAGGGGAGACGATCACCTTCCTGATCAACGGACGGACTGCACGGGAGACGGCGACCTTCGCGCCGGACAGCACGACCCGCCTGGACCTCTCCGTTGCCAGAGAAAGCACGCTCCCTGGCACCGGCGGTGGGGGATCGTCAGGGCCTTCCCCGGCCCCTGTTGAGACCTCTGTCCCGACGGTGCCTGTCGGGCGGGTGTCTCTCCCCCTCTCGGCAACCGGTGAGGTCAGCAAGCCCGTGACGGTCGGGACCGCCGACGGTGCCGGTTCCCTGACCGTCGGCGAGGGGACGCGTGCCCGCGACGCAGACGGGAACCCGCTCGGCGAAGTGACCATCGCACGCGCCACCGCCGGGCTTCCCCCGGTCCCGCCGGGGGCGACGATAGGGTTTGCCCTCGACTGCGGGCCGGCCGGCGCCACATTCGACCCGCCGGTCACCCTCACCTACACGCTCTCCGAGGAGGAATGGGGGAGGATCAGTGATTCCGCCACCCTGCAGGTGATGTGGTATAATCCGGGGACCGGCGAGTGGCAGGAGGTTCCCACAACCGTGGATCCGGTAACCCGGACCGTGACGGCAGAGGTCTCGCACTTCAGCCTCTTCGCCCTGACGTGGGCCGCCGCGCCCCCGGCGGAGGCGACCACCGGCCCGGCCGGCACCGCGCCCGGTGATGTCCCGGCCGGCCCGGAGCAGTCCACAGGTGACGAAGCTCCGTGGGCGCTCATCGCGGCCGGGGTTCTGGTCATCGCCGCGGTCCTGGCGGGATGGTACCTCCTCAGGAAGCGGTAGCCGGCCTTGCGTCTCCTCTCTTTTTCTTTGTTCCAGAGATGTTTCAGACCGAGATATGGTAGGTAAAGGCCATAGGGATCTCAATAGCATCGACGCATACTATTGCTCTCGCGGGTGTGAACAGCCCTCCAAATAATACCTTCCTTTTTACTTTTCTGCAATAAAATAAGAAACTATATGTATTATACTACTCAACGTAGGAATTATTCCGTGAAATCCACCCTCTCAGAACCAGCTAAATTGGAGTTAGAATCATGACCGCACAGATACATCGAACAGGGCCAGGTCTTGCCCTTCTCCTGGTACTTCTCGCGTGTTGCATCTTTGCCGCAGGATGTACAGGTATTACGACCGAAGAAAAGGATACGGGTACAGAAACCCTCAGGGTGGCGACCCTCAACGTCATCAAGACTCCATCGTACCTCGGCGACTACAACTTCGGCTTGATGAACGCCATTGCAAATCCTTCACTTCTGCAGATGGATAGCAACAGCAACATTATCGGCAATGCCGCAAAAGAGTGGTACGCAAACGACGATTGCACCGAGTGGACGTTCGTCATTGATGACACCTATCACTGGAGTGATGGAACCCCGCTGACCGCCGAAGATGTCGCCTTCTCCGTTGAATACCGGGGCGAAAAAATCGCCTCATCCGCCTGGATCGCACAAACCCTTACCGATACCAGGGTTGACGGCAACACTGTCACGTTCACCTTCAACAAACCCTACGGGCGGCTCGACCTGGAACTCCTCTCCTACTTCATCATCCCAAAGCACATCTGGGAGAACATAGATAACCCCGAAGAGTACACCAGCACCGGCCCCTACGTCGGTTCCGGCCCCTACTACATTGAAAATATCGACATCAACGCCGCCGTTCTGAAGTTTGCCCGAAATCCATACTGGAAAGGAACCCGGCCTTACTACGACAACATTGAGGTTCATTGGTTCGCCAACGCTGATGCCGCAAGTCTTGCCCTTGAAGGCGGCGAGATGGATACCTACTGGAAGTATGCGGCCTCCTACCCGTATGCATCAGTTGCCTCCCTTGAGCAGAGCAAGAAGTTCAGCACACTCGAAACCCCATCAATCGGTCTCTGTTTCATTGGATTTAACCTCAAAGATGGTGCAGGCGCTGACCCGGGCTTCAGGAATGCCGTCAGTTCTGCTATCAACTACGGCGAACTCGTAGATATCTGTGTGCTCGGCTACGGCACTGTCCCAACCCGGGGGTTCGTGCCCGAGGGTATGTCATACTACAAGGATATGCCTGAGTTAACCTATGATCCTGAAACTGCGAAGAAGGATCTGGAAAAAGCCGGCTACATCGACAGAGATGGCGATGGATACCGGGAAAACCCTGATGGTTCAGACCTGAAGATGAGACTCGTCATCCGCCCTGACTACAGCCGCGAGGGCGAGCTCGTAACAGAATATCTTAAGGCCGTTGGTATCAACGTGGACCTGAAGAGCGTCGAGGCCACCACCTGGTTCGATATCAAAGATAACTACCAGTATGATATCACCATCACCCGCACGACCCCGTGGGGTATGCTGATGCATGCAAACTGGGGGACCGGCTACTTTGACAGTAGAAGGACCGGTCAGGGTGTTTTACACAACCTCGACGATCCGAAGTTCCTCGACCTCTGCGACAACATTCTTGCAACGACCGATGCTGACGAACTCAAGCACTACGCAGAAGAGGTGCAGCAGTATTACTCCGATAACCTGCCGGGCATTGCGATATACTGGATGAAGGATGTTACCCCGATCAACAAAGAGATCACCGGTTGGTACTCATCGCAGTACAAGGGGATCTTCAATGAGATCAACTTCTTAAACATCCGCCCTGCAAAATAACCCTCACATTTTTTTCAAACATGAACGAGATCCTCCGGAGAAAGATCATCCGCTATGCCGCATCGCTGCTCGTTATCGTTCTCGTAGTCTTCATGTTTCCCCGCATAATGCCCGGAAACCCGGTGATGTTCCTCATCGGCGAGGATGTGATCGTAACCCCTGAAGTTTTAGCGGATCTCAACACCCGACTCGGACTTGACAGACCCATTCCCGAACAGTTCTACCTGTTTCTGCGAGGGGTCTGTACCGGCGATCTCGGGTATTCTTACCACCTCCATAGCCCGGTTGCATCCCTGATCGGTGATCGCGTTGTCTGGACGCTGATGCTGGTCGGCACCTCCCTTCTCATCGGCTATGCAGCCGGGATCCTGTCCGGGGCGTGGGTTGGATGGATGAGCGATCGTAAATCTGCAAAAGCGCTAACGGGTGCGGGTATCTGCATCTCCTGTATACCCCCGTATCTGCTCGGTTTGATCCTGTTTTCGGTCTTTGTCTATCGCCTGAACTGGTTTCCATACAAAGGCCTCTACACAACACCCGACATCTGGAGCATAATGCACCATCTGGCGCTTCCGGTTGCAACGCTTGCCCTGTTTGTGTTTGCCCGCAACCTTCTGATCATGCGAGGATCGGTTCTTACCGAAAAAAATCAGCTGTATCCACAGTTCGCCAGAGCACTGGGGGTTCCCGGTTCAAAAATTCTCTACGGCCACGTGATGAGAAATGCCATCCTGCCGATCCTGACTCAGTTTGCAATCGACTTTGGATTCATATTCTCCGGCGCACTGTTTATCGAGATCATCTTCTCTTTAAACGGACTGGGAACACTGATGTATGACGCCATCATCATCCGCGACTACCCCGTGCTATCCGGCCTCTTTCTTGTGATCGCAGTGATGGCGGTTCTTGCCAACATGTTTGCAGATATCCTCTACGGCGTGATCGACCCCCGGGTCGGCAGGGAAGGGATCTGATGCGCCGGTACCTCCTTCCGCTTGCTCTCATTGCTGTATTTGCAACGATGGCGATATTCCCGGGTTTAATTGCCCCATTCACCCCGACTGAGCGATTTACTACGTATCAGGCACCGGATAAAGTACATATATTTGGAACAGACGATATGGGACGTGATATACTATCACTGGTCATCTACGCGGCGCGGTTGTCGCTTTTCATCGGGTTTGCCTCCGGCGCCGTGGCGATTGTGATCGGGACGGTGATCGGGCTTGTTGCCGGATGGCGAACTGATATCCTTGATGATCTTCTGATGGGAGCGACAGACATTGTACTGATCCTCCCCAAAATTCCGCTGGTGATTATTCTTGCGGCGTATCTCTCGCCGGGGCCATGGCTGCTGATCCTGGTGCTTGGTCTGCTATCGTGGGAGTCGGTTGCCCGGGTGGTGCGGTCGAAGGTGATGCAGGTACGGTCAGCTGATTTTGTGCTGGCGGCGCGATGCCTCGGGTTTTCAGACACTTACATAATATTCCGCGAGATTTTGCCGGTGGTCTTTCCGGTAGTCGTGCCGAAGTTTGTCCTGGTGACGGCGTCTGCGATGATCTCGGAAGCATCGCTATCATTTCTCGGTCTATCGGACCCAACGGTGATCTCATGGGGTGTGATGATATCGGATGCGTTCAATCATGGCGGATTCATCCGGAAGATGTGGTACTGGTGGATGCCGCCGGCGTTGTGCATCATTCTTGGTGTTCTGGCGATTACGAGCCTTGCGTTCCTGCATGAGCGCGGGGCCCGGGAGGTGGTGCAGTTATGAGGGATGGGCCGTTACTTTCCGTTAAACAGCTATCGGTCTCATTCCCGGGAACGAACGGAGAATATATCCATGCAGTGCGGGAGACGTCGCTTGAGGTTTTTGCCGGGGAGATAGTTGCCATCGTTGGAGAATCGGGATGCGGGAAATCGGTTGTTGCACAGGCGGTGATGCGCCTCCTGCCACCAGGCACCGGGGTCTCCGGTTCGGTGATCTTCGATGGGCAGGATATTCTCCCCGTCTCCGAAGAGGAGATGGAGAAACTTCGCGGGACACGTATGGCGATGGTGTTTCAGAGCCCGGAGCGTGCACTGAACCCGGTGCTCCGGATCGGCCGGCAGTTGACGGACCCGATGATCCTGCACGGCTTATGCGGTCAGAGTGAAGCGGAAGAGCGAGCTTGTGCGACCCTTGCAGCGCTCGGTCTGGATGCGGAGTGGGTGATGCAGGCGTATCCCTGGATGTGCTCAGGTGGCATGTGTCAGCGGGTGTTGTTTGCAGCGGTCTCGCTCCTGCAAGCGGAACTGGTGATTGCAGATGAGCCCACAAAGGGGCTTGATGCGGAACGGATCGGTGATCTTGAGGAGATGCTTGCCGAAATTCCGGTGGGTGGCCAGACGGGCCTGCTGCTGATAACACATGACATCGGGCTTGCGGCAAGACTTGCCGAGCGCGTTCTGGTGATGTACTGCGGGATGATCGTTGAGGCAGGCCGGACGGCGGATGTTCTCACGGATCCGGTGCATCCTTATACGCGGGGTCTTCTGGGCAGTCTGCCGGAAAACGGATTTCATCCGATTCCAGGGCTCTCGCCGGCTCTCTCGGATCTCCCATCCGGTTGCGTGTTTCATCCCCGGTGCGGCAGTGCAGATAGCACATGTAGCCGTTTCGTTCCGCCGGTTCGAGAGGTTTGCGGCCGGCAGGTGAGGTGTTTTCGATGCTGACACTCTGTGCCCGGGAGATTACACATGCATACGGGAACCACGAAGTGTTCAGGGATTTTTCAATTGAGGTTGCAGCAGGGGAGACGGTAGGGCTTGTCGGGCCGTCAGGGTGCGGGAAGAGTACCTGTGCCCGGATCCTTGCGGGGCTTGAGGCGCCTCAGTCCGGGACGGTGGAGTTCTGCGGTACGGATATTGCAGGGATGAACGGTTCTGGGTATGAGGTGTTCCGACGGTCGGTGCAGATGATCTTTCAGGATCCTGCGGGATCATTTAACCCGGTCAGAACGATCGGACAGTCGATCTCGGCGGTCCTGAGGCTTGCAGGCGTTCCAAAAGCAGAGCATAAGGCTGTTCTGGTCGAGGCGCTCCAGAAGGCAGGGTTGCAGGATGAGATCCTCTCACGGTACCCGGACCAGATCTCGGGCGGGCAGGCTCAGAGGGCCGGCATTGTGCGGGGTCTGCTTATCTCACCATCGGTGATGATCCTGGATGAGCCGACGAGTGCGCTGGACGTCTCGGTGCAGGCACAGATTCTGCACCTGTTAAAAGAGGTTCAGCAAGAGCGGGGGATCTCGTATGTCTTTATATCACACGATACGGCGGTTGTATCGTTCATGGCGGATCGGGTTGTACGGTTGTAAATTCTGTTTTTGTATGCTATTGCGTGGCAATTTCGACAGATATGGTGCAAAAGGGTCAATCATCTCTCTTTGCGCCGGCCCCCTGTGGCGGCGGAAGTGGGCCGGCATATGCACACCTCACAGGAGGCGGGGGGTATTGGCCGGCCTTACGAGAATTACCATCTCGTAACTATTCAGGCCACCCGGTGAGTTGCCGTTGGTATGCCACTTGGTGAGTCGCCGTTGGTATGAAGGGTGCCCCCTTGAACGCTTCTCTTAATTCTGCCAGTACCGGGAGGCCATGCTTCTTGATGGTCGATATGAATCCTCGGATCCGGCAGAAATTCTCTGCTCCCGCTTCGCTCCGGAATGTCCCGGAGATCTTCTGCTTCAGTTTCATCATGCGAAGATCTCGTTCAGCCTGGTTATTGG
>MTBK01176365.1_pt1 | contig 10890 bp, 8 predicted proteins | sample 1535981 | NCBI WGS metagenome assembly MTBK01 (sample SAMN06109225, study PRJNA356200) | anaerobic digester metagenome | isolation source: biogas reactors fed with pig manure or primary and secondary sludge | place: Spain | collected 2016-06-30 | reverse complement strand
GGCGAGTGGGCGGCGCCCGGTGCGGGCCCGGTCAGGGCTGGGTGGGGCCGGACCCGGCCGGAGAGGCTGCACCCTCATCCTGCGCTGAGTCCCGCTGCTGTGAGCCCTTTTGCGGTGAGTCCTGCTGCGGGGCGCCGCCCTGACTCTGCGACGGACGGCTTGCGGAATCGGCCTCCGAAGCCGGCCGGTAACTCGGGAAGCCGGTCGGCGGGGTATGGGTGTCGTCCGCCGGCGGCCCGACCGAAACCGGACCGGTCGGATAACCGGCATACGGGGTCGGGTAGCCCGGCGGGGCGCTGCCCTGCGGCGGGGGGTAGTAGCCCGGCGGCGGGCCGTACTGGGGGTACTGCTGGGCGCGCGGACGCGGGGCCGGGGCGCTGAGCACCCCGGCTTCGAACAACAACGCGGCCACCGCGGCGGCGGCCTGCAAGACCGTCAGCGTGAGCCCCAGCCACAGACCCCAGCCGATGGAGAACTGGGCAGGGCTGTTGAAGATCTGTGCGGCCACCAGCAGCACGGCCAGAATCGACAGAGCCGCCACCACCGGGGTGTAACTGTGCACCTTGGGGGCGAGTCCGACACCCGCCAGCAGTGCCGCGATCAGAGCCGCGACCGTCCAGTAGCTCAGTCCGGTGGCGGTGAATTCCGCACCGCCGAACGGACCCATCTCGGTGCTGATGCTCAGTTGCGGTCCGAAACTCGCCAGGTAGGCGAGCAGACCCAACCCGAGCACCGTGCCGGCCAGGTACGCCGGCAACCGGTTGGGTCCGGCTGCCGCCTGCGGCAGCCCGGGAGGTGCGCCGTAACCGGCCGGTTGCTGCGGTACCTGATAGCCCGGGTTGTTGGGCGGGTAGGTCATAACGTCTCCTCCGGGCGCGACGGTCGTGCGTCCGATTTCACGCTAGCGCACGTCGTGCACACCACCTACGACCGCCGAGTGGGCGATCCGGCCCGTGCGACCGGTGCGCCGGCACCCCTTGCCCGCCGCGTTAGAACACGTTCTAATTCAGCGCATGGATTACGGTCTCGTGCTTTTCACCAGCGACCGCGGCATCACACCGGCCGAAGCGGCCAGGCTTGCCGACGAGCACGGGTTCAGCACGTTCTACGTGCCCGAACACACCCATATTCCGGTCAAACGGGAGGCCGCGCACCCCGGCACCGGCGACGAGACACTGCCCGACGACCGGTACATGCGCACGCTGGACCCGTGGGTCAGCCTGGCCACCGCCGCCGCGGTGACCTCCCGGGTCCGGTTGGCCACGGCGGTGGCACTTCCGGTCGAGCATGACCCCATCAGCCTGGCGAAAACCATTGCCACCCTTGACCATCTTTCCGGCGGGCGGGTCAGTGTCGGCGTCGGTTTCGGCTGGAACACCGATGAACTCGCCGACCACAATGTGCCGCCGGGCCGGCGCCGCACCATGCTCCGGGAGTACATCGAGGCCATGCGGGCGCTGTGGACCGAGGAGGAGGCCGCCTACGAGGGCGAGTTCGTCCGGTTCGGGCCCAGTTGGGCGTGGCCGAAACCCAACCAGGCCCATGTGCCGGTGCTGGTCGGCGCGGCGGGAACCGAGAAGAACTTCCGCTGGATCGCCCGCAGTGCCGACGGGTGGATCACCACCCCGCGGGACTTCGACATCGATGAACCGGTGCGGCAGTTGCGGGAGATCTGGGGCGAGGCGGGTCGCGATGGCACCCCCCGGATCGTCGCGCTGGACTTCAAGCCGGTCGCCGAGAAACTCGAGCACTGGCAGCAGATCGGTGTCAGCGAGGTGCTCTTCGGCCTGCCGGACCGCTCCGCCGACGAGGTCGCGGCCTATGTGGAACGCCTCGCCGGCAAGCTCGCGGGCCTGGCCTGACCGGGCATCCGCCGCACCCTCAGCGCAGCACGGCGATGTTGGCCGTGCCGTTGTGCCGCACCGTGATTGCCGCGCCGAGGGGTTCGCCGTCACTGAGCAGGCCGACCAGGTCGGGGTCTTCGCTCAGCGCCAGGAACCGACTGCCGTCGGCGTCCCGACGGCCGACGATGATCCCGGTCCGCACCGGCCAGTCATAGCGCACGGTGTAGGTCTCGATCGTCCCCGCGCCGTCTGCCCGGTGGGCGATCGCGGTCGGCGGCCGACCGGCCACCTGCGCGCGCAGTTCGGCGCTGTCGTCAGCCGCCCAGTCAGCCGCCTCGGTGGAGTAGACACCCACCGAGTACTTGCTCATGATGCCGCCGTTGGCGGCGACCAGGCCGAACGAACCGGGGGCCGACCGCATCGCCTGCACGGTCTCGGCGATGGCGTGCAGCGAATAGCTGTTGCCGGGGCCGCCGAAGTAGGGCAGCCCACCGGTGAGCGTCAGCCCGCGGGGGTCGTCGGTGGCCAGGCCGGTTCCGTCGCAGAAGTTGAAGACCGGAACCGGAAAACAGCTGTACAGGTCGAACGTCGCGATATCGGCCAGGCCCACGCCGGCCACCCGCATTGCCTCCTCGACCGCCAGTATCGACGCGGAGTTGTAGCCGAGGTCGCCGCGGTCCAACAACGGCTGATCGACGAGGTCGGCATGGCCGCGCAGGTACACCCACGTGTCCTCGGGCACCCCGAGGCGGCGGGCGGCCGCCACCGACATCAGCACCACCGCCGCACCCTGGTTCACCTGATCGCGGGCCACCAGCAGTCGGGGGTACGGGTCGCAGATCATTCGGTTGGTGTCGGTGACGGTGACGATCTCCTCGACCGTGCGTTCCACCGGGGCCGCGGCGTACGGGTTCCTCGCGGCGACCTTCGTGAACGGGGCGAACAACTGCCCCATCGACCTCCGGTAGTCCGCGACACCCACGCCCAGCCTGGCCCGCCGGGCGTTCTCCAGAAGTCCGTACTGGGCGGGGGCGCCGTGAAGTCCGTGCGCGACGGTGTACTCGTCGAACAGGCCCTCGTATCCCAGACCCCGGTCCTCCAGTTGCCCGGGGAACTCCTCGGAATGGTCGGGCTTGTCGGTGCGGCTGGCGAAATACTTGATGCTGGAGGTGTTTTCGGAGCCGAACACGATGACCACGTCGGCCTCGCCGGCAGCGATCGCGGCAGCGAACTCGGTGACCGCGTGCTGGGGACCCTGTCCCCCGACCGGTTCCAGCACCGCCCGGGCCGGGGCCGCTCCGACGCGCGCGGCCACCGACCTCGGGTAGTTGGTCGAGCAGCCCAGTGGCGGGCGGCCGGGTGCGGAGATCTCGAACTGGCGGATTCCCAGCACGGTGTCGACCGCCCCGGCGACGGCGGCCGGCGCCGCCCCGGTGTCGGCCAGGGCCGCGGCGGCCGCGGCGGCGGCCAGTTCGACCGCGGACATACCGCGGTAGGACGGGCCGTCGATGCGTTCGGTGAACTGCCCGACTCCGACGAGGATCGGTGTGCGGGGGCTGACCGCGCCCGTCACATGCTCTGCAGGATCTCCCGGGCCAACGCCGCGGTGGCCGACGGCGTCTTGCCGACCTTCACCCCGGCCGCCTCGAGAGCTTCCTTCTTCGCCGCCGCGGTGCCCGACGACCCGGACACGATGGCGCCGGCGTGGCCCATGGTCTTACCCTCCGGCGCGGTGAACCCGGCGACGTAGCCGACGACCGGTTTGGTGACGTTGGCCTTGATGTAGTCGGCCGCACGTTCCTCGGCGTCGCCGCCGATCTCGCCGATCATCACGATGAGCTTGGTCTCGGGGTCCTTCTCGAACGCCTCGATCGCGTCGATGTGGGTGGTGCCGATCACCGGGTCGCCGCCGATGCCGATCGCGGTGGAGAATCCGAAGTCCCGCAGTTCGAACATCATCTGATAGGTCAGTGTGCCGGACTTCGACACCAGTCCGATCGGACCCTTGCCGGTGATGGTGGCCGGGGTGATGCCGACCAGTGCCTCGTCCGGAGTGATGATGCCGGGGCAGTTCGGGCCGATGATGCGGGTCTTGTTGCCGTGGTTGACGTTATAGGCCCATGCATAAGCGGAGTCCTGCACCGGGATTCCCTCGGTGATCACCACGAGCAGGGGTATCTCGGCGTCGATCGCCTCAATGATCGCGTCCTTGGCGAACTTCGGCGGCACGAACGCGATCGACACGTCGGCACCCGTCTTCTCCATCGCCTCGGCGACCGATCCGAAAACGGGGATATTGACCTCTTTGCCTTCTTTGTCTTTGTGCGTCACCTCAGTGCCCGCCTTACGGGCGTTGACGCCGCCGACCACCTGGGTGCCGGCCTTGAGCATCAGCGCGGTGTGCTTGGTGGCCTCTCCGCCGGTGATGCCCTGGACGATGACCTTGGAATCCTTGTTCAGAAAAATCGACACGGTTATGCGTCCTTCCCGGCGCCCGAAGATGATGCGGCATAAGCGAGTTCGGCCGCTTTGTCGGCACCCGAATCCATGGTGTCGGCCACGACGACCAACGGGTGGTTGGCCTCGGCAAGGATGCGCCGGCCCTCCTCGACATTGTTGCCGTCCAGGCGCACCACCAACGGCTTGTTGGCTTCGGCTCCGAGCATCTGCAGCGCCTTGACGATGCCGGATGCCACCGCGTCACAGGAGGTGATGCCGCCGAACACGTTGACGAAGACGCTCTTGACCTGACTGTCGTTCAGGATCACGTCGAGACCGGCGGCCATCACCTCGGCCGAGGCGCCGCCACCGATGTCGAGGAAGTTGGCGGGCTTGACCCCGCCGTGGTTCTCCCCGGCGTAGGCCACCACGTCGAGAGTCGACATCACCAGGCCGGCGCCGTTGCCGATCACACCCACCTCGCCGTCGAGTTTGACGTAGTTGAGGTCGTGCTGTTTGGCCTTGAGTTCCAGCGGGTCGGTGGCTTCGGCGTCCTCGAACTCGACATGGTCGGGGTGCCGGAAGTCGGCGTTGCCGTCCAGGGTCACCTTGCCGTCGAGGGCCAGGATCTGATCGTCGGGGGTACGCACCAAGGGGTTGACCTCGACGAGGGTGGCGTCCTCGGAGACGAACACCTCCCACAGCTTGGCGATCGTCACCGCGGCGGCGTCGAGCACCTCCGCCGGCAGATGACCCTTCTCGGCGATCTCGCGGGCGAAGGCGATGTCGACACCCTTGGTGGCATCCACCGGGACCTTGGCGAGGCGATCGGGCTTGGTGGCGGCGACCTCCTCGATCTCCATCCCGCCCTCCACCGAGCACATCGCCAGGTACGTGCGGTTGGCGCGGTCGAGCAGGAAAGAGATGTAGTACTCCTCCGCGATGTCGCTGGCCTCGGCGACCAGCAACCTCTTCACGATGTGCCCCTTGATATCCAGGCCGAGGATGTTCGAGGCGTGGGTGTAGGCGTCCTCCGGGGTGGCGGCGAACTTCACGCCCCCCGCCTTGCCGCGTCCACCTGTCTTGACCTGGGCTTTGACCATCACCGGATGGCCGATCTCCGCGGCGATGGACTTGGCGTCCTCAGCAGAGGTGGTGACGCGTCCGGGGGTCGTGGGAACGTTGTGCTTGGCGAACAGTTCCTTCGCCTGGTATTCGAAGAGGTCCATGGGCTCGCTGTCCGTAGTTGTCGGTCGCTTCGGGAAACCTTATCGACACCGGGGCGGCGCGGGTGAGCCGACTGCCACCTCGCCGATCGAGAGTGATTCAGCTCACAATGTGCGGCCGTATTTGGTCACAAGTTGCCTCACTCGGGGGCAGTTGGTTACCGTTCACCGGTCTTGATAACGCTTTGGTTACGACGCGAGGGACTTGGTTTTGACGCCGCAGCAGAGGACGACCCGCACTGCGCTGACGTTCGCGCACACCCCTGACCAGGACCTTATGGCGGATGTCACGGATCTGACTCCGCTGCTCGACATCGCTGACGCGCCAGTCACGCCACGCGCTCAGCGGGCCACGAACACGCCCAGGTACTCCAGCTCCGAGAACACCGACATTCTGCCGCGCACCCCGCAGCACCGTCGTCAGCCCACCAGTGCCGCCAAGGGCCGGGTGATGATCGCCGCGATGGCCGCCGGCGCCGCCGCGGCCGCGACCTACACCGCCGTCAGCCCGCGCGATCAGGTCACCCAGACCCGCACTGTCCTGGCGACCGAGAAGACCCCGATCCCGGGCGCAGCGCCCGCCTCCCGCGGCGTCCAGTTGGTATCGGTGCGTCCCGCAGCCAACGCCGCCGTGCACGCCGAGGAACTCGCCAAGGGCGTCGCCTACGCCGCTGAGCGCGCTGAGCGCGAGGCCCGCCTGCAGCGTCCGCTGTTCGTCATGCCCACCAAGGGCATGTTCACGTCCGGTTTCGGCTTCCGGTGGGGTGCCCTGCACGCCGGAATCGACCTGGCCGCCCCGATCGGCACACCGATCTACGCGGCGTCCGACGGCGTCGTGGTCGACGCCGGGCCGACCGCGGGATACGGCGCCTGGGTCAAGCTGCGGCACTCCGACGGCACCGTGACCCTCTACGGCCACGTCAACACCTGGGACGTCCAGATCGGTCAGCGCGTCTTCGCCGGCGACCAGATCGCCACCGTCGGCAACCGCGGCAACTCCACCGGCCCGCACCTGCACTTCGAGGTTCTGCTCGGCGGGACCAACCGCACCGACCCGGTGCCGTGGCTGGCTGCGCGCGGTCTCTCCGTCGGCGGCTACGTCGGTTAATCTCGGGCCGGTTGAGTTTCTAGAGCTTCTGAACCGGCGCGTGGTTGTGCATCAGCTTCACCCGACCGGCACTGCCGAAGTCGATCAGCGACATCGCTGACTCCCCCACCCCGGACACCTCCTCGACCCGGCCCAATCCGTATTTGTCGTGGCTCACCCGGTCGCCGGCCGCCAGCACCATCAGCGGCCGCTTACCGCCGCCACCGCGTACCGGTTGGGCCGGTTGAGCCGTAGTCCGTGGGCCGTACCGCCCGGCCACCGGGGCACTGGGCGCGGGCGAGGCATCGGTGCGCCGCCAGTCGATCAGCTCCTGCGGGATCTCCTGGAGGAACCGCGACTCCGGGTTCAGCATCGGCTGGCCCCAGGACGACCGCACCTTGGCGCGACTGAGGTAGAGCCGTTGCCGAGCGCGGGTGATACCGACATAGGCCAGTCGGCGTTCCTCACTCAGTTCGGCCGGGTCCCCCAGCGCTCGCATGTGCGGGAACATGCCGTCCTCCCATCCGGTGACGAACACCACCGGGAACTCCAGTCCCTTCGCGGTGTGCAGCGTCATCAGGGTGACCACACCGGCCCCGTGCTCGGGGACCTCGTCGGAGTCCGCCACCAGCGATACCCGCTCGAGGAACTCGGCGAGCACCCCGGTGGGCGGAACGTCCTCGTCCCCGGAGTCCTGGCCGGACTGGTCGGACTGGTCCGCTAAGGCTGCGGCGTTGGCTCGATCGATGCTGAATTCGTGTGCGACGCTGACCAATTCGTTGAGATTGTCCAGCCTGGCCAGGTCCTGCGGGTCGTTGGAGGCTTCCAATTCGGCGCGGTAACCGGTGCGGTCGAGGACGGCCTCCACCAGATCGCCCAGTTCCCCATCCTGACCCGAGCCCAAGCGTTCTCGCAGTCCGTCGAGCAGTCCGACGAACCCGGCGATCGCCTTCTCCGCACGGGTGTTGAGCATCGGAACCCGGCCCTCGGCGGCCGCGACGAGGGCATCGGCGAACGTGCAACCGGTGTTCTCGGCGTACACCGCCACGCAGGCCTCGGCCCGGTCGCCGATCCCGCGCCGCGGGGTGTTGAGGATGCGCCGCAGGCTGACGGCGTCCCCAGGGTTGTCCAGCACTCGCAGGTAGGCGACGATGTCGCGGATCTCTTTGCGTTCGTAGAAGCGGACCCCCCCGACCACCTTGTACGGGATACCGGCCCGGATGAACACCTCCTCGAGCGCGCGGGAGGAGTTGTTGGTGCGGTAGAACACCGCGACGTCCCCGTACCCGAACCGGGGAGTGGCGCCGATCGCCCCTTCGACGAGGGTGTCGATCTCGCCGGCGACGAAGCGCGCCTCATCGTGCTCGTTGTCGGCGACGAAGCCGACGATGAGTTCGCCCTCCCCCGCGTCGGTCCACAACCGCTTCTCCCGCCGACCGGTGTTGCGGGAGATCACCGAGTTGGCCGCGGACAAAATGGTCTGCGTCGAGCGATAGTTCTGCTCCAGCAGGATGGTGGCGGCGTCGGGGAAGTCGCGCTCGAAGTCCTCGATATTGCGGATCGTCGCGCCACGGAAGGCGTAGATGGACTGGTCGGCGTCACCCACCACGCACAGTTCGGATGGCGGCACGTCATCGGAGCCGACCGCTCCATGCCCCACGAGTTCGCGGACCAGGACGTACTGCGCGTGGTTGGTGTCCTGGTACTCGTCGACCAGGATGTGCCGGAACCGCCGGCGGTAGTACTGGGCGATCTGGGGATGGCTCTGCAGCACCGCCACCGTCTCGCCGATCAGGTCGTCGAAATCCAGCGCGTTGGCGGCCCGCAGCCTGCGCTGATACTCGCCGTAGACCGAGGCGACGGTCTGGGTCAGTTCGTCGGCGCCGGGTTCGAGCGCGCCGACGGCCTGTTCCGGGCTGATCAGTTCGTTCTTGAGGTTGGAGATCCCGGTGGACAGCAGCCGCGGCGAGTATCGCTTGATGTCGATGCCCATATCCCGGCCGATCATCAGCAGCAGCCGCCGCGAGTCGTCGGCGTCGTAGATGGAGAAGTTGGAGTTCAGCCCCGGCAGCAGCGAGGCCTGGTTGCGCAGGATCCGCACACAGGTGGAGTGGAACGTCGACACCCACATCCGGCTTGCCCGCGGGCCGACCAGTTGCGCCACCCGTTCGCGCATCTCCGCGGCGGCCTTGTTGGTGAACGTGATGGCCAGGATCTGACCCGTGCCGACATCGCGGGCGGCCAGCAGGTGGGCGATCCGCCGGGTGAGCACCGCCGTCTTGCCCGACCCGGCACCGGCGACGATCAGCAGCGGCGCACCCTGGTGCAGGACCGCGGCGCGCTGCTGCGGGTTGAGCCCGTCGAGAAGTTCCCCCGGGGTGGCCGGGGACCGGAAGTCGGTCGTCTGAACAGTCATAACGGCTCCTAACCTACCGCCGCCGGACGACAGCCCTTTGCGTCGGCACACCGCCGGATGGCACACTCTGCATGTGCCATCGCAGCTCCGATTTTTCTACGGGTACCGGTTCGCGGTACCCGTGGTGTAGCTGCTCAATCCGACAGCCCCGCGGTCCGCATCCGGATCCGGGGCTCGTTTCTTGTGTGAGGCCCAGCCGGAACGGATCAACCGAATGACGCCACCACCCCCACACGAGGAGAACGACGATATGACCACCGATCAGCTGACCGATATCGACGAACTGCGCACGGAGATCGACCGCCTCGACGCGGAGATCCTGGCCGCCGTGCAGCGTCGCACCGAGGTCTCCCAGGCCATCGGCAAGGTCCGGATGGCCTCCGGCGGCACTCGGTTGGTGCACAGCCGCGAGATGAAGGTGATCGAGCGCTACAGCGCGCTCGGCCAGGACGGCAAGGATCTCGCGATGCTCCTGCTGCGGATGGGCCGCGGCCGGCTCGGCCAGCCCTGAGGCCGGCCATCGGGCACAGCCGGCTCGGCCAGCCCTGAGGCCGGCCATCGGGCACAGCCGGCTCGGCCAGCCCTGAGGCCGGCCGTCAGGAGCTACGGCGTCAGGGCGATGTACTTCACGTCGAGGTACTCCTCGATGCCCTCGAAGCCGCCCTCCCGGCCGAAACCGGACTCCTTGACCCCGCCGAACGGGGCGGCCGGGTCGGAGATCACACCGCGGTTGACGCCGACCATCCCGGCCTGCACCGACTCCGCGACCCGCAGCGCCCGATCCAACGACTGGGTATAGATGTAGGCCGCCAGCCCGTATTCGGTGTCGTTGGCCGCCGCGATGCCCTGCTCCTCGGTGTCGAAGCCGACGATCGGGGCGACGGGCCCGAACACCTCCTCCTTGAGGATGCGGGCGTCCGCCGGCACATCGGTCAGGACGGTGGCCGGGTAGAAGTTGCCCGGCCCGCCCGGCGCCTGCCCGCCGACGGCGACGGTCGCGCCCTTCTCGACGGCGTCGTTCACGAGCTCCTGAACCGAGGCGACCTGCTTGGGATTGACCAGCGGGCCGAGCTTGGACGACGGATCCAGGCCGTTGCCGATGGTGAGCTCGCCCATCTTCTTGACGAACTTGTCGGTGAAGTCGTCCAGCAGTTCGTTGGCGACGTACAGCCGGTTGGCGGCGGTGCAGGCCTCACCGCCGTTGCGCATCTTGGCCAGCATCGCGCCCTCGACGGCCGCGTCGACGTCGGCGTCGTCGAACACCACGAACGGGGCGTTGCCACCGAGTTCCATCGAGGTGCGCAGCAGCGCGTCGCTGGCCTGCTTGAGCAGCGCCTTGCCCACCCCGGTCGAGCCGGTGAAGCTCATCTTGCGCAGCCGGCCGTCCTCGATCAGCGCGGTCGTCACCTCACGGGGGTTGGTGCTCGGCAGCACCGACAGCACACCCTTGGGCAGGCCGGCCTCGTCGATCAGCTTGGCCAGCAGCATCATGGTCAGCGGCGTCTCCTGGGCCGGCTTGACGATCATCGTGCACCCGGCCGCCAACGCCGGGCCGATCTTGCGGGTTCCCATCGCGAGCGGGAAGTTCCACGGGGTGATCGCGTAGCAGGGGCCGACGGGCTGCTTGGTGACGACGATGCGGCCGGTCCCTGCGGGGCTCGGCGTGAACCGGCCGTGGATGCGCACCGCCTCCTCGGCGAACCACCGGAAGAACTCGGCCCCGTACTTCACCTCGCCCATGCTCTCCGCGTAGACCTTGCCCATCTCCAGGGTCATCAGGGTCGCGAAATCGTCGGCACGGTCGATGATGGCCTCGAACACCGCACGCAGAATCTCGCCGCGCTCGCGGGCCGGGGTGGCCGCCCACGTCTCCTGCAC
>MTBK01174916.1_pt1 | contig 10910 bp, 8 predicted proteins | sample 1535981 | NCBI WGS metagenome assembly MTBK01 (sample SAMN06109225, study PRJNA356200) | anaerobic digester metagenome | isolation source: biogas reactors fed with pig manure or primary and secondary sludge | place: Spain | collected 2016-06-30 | reverse complement strand
ATGTTAGCCTGGGCTCGCGATGATTTATGGCCAACGATCCATCCACAATCAGTAACCTATGAATTTATGCAAGAACCCCTGCTCTCGGGTGAGGTCTGGGTTGCCTTTGATCACACTGCACGGCTCATCGAAGCTTTCAACACTGAACCCGATCTTTTTGTCGGTTTCCCTGCCCCCGTTGGTCCAAAAGGCCTTGCTTTCATGCCTGTAATCGCCGGTCTGGGCATTCCCAACAACTCCAATAATTACGATGGCGCTGTGGCATTGATCGAATACCTGACCAGACCCGATGTGCAAGCACGCGTGCTGAAGGAATTGGCTTTCTTCCCAGTTGTTGCAGGCGTTGATTTCTCGGGCTTGCCAGCCGGCGTAGCCATTGAAGCTGCTGCTGTTGAAGCACAATCCGCCCATCCGCAAGCTATCGCTGCGTTGTTGCCGGTTGGTTTGGGTGAACGCGGTGGCGATATCAACCAGATCTTCAAAAATGCCTTTGATCGGGTGGTCTTGGATGGCGAAGACATCGCCAAGGTGCTCGAAGAAGAGGGTGCTAACCTTGAAGAGTTGATTAATGATACCGGTGCGCCTTGTTGGGCACCCGATCCAGCCAGCGTTGGCCCTTGTCCAATTGAGTAAATTCGTTTAGATTACGCACCAAACAAATTTGGTGAATCTTGCAATCAGTTAACCAGTGAGGTAGGGCAGTTGAACAATTGCCCTATCTCACCAATCCATTAAGAGAAACCTGATCTCATGAGTAATCAACCAAACACCCCAAAAAGAAAAAAATATAATTGGGCACCCTACCTGCTGATCCTGCCATCATTTGTGTACCTCATCGTGTTTTTCGCTTGGCCTATGGTACAAGCTTTGATTCTCACCGTTAAAGAGGATGATGTCCTCCTCAAAATTCGTGAAGAACCAGTGCAATCGAGCTCAACGGTCGACCTCCTCCCGCGAGGGTTTTCGGTGGAGATACTAGATCAACAAGCTAATATTATTTCCGAAAGTGAGTTAAACGAACCCGGATTAATTACCGAGCTGTGGTTGAAGGTCCAAGTAGAGGATGATAAAAGCATCGTTGGTTGGTCTCCGGAGCAGCGATTCCGCATCAGAGAGACGGATGAAAATAATCGACCAATCAAAGCAACCGTGCGACCCAAAATAGGCGAGGATACAGATCCAAGCACACCGCTCTACTCTGAACCAAGTCAAAGCAGTACGGTGATCGCACACCTGGAGGCGCAAACAGCGGTTGATATCGTTGATCAAATGACTCTGGAAATTTGGTTTCAAATTTCCGGGGACATGGATGGTGAAGTAATTACTGGATGGGTGCAATCTCGCTATTTACGGACTTTTCCGGAATCAAACGAAGCTCGTATTGACAGAGGTGATACCGGACAACTTACGTTTAAATTTATTCAAAAGATGTTCAAGGACCGTTTTTTCTGGCCTGCTTTTAAAACGACATTGTTGTTGACGGTTATTGTCATCCCATTACAATTCATATTAGCGATCATCATGGCTTTGGTCATCCAGGCCAATTTGAAAGGCAACAGTATATTTCTCGGCATCTTTTCAATTGCCCTGGGTGTCTCCGATTTGGCTGTTGGTATCGTCTGGTATGCGATTTTTACCAATTTTGGTTACCTCAATACGATCTTAGAACGCTTGAATTTAATCAGCGCACCAATCACCTATCTTTCCGCAAACACACGCCATTGGATTTTCATCGCCATTGTTATTGCTGAAATCTGGCGGGCAACTTCACTCGTTATGGTGATTGTTGTTTCTGGTATGCAGTCTATTTCCCAGGACGTTTTAGAAGCTGCAGAATTGTTCGGCGCCACATTATGGCAACGGGTGAAACACGTCATCCTCCCATTATTAAAGCCCAGCTTACAAGTAGCCCTGATTCTGCGCACAATCCTCGCTTTACAGGTCTTCTCTGTTGTAATGGCAATTGGTGGCGGCGATGTTGTTACAGTCTTAGCACGAGAGACTTATCGCCAATATTACGATATGCGTAATTTTCACTTGGCTGCAGCTTATGCTACTTTTATCTTGCTCATTTCAATGATCACTTCCGTGTTTTACCTGAAGGCTGTCCGCACAGAAGAGGAGATACAAGGTGAAAAAAAATAACCAAGCCCAAATCACAAAAGTTGAAGTTGCACCAGAAGTTTTAGCAATCCACCAAAAGATGAAGCGGATGCAAAAGCTACGGCGTGGTTTAGCTTACCTGGTGGGCATTGTTATCTCTCTGTGGATTTTAATCCCGATCTATTTTATTGCCTCCATGGCGTTGACCACGCCTGCTATGGTGAGGGCGTATCCAAAGGGCGTGCTGCCTTTTATTCCCTTTTCCTTTGACACACTGCGCTTTTTCTTAGGATCTTACGGTATCGTCGATGGAATCGTCAACAGTATCATTGTTGCCATCATCACAATTGTCCTGTCGACACTCATTGCAGCGCCAGCAGGGTATGCTATCGCAAGATACCTCTTTAAAGGCCGTGATGTATTTCGTCTTTCAATATTGACGGTGAGGGCTTTTCCTGTCGTTGTTTTGTCTATTCCCCTGGCTGTTGTGTTTATCAAAATGGGGGTCTACGACAATATATTCAGCCTGGCGCTCATGCATACAGCCCTGGTGCTGCCCACATCCATATTGGTTTTGGGTAGTGTATTTGCCAGCATTCCTTTTGAATTGGAGGAGGCTGCCATGGTGTTTGGCTGCACGCCCGTCCAGGCATTCCGATACGTTGTTGCCCCCTTAATTCTGCCTGGAATTGCAGCTTCAGCAATTTTCAGTTTTGTGCTTTCATGGAATGAGGTGTTTGCAGCCAGTATTCTCACAATTCAAAATCGAACCTTACCTGCCCAGGTGCTTGCAACCTTGCCATATTCAACAGACCCCTATAAATTTGCCGGCAGCTTTTTTATGTTGATACCTGCGATTATCTTCATATTTCTTATCCGACGATATTTGTTCAATATGTGGGGTCAGATTACAAAATAATAAACAAGGTGTTAAATTATGTCAGAGATACTTATTGAAAATGTAACCAAACGTTTCGGAAAATTTGTAGCTGTTGATAATGTCAGTATGCATATTAAAGACCAGGAATTTATGGTGCTGCTTGGCCCCAGCGGGTGCGGTAAGACAACTTTGCTGCGCACGATTGCTGGCCTTGGTATGGCTGACGAAGGGCGCATTTGTATTGGCGATCACGATGTCACTTATTTACCGCCGCGAGATCGCAAAATCTCAATGGTCTTTCAGAATTATGCCATCTTTCCCCATATGTCGGTTTATGACAATATCGCTTTTGGTCTGAAAATGAACAAAGTGGATAAAGAGACAACCAATAAAAGGGTCATTGATGCAGCAAAATTACTGCAGATTGAAAACATGCTCGACCGCCTTCCTGGCGCCATGAGCGGCGGGCAGCGTCAACGGGTTGCTGTGGCGCGGGCTATAGCGGTGAAATCCGAAGTGCTTTTAATGGATGAACCCTTGAGTAACTTAGACGCCTTATTACGCTTAGAAATGCGTGCTGAGCTCAAGCGTCTATTGGCCGAGATTCAGGCAACTACGATTTACGTTACCCATGATCAGATCGAAGCTTTAAGCATGGGTGACCGGATTGCGGTGATTAAAGATGGCGTTGTACAGCAGTGTGATGTTCCCGATATTGTTTACGACATGCCCGCCAACTATTTCGTAGGTAGTTTTATTGGCAACCCACCAATGAATTTTATGTCCGGTCAGGTCGAAAACCACAACGGGGGCGCCGTGGTCTACATTGGCGATTTTCGGATCGTTCCCGAGGAGCGGATACAACCGCTGTTAAAACCTTACCATAACAAGTCTATTGTTCTTGGCATTCGTGCCGAAAATATGGAAACTTTGTCGCACGCCGCGGATGATGCTTTAGAGGTGGAAGTGCTGGTGGTTGAGCCTTTAGGCTCACAGAATCTGCTCACTATCAAAGTCGGCGATCATATTATCAAATCGTCCACCCATCCCACTTTTGCGGTTGAACCAGGCATGCATGTGTGGCTCAAGTTCCCGTCGCAGAAAACCCGTTGGTTAGACAAAGAAACTGGTATCGCACTGTATCGATAAAAAAGAAAGGTAAACTATCAGTGTTTTGCTTAAAACCTGATATCAGGTCGTGATTACTAAATGAGGGATTCAATACTGCCCGCTACAATTAAATCTGCTCAGCTTGTCCTGCGCAAAAATGACACCGGGGTGTTCACAAAGCCCGGCCCTCATCAGTATCCACATCAATGGAACTGGGATTCAGCGCTGATTGCCTTGGGGCTATCATATTTCGATTTACCTCGGGCCTTGCTTGAAATTCGATCTTTATTAAGTGGACAATGGCAAGATGGTATGCTTCCGCATGTGCTTTATCATGGGATGCCATCCGATTATTTCCCTCACCCAGATTTTTGGGAGATTGAAAAAAGCCCCAATGCACCCAGAGTTCAAACCACCGGGATTACCCAGCCGCCTATACTGGCCAGCATCATTCGCTTAATCAACGAAAAACAAGCCATTCCAGATTTCATCAGGGAGGTTTATCCCCGGCTACTGGACTGGCATCGTTGGCTGCATACCTATCGAGATGTCGATAAAACGGGTTTGGTATGCATTATTCACCCCTGGGAATCGGGGACGGACGATTCGCCCCGCTGGTTGAAAGTGCTTGAGGGTATTCCTATCGAGAATAAGCTGACGTTTTCCCGTGGCGACACCCGCCATGTAAAGGAAAACGAGAGGCCTTTTCCACAGGACTATCAGCGTTTTATGTATTTAATTGACCTGTTTCGAAAATCCAGTTACAACCAGGCAGAAATCCTGGCACAATCGCCTTTTGTTGTTCAGGATGTCTTGTTCAACGCGATCTTGCATCGTGCAAATCTTGATCTTCAGGTTTTAGGGGCAGCAATTGGAGAAAACACAGATGAGATTGACGGCTGGATTGCATTGATGAACGCCAATTTCAATCGGCGCTTTTGGCATGACGACGATGGGCTGTATTATGATTTTGACGTTGTGGCGCAAAAGCCCATCCGGGTAAACACTGCAACCATTTTTTTGCCATTATTTGCGGGTTTGGCTTCTCAAAAACAAGCGAAACGGCTTTTAAAGGCATATTTCAACCATCCCGACTATTATGGCAATAATGAATGCGTTCTGTATCAATTGACATCCGCCAGCCAGAGCCTGTTTTCCTGGGACCCGCGCCGGTATTGGCGCGGACCGATTTGGATTTTAATGAACTGGTTAATTTACCAGGGCTTACAGGCTTACGGGTTTATAGCCGAGGCAGAAAAGCTGCGGGATGATTCTCTATCCCTGATCTTAAAGTCTGGATTTCGAGAGTATTATGACCCGCGGGATGGTATAGGTTGCGGCTCGGTAGAATTTTCTTGGTCAGCCGCTTTGGCAATCGACTGGATAATGCAGGATTTGTAAATATAGATAAAATTAACCTTTAGTTTTAAATGAGGCTTCTCAATTATCTGGCCATTTTTACATTATTTTGGTTTATGTGTTAATGGCCATTATCGTTGTCAATAACAACATTTGGGAAACAATCGGCGTGAATAAAATTAAAAATATCGGGATAATGCATTACCAAACTGGAAACACCGATGGTGTTTCATTAGAAATCGATAAATGGCGGCATGTCTTAGAAGAGCTTGGGTATTCACTGCATATTTGCTCCGGAAATCTGGGCATGGGGGATGGGTTTTTAATCGATGAGCTTTACCATCACCAGGATGAAATTAAAATTATTCAACGCAATGCTTTTTCTGCGCTAAACGAATTTACCGCCAACGAATTAATCAATCTGATTGAAGAAATCAGCACGCGGCTGGAAAAAAGTCTGTGCGAGTTTATTGAAACAAAGCAAATTGACCTTTTAATCGTCAATAATATTTGGAGCGTTGGTTTAAATTTACCTGCAGCAATAGCCGTAGAACGAGCTCGAAAAAGGTTTGGTTTGCCTGCCATCGGTCATCACCACGATTTTTACTGGGAAAGAAATGAGGGGAATTCCCCCACCTGCCAACCAATTGAGCAATTATTAACTGAATATTTCCCCCCAAAAAATTCATCCATCCAACACGTGGTAATCAACAGCCTTGCACAACAAAATTTGGCGAAACACAAACACCTGGAAGCCACAGTAATCCCCAATGTGTTTAATTTTTCAGCGCCTGCCTGGTCTGTTGATGCCTACAATCATGATCTCAAAACCCAAGCCGGCATTAAAGACACAGATATTTTTATCCTCCAAGCCACAAGGGTGATTCCGCGCAAAGGCATTGAACTGGCAATTGACTTTGTAAAAGCTTTAAATTCTCCGGAAACTCGCGCCACCTTAACACAAACGGGTTTATATGATGGCAGAAAGTTCACAGAAGATAGTCGCATTTATTTGGTGTTAATTGGTTACACGAAGGATGATAGCTCCGGGAAATACTTGCATTCATTAGCTGAAAAAGCTCGTCAGAATCATGTGAACCTTTTGCATATTGAAGAGATCATCTCGCATGCTCGAGTGGCGTGGGAAGGCAAAAAACACTACTCTTTTTGGGATGCCTATGCCGTGGCAGACCTGGTGACCTACCCCAGTCTTTGGGAGGGTTGGGGCAATCAACTATTAGAGGCTTTCCAAGCCCGACTGCCCGTTGTCCTTTTCGAGTATCCTGTCTATCTGAAGGATATTAAACAGCATGGCTTTGAAGTTATTTCGCTTGGATCAAATATTGAAAGTTATGATGCAGCAAAACTCGCTAAGATTAATCAGGGAACACTGGAAAATGCTGCCAATGAGGCTGTAATTGCCCTTACCAACCCAAAACGGCGCTCGCAGATGGTAAACCACAATCATTTGATCTGTCAAAAACATTACTCCTTAAACGCATTAAAAACGATGCTTTTAAAACTTTTAGAGGTTAATTAACAACAGAGGGAATACTTGTATATGGCTCAAGAAAAAAAACTCTTTGAACACTTGGTTAATGTCTATGGCATTGAACAAGCGCCCCGCCTGCGCGACCGCATCTTGCAGATGATCCGCAAGTTTAAACAGGAAACCTTAATCCACACTGAGATTAATCAAAACGCTAACATCAGTGAAAAAGACGTTATTTTAATCACCTATGGTGACTTTATCAAAAATAATGAACATCCCCCCTTGCGAACATTGGCGGCATTTCTTGATGAATACCTTAAAGACCAAATTTCAATTGTCCATGTTTTGCCTTTTTATCCTTACTCATCGGATGATGGGTTTTCGGTGATCGATTATCGCGCGGTTAACCCTGCTTTAGGCTCCTGGAAAGATATTCATCATCTTGCAAAAAATTATCGCCTGATGTTTGACGCTGTTATTAATCACATTTCCAGTCAAAGCGCTTGGTTCACAGGGTTTTTAAATGGCGATGAACAATATCAGGATTATTTCATTACCGATGTTGATGATTGGGATTTATCAAAGGTTGTGCGTCCCCGCACCTCTGACTTACTGACCGAGGTTGAAACATCTACAGGATTAAAAAAAGTGTGGACAACCTTCAGTGCAGATCAGATTGATTTAAATTTTGCAAATCCCGATATTTTTTTGAAAATCATAGATTTGTTATTGTTTTATGTGCGCCACGGCGCTTCTGTTATTCGCCTGGACGCAATCGCCTATATGTGGAAAGAATCCGCAACCTCGTGCATCCATCTTCCACAAACGCATCACTTAATCAAAGTCATGCGCCTGGTAATAGAAATGGCAGCGCCCCAAACGGTGCTGATCACCGAAACCAATGTGCCCCATGAAGAAAATATTAGCTATTTTGGCAATATCGACCCGGAAACTGGCGTCAGCGATGAGGCGCACATGGTTTATCAATTTTCTTTAGCGCCCTTAGTTTTGCATACTTTGATCACCGGCAATACCAATAATATCAATGCATGGGTTGAAAGCCTGGAACTGAACGGCATCTTTATGAACTTTATCGCTTCCCATGATGGGATTGGTATGGTGCCCGCCATTGGCTTGATGCAGGATGAAGATATCGCCAGAATCATCAGCCAGGTTAAAGAACACCAGGGCTTGGTTTCGTACAAATCCAACCCGGATGGCAGCAAAACCGTATACGAGCTCAATACCACCGTTTACGATGCCCTCAACAACCCTCAACAACCCAACCCGCCCATGGATATCGCCAGGTTTATTGCCTCACAGGTGATCATGCTGTCTTTGGCAGGCGTTCCGGGGATTTATTTCCACAGCATTTTAGGCTTGCACAATGCCCAGGACCATTTTCTAAAAACGGGGCGCGAGCGTTCGATCAACCGCAAAGGCTTCCGCCTCGATGCGCTGATCAATACAGTAACCGACCCAAAAAGCCTGCATCACCAGGTCTTTAAACAATACCAGCATCTTTTAACCATCCGCACCTCGGAACCAGCTTTTCACCCACGCGGCAATCAGATTGTGCATTGGTTCTCACAGCATGTTTTTGCTCTCGAACGACACAGCCCGGATGGTCAATCGAAGGTGCTTGTTTTCATCAACGTTACTGGCGCTGAATGTGCCTTGATTATCGATTTAACCCAAACTGGCTTGAAAAACAGCCCTCACTTAATTGACCTGATTGAAAGAAAAGAATTTCATCATAAAAACAATTCTTTAGAAATTAAGTTAAAACCATACCAGGCACTGTGGCTAACGCCAGCAGCATAGGCCTTTTTACGCAAGAGTTTTTTCACGCGCCGATCGCCTTCCTGAGCAGAAAGTTTGTTTTCTTTAAAACGGTCAGAAGAACCCGCGTTAATCAGTCGTTATTTCCGCGGTTCACTGTGGACTTAATGCAACGCAGTTTGAAATTCGCAATTATAATAAAAATTAGCCTGTAATCCATGAGGCAGCGCCGCTGCACCCCTTCACATAAAGAAACAAGGTTCTGATGGTGCAGCCAGGCGGCTTTAGTGGGCTGCTATATTAACACAAGCAGTTGAATTCTATTCGTTTAATAACCATGACCGACTTTGAAAATTTCACCTATTATCACCCCATAACCGTGCGCTTTGCAGACCTGGACCCGCAGGCCCATGTCAACAACGTCGCCTACCTGACCTATCTCGAGAGCGCCCGCCTGGGTTATTACCAGCAAGCCGGTATCTGGCACCCGGGGCCCGGGATGCACACCGGGATGGTTGTGGCACATCTCTCGATTGATTACCTGGCGCCCATCTTCTTCGGGCAGGCCGTTCAAGTCGGGATGCGCTGCGAACGTATGGGCAACAAGAGTTTTACGCTGGCTTTCCAGATCGAAACCACGCCCGAGCAAACCCCGCTGGCCCGCGGCACCGTAGTAATGGTGGCTTTTGACCAGCAAGCCGACTCCAGCATCCCGATCCCCGCTGATTGGCGTGAAAAAATCCTGCGTTTTGAAGCACAGAAAGGAACCTGATGAAACTACCCGAACTCGACCTGAAGGGGATGACCCGCTTTTTGGTTGAACTCCTTGAGACCCCCAGCCCCACCGGTTATACCGAGGAGGCCATTCAACGCTGTGCAGACGAGTTGGCGCCGCTGCCTGGCATCCAGCTGGAAAGAACGTCGAAAGGCGCCCTGGTGGCCACGCTGCCCGGTGAGCAGGAGCGCCCCTGGCGGGCATTAACGGCCCATGTGGACACTTTGGGCGCGATGGTTAAAGAAATAAAATATAATGGCCGGCTCAGGCTGACCAAGCTGGGCGGGTTCGCCTGGAACACCGTGGAAGGCGAGGGCCTGACTGTGTTTACCCGGGATGGAGAAACGGTGCGCGGCAGCCTGCTGATCAGCAAGGCCAGCACCCATGTGCACGGCCAGGATGTGGGCACAACCGACCGCAACGATGCCGCCATGGAGGTGCGCCTGGACGCGCGCACAACCAGCGTTGACGAGACCTTGGACCTGGGCATCGAGGTGGGCGATTTCGTCGCCTTCGACCCGCGGGTGGAGCAAACCGCAGGCTTTATCCGCTCGCGCCACCTGGATGATAAAGCCTGCGTGGCCTGCCTGCTCTACGCGGTCAAAGCCCTGGCCGCGGCTGGCTTAAAGCCTGAGACGACCACCGTTCTGCATATCAGCAACTACGAAGAGGTGGGTCATGGCGCCGCGGCCGGGATACCGCCCCAGGTGAGCGAACTGGTGGCGGTGGATATGGCTGCGGTGGGGGATGGCCAGACTTCGGATGAGTTTCATGCCACCCTGTGCGTCAAGGATTCAGGCGGGCCCTACCATCACGGGCTCAGCTTGCGACTGCGTCAGCTGGCCGAAGCTTACGATATTCCCCACAAGGTCGATATCTACCCCTATTATGGTTCCGACGGTGGGGCTTTCTGGCGCGCCGGCGGCGATGTGGCCGTGGCCCTGATCGGCCCGGGGGTGGATGCCTCGCACAATTATGAGCGCACCCACACCGAAGCGCTCGTCGCCACCGCCAACTGGTGTTTGGCATATTTACTGGACGGATTGCCGAGCTGACGGCGCGCGCGTACTGGGGATTGGGCTGCAAAAGACCGCGGGATTATTGCACAACCTGGTGTGACCACGGCACGGTCAGGGCGGAAGCGGGTGGGGTCTGTACCGTTTGGCGGGATTTGTTTGAAGACCTTTGAAAAAGCTCGCGATAAGGCAAAGGGGAGATTGCTTCGTGCCTCGCAATGACACTTTTTGTCACTGCGAGCTTGCGAAGCAGTCTCAGCACCCCTGAGCGCAGCAGGAGGGGAGCAGTTTTGTAATTGCAGTTGGAGATTGCTTCGTGCCTCGCAATGACAGGTTGGCGGGTGGCTATCTTGTCACTGCGAGCTTGCGAAGCAGTCCCAACGCCCCTGAAGC
>MTBK01257340.1_pt1 | contig 10918 bp, 8 predicted proteins | sample 1535981 | NCBI WGS metagenome assembly MTBK01 (sample SAMN06109225, study PRJNA356200) | anaerobic digester metagenome | isolation source: biogas reactors fed with pig manure or primary and secondary sludge | place: Spain | collected 2016-06-30 | reverse complement strand
GTGTAGGCCTGGCCGGCAACCACACCGGCGCATGAGCACTCGACCTGGGTGTGTGACTGGTTGGCCCGCGCGGCCGCATCGGGCCGTAACTGGTCGAGGACCACCATCGCCAACAGCGGCTTAATGGTCGAGGCCGGCGCGTAGGCGCCGTAGGGATCTTGGCCACCGAGGATCGCTCCGCTGACCATGTCAGCCACCAGCCAGGCACGCGCCGGGCCGCCGGGCGGTACAGCCAGAGGCTGGTTGGCGTTGGGCTGAGCCGCGCTGAGGGGAACGACGTGAGCCGGCGAGGCGGTCAGGATGCAAACAGCCGCGGCCACAAGTGCGGTCACGCGCCGCCATCGGTACATGATGGTCGACCCTAGTGGCGCTGGGCCGCGGCGAGGACTCAGTGCCGTCTCGAATCAGGCACAGCGCGGTGGTTGAAGCACCCGGGCTTCGTCCGAAGAGTGGCACCGCTGAAAACCGTTCCGGAATACAGCTCAACTACTCACGGGAACGCTAAGACGACCTTCAAATCCGTTGCGCGAAATGCTCTTTCGCTGGAAGGCGGGCCGGTGCTCTTCTTCTCGCCGGGCCGGGGATGGTTTGCCTTTGCGGGGTGTCAGGACGGGGCGCACACCCAGGTCGCGCAGGGCGTCTTCGACGCGCTTCTCGCAGTAGCCGCGGTCGGCGGTGACGATGCGTCGCGAAGGTTGCCGACCTCGACGGAGTGGTCGAGCACGATGCCGTCGTCGGTGACTGGCCGTTGTGACCGAACTCGACCGGTTTGCCCAAGCGGACCTCGGCGATCGGGCGGGCACCGCTTTCGTGCAGGCTGACTCGCCGGTCGGCGCCGGCGGGTGTCTGCCCGGCGACCCGCTGGTGGGTCGGGGTGACGATCTATTGGGTGAGGGCGACCAACTTCTGCAATTCGTTGACCGCTCGCACGAATCGGCCCCGGGGCCGGCAAGCGGCGGCGTCCCGCTGACCACGGGCGGCCAGTTGGGCGGCTTTGACCCTCCCTCGACGGATCGCCTGCTTGACGTTGATGAGCAGCCGCTGGGCATCACAAGCGGCGGCGCGGGCCAATCCGGCCAGCTCGCCACCCGTGGCCAGCACCGCCGCGGTGGCTTCGCCACAGCCCATTACCGAGCCTGAGCCGCAGCTTGGCAGCGACCGCATGAGCACGCTTAGCGGCCGCGCGGGAACTGTCACGCACCCGGGTGCGCACGGCCGGCGTCCTGAATCCGCTTGGCAGCCGACCCGATCCGGCGCACCGCTTTGGCCAACAGCCCCGAATCGGGTCGAGTAGGCCACATTGGCCGGCACCACCGTGGTGTCGGTGCGAACCCTATTGGTGCGAAGCACTTTGGCCGCGGCGGCGGCCTTGGCCAACAGGGCCTCGTTGAGTCCGTCGGCAGCTGCCGAACCGCAGCGGGTAATCAGCCTCATCAGCGTGGTCGGATGCGGCAGACGCCCGTCAAGCGGGATGCGGCACGCGTGCGACTTGGCCGCCGCGGGAATCCGGGTCAATACCGTGGCGGCGGGCTACATCGACAGGCCAGAGCGAGAGCAGGGCCCGGGAAATAGTTCCCGGTGTAGCGTCCGCAACAATCGGTGGAGCGCCCTCGACCGCCGGCTGACCCGGAACGGAGCCCATGACGTCCACAGCTACTGACACCGGCCGGGCAGCAGTCCCGTCGCTGCTGCTCGGCTTCGCCGTGGCGGCCGGCGCGGTTGCGGTGTATGTGCTCACGGCACTGTCCCCCGCGACGGCCACGACCGTCGCCGAGGCCGTCGGCTACTTCACCGCCACCCTCGCGGGAGCGGTGTGTCTGGGTGGCCTGGTGCTGGTTGTCATCACCGCCCGCCCCGACGACCGGGGGGTCCTGGACCTGGCAGCATTCCGGGCACACCTAGTGGTGGAACGGGTGGCTCCGCTATGGGTGATCGCCGCGCTGGTCATGGTGGTGGTCCAGACCGCCGCCGACGCGGGCGTCTCCGCGACCCGGTTGCTCGTCAGCGGCCGGCTCGCCGCCGCTCTGGAGGCGTCGGAGACCGGGCGGGGGTGGGTGACCGTCGTCGTGGTCTCGGCGGTGCTCGCCGTCACGGTGCGGCTGACGGTGCGGTGGGAATGGCATGTGCCGCTGACGATTCCGGCTCTGGTGGGTGTGATCGCCGTACCGGTCACCGGAAACGCCGGTCAGGGTCCCGACCACGACTATACGACCAGTTCGGTGATCGTCTTCGCCGTCGCCGTGGCCGTGTGGGCCGGCGTGACGGTCGTGAACGCCGCGGCGCCGAGCGATCCCGCCGTGCGCCGCCGCGTCACGGTCACGGCCCTGGCCGCGGGGTCGGTCGCGGTGCTCTACGGCCTGCTGCTCCTGGGTTTACGGGCGGGAGATCTCACGAGCGGGTACGGCGTGCTCGGTCTGTTCGCCGGCGCGGTACTGGCCGTCGGACTCGTGGCCGGGGTGGTCGCACTTCGCGGGGGGCGCAGCACCCCGGTGCCGGCGCGGCTGGCCGCGGCGATGGCCGTGCCGGCGGCGCTGTCCCTGATGGCGATTCAGACCGCGCCCGGCCTGCTGGCGACCCGGCCGAGCATCTGGGACGTCCTGCTGGGCTATGAACTGCCCGGCGCCCCGACCGCGCTGCGCCTGGCGACGTTCTGGCGTTTCGACACCTTCCTCGGGGTTCTGGGCCTGACCCTTGCCTGCGGGTACCTGGTCGGCGTGATCCGGTTGCGTCGGCGGGGTGACCGGTGGCCGGTCGGCCGCACGGTCTCCTGGCTCGCCGGTTGCGCGGCATTGGTGGTCGCAACCGGTTCGGGAGTGCGGTCCTACGGATCGGCGATGTTCAGCGTGCACATGGCCGAGCACATGATGCTGAACATGTTCGTGCCGGTTCTGCTGGTCCTCGGGGCGCCGGTCACCCTGGCGTTGCGGGTGCTGCCCAGCGCCGCGCCGGGGACGCCACCCGGTCCGCGGGAATGGATTGTGCGCGCGGTGCATTCGCCGTTCACCGCGTTCCTGTCCAGTCCCGTCACGGCGTTCGTGTTGTTCGTCGGCTCGCTGTACGCCGTGTACTTCACCCCGTTGTTCGACACCCTGGTTCGCTACCACTGGGGACACGAGTTCATGGCGGTGCACTTCCTGATCACCGGCTACCTGTTCTACTGGGGCATCATCGGCGTCGATCCCGGACCGCGTCGGCTTCCCTTCATCGGCAGACTCGCCCTGTTGTTCGCCATCATGCCGTTCCACGCATTCTTCGGTGTCGCGATGATGACCATGACATCGGTCGTCGGCGGGAACTTCTATCGCGGACTGGCCCTCCCGTGGGTGGCCAACCTCAACGACGACCAGCATCTCGGCGGCGCCATCGCCTGGGGCGCAAGCGAAGTGCCGCTGATCATGGTGGTGGTCGCCTTGGTGACGCAGTGGGCACGCCAGGACCGGCGCACCTCGACCCGCTCAGACCGGCACGCCGACGCCGGCTACGACGACGATCTGGCGGCCTACAACAACATGTTGCGCGAACTGGAACGTCAGCGCACTCGGGACGTCAGGAGACCGTGACGTGGACGTGGTTGAAATGATCCGGCACACGCCACATCGTGTAGTCGATACCGAAGCGTCCTGCCTGCCGCTGGAGGTCGGCGTTGATTGCGTCCCCCAAGTCCATGTTTGTGCCAGTCATGATGTCCAGGGCGCGGCCACTGGGGTGGTCCGGAAGCGGGTCTGCGCGGACCCCACCGATGGACTGCACACCGGGGAAGGTGGACATGATGTAGGCAGCCAGCACACTCGCGTTGGGCACCAGCCCATTCATCCCGATCGCGGGGACCGGTGCGACCAGATCTGACGCCGCGATGACGGAGCCTGGCAAGATGACGGAGCCTGGCGATACGGCTTGTCCAGCGGTGTCCAGCATGAGGCCCTTCGCTTGCACCGCGGCGATTCGGCTTCGAAGCTCTGACTGCGTGCTCTGCAGATCCGCTCGCACCTCGGCAGCCGCTTCAACGGCAGCCGCAGCTGCGGCCGCAGACTTGGCGGCTGTGGCTTCGCGGAGCTTTGCCTCCCGCTCAGCCTGTCGGAATCCCCGCATCCGCGACGACATCTCCGTGGCCATCACCCGTTGAACGGACAGCTTGTCGATCAGGCCCTTGGGCGTGGTAGCCGTAAGGAGCGCGTGGAGACCATCTGCGCGCCCGCCGGTGTAAACCGCGGCCGCGAGAACGTCGACGGCCTGCTGGTAGCTGGCCAAACGCCCGCTGGCGGCATCGAATTCTGCCAGATCGACGGCGTGCGCCTGATCGGCGCGCGTGAGTGCTTGAAGTCTGTTGTCCAGAGTCGCCTGCGCTGTTTGAACAGTCGCGGCCAGCTGCTCAGCCTGCTGAGACAGTTCCTTGAGCTCCACCAGCGGGTCATCTTGCGGGTCGGCAGCGGCGGGACCGCACCACGGCGGGACGAGCAGCGCAAGCGCGGCGATCGCGATGACGAAACGAACACCGCCAGCCCGCCTTGCCGCACGCGGGGCAACGAAATCCAAGACCCGACCCTCCCTTTCGCCACTAATCGACCGACCCGTCACATGAGGTCTCGAAAAGATAACGAACGCACGGCCGCGCTGTCTAACCTCCAGCGGAGCCGCGTACCCCAGCCGCGCTCGTGGCTGGTCAGCGGACGTCGGGATCGGATGGGAACCCTCGGCTGCTTCGCTTCTGCCCGTCTCGGCGAACAGCCCGCTGACACCCGCACGGGCGGTCGGAGCAGGTTCCACGTCTGGCCGTCACCACAGGGACCTGTTGCCGTCCCCGCGATGCCCGCCGCGAACGCCAGCTCTTGAAGCCCCGACTTGCCCCAGGATGCCGTACTCGTCGATCTCATAGACGTGGGCTGCGCCAATGTCGAAGAACATGCCGACCACTCGCACGCGACCAGCTTGCACCGCTTCAGCCAGCATGGGATGGCGGGTCAGACGTTCTACTTGAACCGCGACATTGACGATGGCGAGCTGGTCGGCCGAGCTGAAACCCTGCAGTTCGGCGCTCATCCGGGCGGGGTGATGGTTTTGGTAAGCCAGGACACTGTCCGAGGCGTGGCGGAGCCACTGGGCCACCGCAGCGTGGGGGCTCTTAGAACCCGGCAACAAGGCCTTCATCGCGCCGCAGCACGAATGACCGCACACTACAACGGAATTCACGCGCAGTTGATTGAGCGCGAAACTCAGTGAGGCGTCGACCGACCCATCGTTGACGTCGGCGGGAACAAGGTTGCCAACGTTGCGGACGGTGAACAGATCGCCCGGGCCGCTGGAGGTGATGACATTGGGCAGAATGCGGGAATCGGTGCAGGTGAGGAAAAACGCATCGGGGTCCTGGACGTTTACCAGCTCGGCGACATGGGGTCGCAGGGCATGGGACCCGCGCTGGTTGTACTCCGTGATGCCATCAATGATCGACGCACCGGTACCGACGGTCTCGCTTCGAGGCCACGACCGCCATGGAACCAAGCCCATGGCGCGAGAGCTGAAGTGGCGCTGCGGCGGCTTCGCCAGCGCATGATGCAGCTCAGCCTGGCTGGACTCGATGATCATGACCGTGCCGCCGCCAGCCTCGTGGGCGCGTTTCCACTCAGAGATGGCCTCGGAGCAGGCGCGGTCGATGTAGTCGGCGTTGATGGAGAGCGTGGTGTGCGCCCCTGCGTCAACGGTGCTCAGCGTCGCAGTGAGTCGTGGGAGCGACAGAAAGCTCAGCGACCCGTCGAGAGCGACGTGCCACTGCCGTGAACCCTGTGTGCCGAAGGGCCGGGCCTCCATGTGTGTGCGCATCACCCGGGCAACCAGGATGCTGATCGCCACCAGGAGTCCAATGCCGACACCTTCGAGCAGATTGAGGAAGACCACGCACACGATCGTGATGGTGTAGACCGCGAGATCGCCGGTGCGCCAGGCGAGTTTTACGTGCGCGAGCTTAACCAGCTGCAGGCCGATGACGACGAGCAGGCCAGCCAGCGCTGCCTTGGGGACCAGCTCGATGAGGTTGCTGAACAGCGAGGCGAACAGCAGAATCCACACACCGTGCAGGATTGCTGAGGATCGCGTTCGCGCGCCGGCGGCCACGTTGGTGGAGCTGCGGACGATGACCCCGGTGACGGGTAGACCACCCAGGAAGCCTGACACCACGTTCGCGCTACCTTGACCAAGCAATTCGCGATCGAGGTTGGTTCGTGGTCCTGAGTGGAGTTTGTCGACGGCGACAGCGGACAGCAACGACTCGACGCTGGCGATCAGCGCGACAGTCAGCACGCTGAAGATCACGCCCGGCCAATCACCATTGGCGGGTCCGGTTAGGGTTGGCAGGCTCAATGCTTGGAAGAAGTCACCCGTCAGGGAGATTCGCTCCGCCGGTGAGTCGGTGACAACGGCCAACACCGTCGCCACGGTGATGGCGGCCAAAGCTCCCGGAACGACGCGCGCCTTCGCTGGCAGCTTGGGCCACAACACGAGGAGCGCGATCACCACGGCGCCGATGATGACGTCGGACAGGTGGTGGTTGAGGACCGATCGCGGCAGCTCCGTGAGGTTCAGCCAGGCAGAGCTTTGCGATGTACCGCCCAGCAGAACGTGGAACTGCTGCAAGGCGATGGTCACCCCGATGCCGGCAAGCATGGCGTGAACCACCACCGGTGCGATCGCCAGGGCAGCGCGCGCCCGCCTGCTCAAACCGAACAGGATCTGCAGCGCGCCCGCGCCGAGGGTTATCAGGCAGGTCATCTCCCAGCCGAATTTGTTGACGATCTCGGCCACCACGACGGTGAGACCCGCGGCGGGGCCACTCACCTGCAACGGGGACCCGCCAATCGCCCCCGCGACGATACCGCCGACGACGGCGGCGATCAGGCCTGCCATCAGGGGTGCGCCCGAGGCAATAGCGATACCCAGAGAGAGCGGCAACGCGACGAGGAACACCACGAGCGAGGCGGGAAGATCGTGTCGCACGTTCCCCCGGAGGATTGCGAGCGATTCGTGGAGCGACGGGCGCGGTTCAGCACCGCTCCCGGAGGCCCGACCGGGAAGTCGGGTGCGTTCCTTCTGTGAGCCTTCGTTCATGACGGAGTCACTTTCTGTGAACCATCGCCGAGACGACGGCGACGGAAATCGAATGAAATGGCGCCGGGACGGAGCCGGCGTGCGCTACCGCCTGCCCCCCCGGACCGGGGGGCGGGAGACCGGAAGATCCGCCGGCGAGGGCAAGGTCGCACCCGGCCTGGTGGCGTTCTGCTGCGCGGCACGGCAGTTGCCCAGTTCACCGGGGCGGCAGCCTGCGGCGCCGTTCGCCGCCCCCAGACGATTACGGCTCTCGACGGTCCAGCAGTTCCCGGTGACCGGGTCCAACTGCCCCCCGCAGGCGGCGCTCGCCTCAGGCGCGGTGTAGACGGCCGCCGACAGCGCTAGTCCGCCGGCCAGGATCGCAGCTGAGATGCCCGTCAGGTCGATGGCCCCGACATGAGCGAATCCTGATCGCATAAGTTCCTCCTGAGTGGTTACGTACGTAGTTGTTACGTATCAACTGCAACGTACGTCCCGTCCGCCCCAGGGGGAACATCGTTTGCGTCACGGGATGGCGACGGTACCGTCACGACGGGGGAACTGCCCATCGCCCTTAAACGGTTCTGGCACTGAGGATTTCGAGTCGAACAGTGGCCGACGTACTCGCTATGATCATCTACGGTGCCGCTACGTATATCATCGGGGCCATGCCGCGCGGCCCAGGGTTGCGCAGCGTGTAACCGCCGGACCACCAGCTCCGGGACCGCTTCTTACCGACGTCATTGGAGGATTTACCGATGGCCCCTGTCACGCGAATCCTTCTGACGGCCTTCGCGGTCATCACCCTGCTCGTAGGGACGGGCGTGTATCTGTCCGTTCGGGGCGACGACACTGCCACCACTCAATCCGACAGCGGCCCACCGGGTCAGTTGGTCCGCGACAACAGCCATCGTCTCGGCGAGGCGTCACGTGAGGCCGTCACCCTGGTGGAATTCCTGGACTTTGAGTGCGAGGCGTGCCGCGCCGCCTTCCCCATGGTCGAGCGGCTGCGCAGCGAATACGGCGAGCGGCTCAACGTCGTTGTCCGCTACTTCCCCATCCCGTCGCACTTCAACGCCGAAAGGGCGGCGCGTGCGGTGGAGTCGGCAGCCCAGCAGGGCAGGTTCGAGGCCATGTACAAGAAGATGTACGAGACCCAGGCCGAATGGGGCGAGCGCCAGACACCCGCGGACTCACTGTTCCGGGAATTCGCCACCGAGCTCGGTCTCGACGTGGCCCGCTACGACGCGGCCTACAGCGACCCCGCAACGCTCGAGCGGGTGAAACTCGACGTGGCCGATGGCAAGGCCCTCGGCGTCAGGGGCACGCCGACGTTCTTCCTCAACGGGGACAAGCTGAAGTTCAACGACTACGGGGAGCTGTCGGCGGCGGTCGAACGCGCCCTCAACCAGAAGTCGTGACCGGCGACCACACCGCGGGGGCCGACCGGCAGCGGCACTAGCACCTCAGGAAGTTCAGCATCTACTATGCCGCTACGTAGATACGATGGCCTGCCAGCCCCGTAAGCGGTCGGCGAACAAGGGAAAGGTGTCTCACCCGATGGGAGGTGGCATCCTGCGGCGCCGGCTAAGGACCGCGATCGTCGAGGTTCTCGTCGCCATCGTGGCGGTGACAGCGCTCCCGATCACGACCTCGGCTGCAGCCGAACCGCGACTTCCAGAACCTGCACCGGGCGACATCCTGACGATTCCCGCTCCCGCTTCATCGGATCCGGCCGATCCCGGGGCCCCCTTGGGGCCGCCAATGACCACGCCAGGAACAGCAGCGGCCGGCCGGAATCCGGACCCGTACCTGGGACCGCCGGTCTTCGCTCCCCCCACGTTCAACCCCGTGAACGGCGCAGTTGTTGGCGTTGGCAAGCCCATCATCATCAATTTTCAGAGTCCGATCACCGACCGCGGTCTCGCTGAACAGGCTGTCCGCATTTCATCAACCCCCGCCGTTGCGGGAAAGTTTTACTGGATGAGTACCACCCAACTCAGATGGCGTCCGATGGAATTCTGGCCGGCCAACACCGCGGTCACCATCGACGCGGGCGGAACCAAGTCGAGCTTTCGCACCGGTGATGCGTTGGTGGCGACCATCGACAACGCGACCCTGCAAATGAAAGTCACCCGCAACGGCGCCCTGGAGAGGACGATGCCGGTTTCCCTGGGCAAACCGGGCTATGAGACACCCAACGGGACCTACTACGTTCTCGAGAAGTTCGCCGACATGGTGATGGACTCCTCGACCTACGGCGTTCCCATAACATCCGCCGAAGGCTACAAAATCAAAGTCCGGCACGCTGTGCGGATCAACAACGCCGGCATCTTCGTCCACGGGGCACCCTGGTCGGTGGCAGACCAAGGCCGTCGCAACGTCAGCCACGGCTGTCCCAACCTGAGTCCCAGCAATGCGCAATGGTTTTTCAACACCTTCGGAAGCGGCGACCCAGTCGTTGTGCGGAACTCCACCGGCGTTTACAACGAAAACGACGGAGCGCAGGACTGGCAGCTATGACAACGCCGCCGCATCTACGGCCACCCGGCGGCAGAAGTGCAACCCTGTTTCGCAAGCGTCGACTCCAATGCCATGCTGGCTGAGTCCAGGCGCGTCGACAGACCCGAGGCGACGCGTGGCGTCGTAAGCTACCTACTGACTAGGTCAGGAGGTCCGATAATGGCTCGGGTGCGCGGCTTCGGGGAACTCGAAGCGACGGTCATGGACCGTCTGTGGAATCGCGGGACCGACTCCGCCACCACGGTCAGGGAGATTTTCGACGAGTTGGGCGCCGAGCGACATATCGCCTACACGACGGTGATGTCGACGATGGACAACCTGCACAGCAAAGGCTGGCTATCGCGGGAACGCGACGGCAAGGCCTACCGCTACCGGCCTACCCTCACGCGTGAGGAACACAGCGCGCGGCTCATGCTGGAGGCGCTGAGCGGAGGGGGACGTTCAGAGGCGGTCCTCAACCACTTTGTGGCGCAGATCGACGCGGAGGAGTCCGCAAGTTTGCGTAACGCCCTGCGGCGCCTGTCAGGCAAGACCGGCCGGCGGTGACGATCGCTGCAGCCTTGCTGCTCTACGTTGCCGCCGTCCTGATGATCGGGCCCACGGTATTGGTGCGGATCACTGCAGGCGGCTGGGCGCCGCGCTTGGCGATCACCGCCTGGCTGACGGCCATCGTGACGGTGATCGGCTGCTCAATTGCCGTGGTCGCGCTGGTGCTCGTCGAGGCCGCCGGGCACTGGGACGGCCCCGACGAACTGCTGGTGTCGTGCCTGGAGCGCCTTCGCGCGATCGCACTGGGGCACGGCGGCGGAGTGGCCCAAGTCGTCGCGATCGCAGCGATGGCTCTCACAGTCGCGAGCCTCATCGCAGCTAGCATGCGGTTCGGCCGGGCGCTGAGCCGGATGCGCAGCCACACCTTCGCCCACGCTGATGGCGTGCGTCTGGTCGGCAGACCAATCGGAAGCGATGTCATCGTCATAGACGCGCCCACACCTGCGGCCTACTGTGTCGCAGGTCGGCCGCCGGCGATCGTTGTCACCACCGCAGCGTTGACCGCGCTCGACCAACGCCAACTCAACGCCGTCATTGCTCACGAACGTGCTCACCTCAAGGGGCGTCACGCATACCTCGTCGCCGCCGTGCGCGGGCTCACTACCGCTCTTCCCACCATCAGACTGTTTGCCGGTGCGGCGATGCACGTCAGTTCTCTACTGGAGATGTGCGCCGACGATGCCGCCGCCCGCGCCTATGGGCGCCGACCTCTCCTCGATGGGCTTTTGACTCTGTCCGGCGCGGGCACGCCGGCTCACGGTTTGGCTGCGGC
>MTBK01156941.1_pt1 | contig 10923 bp, 11 predicted proteins | sample 1535981 | NCBI WGS metagenome assembly MTBK01 (sample SAMN06109225, study PRJNA356200) | anaerobic digester metagenome | isolation source: biogas reactors fed with pig manure or primary and secondary sludge | place: Spain | collected 2016-06-30 | reverse complement strand
GATGACGGAACTGATAGAATAATTGAAAAAAAATATAAACTTTTCTACTCCCCTAAAAAAGGCCGTTCTTATCAAATGAACTATGGGGCATCATTATCGAGAGGGAATATTCTTTTATTTTTGCATGCAGACAGTATACTTCCCGACGATGCCCCGGGCCAAATTCATAGAATAATCCGCCGGGGATATAAAGCCGGTTGTTTCAGAATAAAATTTGATAGTAAAAGCATCCTCATGAAGATATGCGGCCTTATGTCCAATCTGAGAGTCAGACTGAGAAATATAGCCTTTGGAGATCAAGGGATATTTATAATCAAAAGTTATTTTTATGAATTGGGAGGATTTGCGGAGATTCCTCTCATGGAAGATTATCGATTGTCGATGAATATAAAAGCCGACAAGGAAAAAATAGCCCTGACTGAAACAAAAATTGAAACTTCGGAAAGACGATTTGTAAAAAAAGGCAGATTCAGAACAATGATAGAAATGCAAAAACTACAATATATGTATAGAAGGGGAAAAGACATTGACATAATAGCAAATCTGTATAAATAAGAAGGTGAAGGATTTGACGGTAAACTATGAAAAATGTATTGATTGTGGAAAATGTACGAAACACTGTCTATTTTTAAAAAAGTACGATATAAATTTGAAAGGTTATGCCGCTCTACCTGACCTTGCATACAATTGTTATCTCTGTGGGGAATGCAAAGAGGTTTGTCCGGTTGATATAGATGGACGACAATTATCTTTGAATTTAAGAGAAAAGAGAATAAAAGAAGGTTACAATTTATATAGAAATGGTTATAGCATGTTGGTATTAGAAAAAAGAAACTACATTTTCAAAAATTATAAAAATATAAATAGTGAAGTAGCTTTTTTTCCCGGATGTAATTTCCCGTCATACTATCCCGGCACCACTAAAATCATCTCAGAAAAGTTAAAAAAGGTCTTTAAAATTTCCACAATATTTGATTGTTGCGGCAAACCTATGGCTGACTTAGGCATGAAAAAAGAACAGGAAGATGTAAGAAACAGATTAAACAAAAATTTTGAAAAATTAAAAATTAAAAAATTGATATTATTATGCCCCAATTGTTATCACTACTTAAAAAACAATTCGGATATCAAAATATCTATGATATATGAACATGATAAAATAATGGACAGTTTAATTTCTAAAGATGGTTCTGATAGGATAGAGGGTTTATTATTTTTACCATGCCCGGACAAAGAACATAGAACAATCTATAGAATGTTGGAAAAATATATTGATAAGAACAATTTTCGGGAAATAAGCGATATTCAATGCTGCGGTGCAGGAGGTTGTGCATTCATAAAGGAAAAGGATTTGACTAAAAACTTACAGGCCGGGTTTAAAAAATATGATAAAAAAATATATGCTTATTGTGCCACCTGCTGTGGTATGATAACCAAATCAAATCCAAATGTTGAGCACATCCTATGCAAATTGCTTGGTACAAATGAGAAAATATCCACAGGAATTAGCACGGTGAAAAATAGAGCATTATTTTCTATCAAAAAATGAAAGTGATGCCATGACTAAACTATTTCTCAGGTATGAAAACAAGCTTAGCCTTGTCTAATTCTATATTAACCTTGTCCCCTTCCATGACGGCCGTGAAATCCGGAACGACACTTTCTAATTTCAAATTACTATCCGTATTATCCAGCTTCAGCAAATAACTGTCCCCCTGATATATTTTTCCCGCCACTATATATTCACCGTTTCTAAATTTATTTATCTTTATTGCCGAAGGCCTTATAAGGCATTTATACTTCCCATTTTCTTTGTCCACATTGCTGCTGAATAAACGGCTGATAAATTTATTGTTTATTATTTTCCCATGGACATATGTGCCTTTTGAAAAATAATCAGCTACTGTGGTATTTATCGGGTTTTTAAATATATTCTCCGGCGTATCATATTGTTCTATTTGACCATTATGCATAAAAGCTATTCTGTCGGACATGGTAAGCGCTTCTTCTTGGTCATGGGTTACAAGTATGGTGGTTATCTTATACTCCCTTTGCAGGTCCAGAACTAATTCTTGCATATCCTTTCTCAAATTGATATCAAGGCTGGAGAAAGATTCGTCCAAAAGTAATACCAGCGGTTTAGCGGCAAGGGCACGGGCCAAGGCGACTCTTTGTACCTGGCCGCCCGACATTTTGTTCACATGTTTGTCTTCATAACCTTCCAATTTAACCTTCTCGAGCAGATTTATCGCTTCTTTCCTGCATCCATTTTTATCAATACCGAGCATTTTTAAAGGAAAACTTATATTCTCCGCAACTGTCATATGAGGAAACAGTCTAAGGTCTTGAAAAACAATAACGGTTCTTCGCTTGTGGGCAGGTGTTTTATCTATTACATTTCCGCCCAATACAACAGAGCCTTCATCTTGATCTATAAGGCCTGCTATTGTTTTTAACAAGGTGCTTTTCCCACATCCGGAAGCACCTAAAAGTGATATGAATTCCCCATCTTCAACCTTTAGATTTATGGACCTCAATATTTTTTTATCGGACAGTGTAACAGATATATTTCTCAATTCCAATTCCATTTATATTTTCCCCCATCATTTTGATATGGTAATTTTTTTGTAACTCTATCTGTTATTATAAGGATCAAAAGTGTAGACATCATAAATATCAGGGCATAGGCAGAACCCAAAGCACGGTCCCCTTTTGCTATGAATGGCACCATAAGCATACTGAACGTTTTAACTTTTCCTCCGCCTATCAACAGGGAGATGAAATATTGACTGGACGAGATGATATAAGCCATACCGATGCTTGTTTTTATCCCCGGCATAAGCAGTGGCAGAGTGATATAAATAAATGCTTTGAAGGGCGATGCCCCTAAAACATAGGCCTGCATTTCCAATCTCCCCCCTATAGATTGTGTTAAATCCCTCATGATGCTTACGGAATAAGGTAAAGTATATATGAGATGAACTATTATTACTCCTAATACGGTATCGGCAAGTGCCATATGTATAAACACTATATGTATCCCCATGGCAAATACGGTCCCGGGCACCAGATTTGGCGCAATACTCAAAAGGACTATCAATTCCTTTCCCATAAAATCATACAGGGTCAATGCCCGGGCAGTCATAGTGCCTATTATAACTGATACAGTCGCCACAGCCAAAGATAATAACGTACTCGAAAATAAGGTTTGAAAGATCCTTGCATGGGGTGCAAAAATCTCTTTGATCGCCCTAAATGAATAGGTCTTTGGTAATAGATTCGGCCAGGGCCACCTAGCGGTAAAAGCCCATAGAAAAAGAATCACTATAGGCACTGATATTATCAACAAACTGATATATAGAAAAATATTTAACAGCCTGTTTGATCTAAAATTCTTCATGGATATCACCTGTTATTTTATTTTTTTTGGTCATCAGGTAGTACACTCCCGCCACGATCCAAGTTACTATCAATATCAACCCATTCATGGCCATAGCGTAAGGCCTATGGTGCAAATCAGGATGAACGTATTCAATATGGGCCTGTACAGGCAAGGCTTTGGGGACAGTCGCTCCCAATAAAAACGGCAGATCATAAGCCCCAAAAGAAAATGTCAAAATAATCAGAAAGGCTTTTCTTATGGCAGGCATACTCAGAGGTAAAACTATATGAAAAAAAGTCTTTAATTTAGATGCGCCCAAGTTTTCCGAGGCCTCACCTAAAGTTTTATTTATACCGGACATCAAGGCTAAGCTGAAGTATGCAACAAAAGGTACCTCTTTCCACACATAGCTTAGAATAATACCAAGATTATTTTTCGTATATAACAATAATGGAAAATCTCCCTGCACATTTATCAATCCTAATTTGTAGCAAACTCTGGCAAACAAACCATTTTGGGAGAGTATACTTATTGAAAATAATGCCACTATAGTATGAGGTATAATTATTGCCAATTTGATCACCTGCAGTATCCTGCCTTCCGTGTGCCCCGTGTATACCAGTGCAGTTGTAAGTATGATGCCTAAGACCATTGCTAAGATTGAAGATATGATGGATATCTGCAAGCTCACCTTCAGGGAATCAAGAAAAGTAGGGCCGGTAAGTATCTCCCTATAATAGCTCAAGGTTACATCGTTCAAATTAAAAGCCGGAATATATCCAAAACCTTGAACTATCCCATTTATAACCCCAAACATAAAAATAACACCCAATAATACTATGGGCATCATAAGCATATAGGGTGTTTTTTTATTCATCACTTTTCACTCCCAACAATTAAAAACTTTTTGTAATTATTTGCCAACCACTTCTTCCAACCAAATTTCTTCCACTATAGGAACGATATTGGCAGGCATCTCCGGTAAACGCTTGTCAAGAAGTTCATCCTGTGGCAGGACTCCCTCGCCCATATCGACATTGTCAAACCTGGCCTTCTCTTCATCGGTCAATTTGTCATAAGAAACTATCGGCAATGTTCTCAGCTCCTCGAATTGAGTGGCTTGTATTTCAGCTGAAATAATCGCATTGATTGCCACCATAGCAGCAGCCTTGTTAGGTGAATTTTTGGCTATGGCTATATAATTGGTATTACCCACAGTACCCTTATCAAAAATAAATGTTCGCACAGTATCGCTATATATACCCTTTTCCTTGCCTACGGCTACTGAGTAAGATTCATAACCCATGGTCATCACCAACTCGCCGTCTTCAAACATATTATCAACTTCCCCCGAAGTGGCAGGAAAAGTTTTACCTTGATTCCATAAGTATTTATTAAGCTCCCTTAAATATTCTAAGGCAGGTTCTATCGCTTTCTTGACTACCTCTTTATCTGCTTCCATATCGGAAAATTGTTCATGTCCAACTATGTCATAGATCAATGTTCTTACAAAAGCGCTCCCTGTAAAATCAGGTAATGCGGGATAGGTCACCCTACCTTCGTATTTTTTGCAATATTCCATAAGTTCACCGGTATTTCTTGGTGTCTCCCCGGTTATGGCGCTGTCGTTAATAAATACCATTTGCGCCCTGCCGTAAGGTGCTTCATAACCTTCTATCGGAAATCCAAAGTCATATCTTACTTCCACGTCCCTACTGTCTATATATTTTTCAAAATTAGGCAATTTCTCTATAAAAGGGCCAAATAACAAGTCATTTTCCTTGGCGGAATAGAAATTTTCTCCATTGATCCATATCATATCGATAGCACCCTGCTCTAAACCGGCTTGTTTTTCCCCTGCCAATTTGGCTAAAATATCATCGATATCCATTCCGACAACTTCTAAGATAACATCATACCTCTCCTTTAATATGGGAGCAACAGTCTGTCTTAACCATCTATTTCTATTTTCATCTCCTCCCCACCCATAAAAACTGACAGTATTCCCCTTGGCATCTTCAAGTATTTGATCAAAACCCACATTTAGATTAAATTCCGGGGATATTGCATCCATTCCATTGTCCTCAGGAGTTTTTGATATGCCTTTCTCTTTACCACAACCCGTAACTAACAATAAAGCTATAATGATTAGCGACAGTAATGATATAAATCTTTTGGAATTCATCTTTTCCTCCTTTATTTGACAATATTTTTATATATAACACTTACAGTATACAGAATGTCCTGAATCATTGCATTAATGATAGGAACTTTTTATAGTTGGTATTTTACTTATTAAATATATCTATAACAAGAGGATATCAGACTGTATGAAAATCTAGCGTTTCACTTAAAACAACCTGACACCTCGCCGACATTTTTGCCAAAAACCACTATTAATATTGTCTATTGGTGTCCATATTTGTATAGGTATTATTTATTGGCATAATTTTAGGAAAAGCATTACAATTTTGTTATAGAAGCATATAAATTTTGAGGGGGAGTTGTAATGAAAAAATGTATAAGTGTTTTTTTATTAATAATATTAATTTTCTCTATTGTCCTGACCGGATGCACTAAGGATAGTCCCTCCGGTGCAACGGGGGATCAAAAGGGGGCCGAAACGGCAGGCGGAGAGGTCGGCACATTTAAAGCTCAAATTACATTTAACGGATCATCCACTTTAGCCCCTGTAATATCGGCTATTGCGACTGATTTTATCGAAGAATACACTACATGGGATAAGGTAGATCCAAGCTTTCCGGCAGAAAACATTGCGATTTATGTTTCAGCAGGCGGTTCAGGTGCAGGCGTTAAGGCAGTATTGGAGGCAACCAGTGATTTTGGTATGTTAGCGAGAGAAATTAAGGACGAAGAAAATCAAAAAATCGGAGACCCCAAAGCGTTTACACTGGGTATAGATGCTTTAACAGTTTCCATCAATCCTGAAAATCCCTTGACAAAAATAAGAGATGACCTGTCAATGGAAGAAGTAAAAAAGATATTTGCCGGTGAATATAAATATTGGGACGAAATTGATAGCAGTTTGCCACATAGGGAAATGGTGGTAGTTATAAGAGATTTAGGTGGTGGAGCCCACGAGGTGTTTCAAAAAAGTGTAATGGGAGACACAGACGTCAGGGAAGATGCTATTCAAGCGCCATCAATGGGGGCGTTGGTTACAAAGGTAATTGAAAACAAAGATGCCATAGGTTATGCTTCTTTCGGTATGGTTAATCAAAACAAAGGGAAACTTATTCCACTAAAAGTTGATGGAGTTGAAGCAACCAAAGAAAATATAGCAAGCGGTTTATATAAAATATCAAGACCCCTTATAGCTGTTAAAAAAGGAGACCTAAGTCCCGAACAGCAAGCATTTGTAGATGTACTTGTATCGGAGAAAGGATCTGCAATTATTGAACAGATGGGCTATGTGCCTATGAATTAAATTCAGGGGATATTATTCCCTGAATTTTTGGGGTGAACATATGTACAAACTGATAGACAAAATATTTGATACAGTTATTAAACTATTAACCCTTTTCTCATTGTTGATTTTGGTATTTATAATTATATTTATATTCAAGGAGAGTATAGTATTTTTTAAAGAAGTATCAATATTAAAATTTATAACGGGGAGAAAATGGAACCCTCTTAAATCCCCCACTGATTTGTCCATTTTAAATATAATATTGGGAACTTTATATGTATCTTTGGTTGCAATTATTATAGCATTGCCAATAGGCGTAGGTACCGGGCTTTTGCTATCTGTATATACAAATGGCAAGTGGAAGGTCATTACAAGGGGAATTATTGATATTTTAGCAGGTGTACCGTCTGTAGTATATGGATTTATAGGCCTTTTAGTGGTAGTTAAATTTTTTGAAGCTGTTTTGGACTTTCCCACAGGTGAATCCGTATTAGCCGGAGGTATATTACTGTCGATTATGATCCTGCCCTATATAATATCTACCTGCTCGGAAACCATGGATAATATATATAAGGAAAATTTATCTTCTTCGAAGGCTTTAGGAACATCAAAGATATATATGGCAAGAAAAATTGTACTTCCGGAAAGTAAAAAAGGTATAATAGCCGCTGTTATTTTAGCCCTAGGCAGGGCTATGGGAGAGACTATGGCTGTTATGATGGTAATAGGAAATACACCGATTCCTCCAAAGCTCCTGAGAAGGGCTCAAACAATCCCGTCTTTGATTGCTCTTGAAATGGGTATGGTTGAGGTGGGAAGCTTACACTATCATGCCCTTTTCGCTTCGGGATTGATACTCATGATTATGCTTTTAATCATAAATATAATCTTTTATTATATTAAAAAAGGAATCCATGTACGATAAAAAAAGGATGATGCCATGTTGGAAAACATAAAGGAAATACTGTTTAAAATATGGATTATATTAAGCGGAGCAACGGTTCTCTTTTTAACCTTATTCATATTTGGATATATAACCAAACATGGCTTCAAATCTATAAACATTGAATTTATATTCGGAAATCCTAAAGGAATACCGTTAGGTGCAGAGGGAGGAATTTTACCCGCTATTGTAGGGAGCCTATTTTTAACGATCATGGCATGTATTTTTGCTTCTGTGCTGGCAATTTCAACATCAATATATATAGTATATTATTGTAAATCAAAAAGAATTGAAAATATAATTCATATTATAATTCAATGTATGGCAGGTATACCTTCAATAGTTTTGGGGCTTTTTGGATATACGCTTTTGATTGTTAATTTAAAATTAGAAAGGTCACTTTTAGCCGCCGGAATAACCTTAGGAGTTATGATTTTCCCATTTATACAGGTCAGGATTGAAAAAGCCTTCAGGGAGGCCAGCAGTACTATAATTCAATCATCCTACGCCTTAGGGGTGTCTAATTCCTATACATTTTTAAAATTGATACTTCATATATGTAAATTTGAAATAGTTTCGGCAATAACTTTAGCAGGCGGGTTCGCAATGGGGGCTGCGGCTCCCATAATACTTACGGGAGCAGTAATATTTGCGCAAATACCCAAATCCCTGCTATCACCGGTTATGGCCTTGCCTTTTCATTTATATATACTTATAGGAGAAGGTATTTCTCTTGAAAAAGCCTATGCAACGGCCTTAGTCCTCATATCATTACTTCTTATAATAAATATGGTTTCAATGGTTCTGATTTTTAGAAAAAGGGGGCCGATTGAATGAATATTATTGAATTGGCAAATTTAAATGCGTTTTACGGTGACAAAAAAGTATTAAATAATATCAATATGGAGATAAAAAGAAATAAGATAACAGCCATTATCGGGCCTTCGGGCTGTGGAAAATCTACTTTATTGGCTGTTCTAAACAGGATGATAGGAGAAAATGGCGGGAGCATTGAAGGTAAGGTTACCTTTAACGGAAAAGATATTTTAAATTACCCTAAAAATGAGTTGAGAAGAAAAGTGGGGATCGTTTTTCAAAAACCGAGCCCATTTCCATTATCGATATATGGGAACCTTGCTTATGCCCCTTTATACTATGGAGTTAAAGATAAAAATTTGCTAGATAATATAGTTGAAAACAAATTAAAGATTTCAGGGCTCTATGAAGAGGTAAAAGACGATTTTAAAATGTCCGCACTTGAGCTCTCAGGCGGCCAACAACAAAGGCTATGTATAGCAAGGGCCCTTACTGTTGAGCCGGATGTATTATTGCTGGACGAACCTTGTTCGGCATTAGATATAAAAAACACTGCCAACATAGAGGACATGCTGTTAAATTTATTAGATGATTATACTATTATAATTGTTACCCATAATCTTTTTCAGGCGAAAAGAATTTCGGACTATACCGTATTTATACTGGATGGAGAAATTATTGAGTTTGGTGAGACAGAGCAAATATTTAATGATCCGAAGGATAGAAGAACTAAGGAATATATAGAAGGAATGTACGGTTAAAACCGATTCCATTCCTTCTTTTTCAATCTGCATTTAAGTCTTCACCATCGTAAGTCAATATCATCACAAAAGATAACATACTATCCCGGGCGATTCGCACACACTCTTGGGTTTTTTTACCCTGCACTTACCACAAACACCTTCCTATCATATATCTTATTTGAAAACAATCTGGAGAAGTATCATATAAATCCCCGTACCTACTCCAATGCTCAGAAGTGCGTTTTCTTTCCAATAGTGAAGTGCGATTATACAAACAATAGCTATCGCCTCCGGAATCCCATATGTAGAACCTCTGAAATTAACATCTTTAAGGCAATACACGACCAAAAAACCTACGGTAGAATAAGGTAAGACTTGACCAAGGTAATTGATATATGAATTATTTAGCTTGGGATTTTTAAATATAATAAAAGGCAAAAATCTCGTTATAACCGTACCTAGAGTCAGCATACAGATAATGATAAAGGTCTGAATAGATGTTAAAGTCATTGAATCTTCTCCTCTGCCAATTCTTTTCTATCTATATATCTCTTTCGGAATATGGTCAATACCGTTATTATAGCAACCATGGAAGGGATAATAAAATTGCCCTGCCCAAAGATAACTAAACAGACAACAGAACATAAAACACCGATCATTGCAGGTTTATGGCCCTTCCCTGTTCTCCATTGTTCCACAAATGTCACAACAAAGAGTGCGGTCAATACAAAATCAAGCCCTTCCACATTGAATGAGATGACGGAACCTAATAAGCCGCCTAAAACCGAACCAAATACCCAATAACCATGATTGAGTAAAGTGATAAAAAACATAAACCAATTTCGATCTATATCCTCCGGTGGTTCTACCGAGCATATAAGGGAAAATGTCTCATCGTTTAAGCCAAAAATGAGGTAGGGTTTCAACCTTCCCGTATTTTTATATTTGTCCAACATTGAAATACCATAAAATATATGGCGTGCGTTTATCATCAATGTCATCAATAATGCATGAACAGGGTTAAAAATCGATGTAAGAAAATTAATTGCCACATATTGTGCCGAACCTGCAAGCACCATGAAACTGAACAGGGCTGTCCAGCCAACACCATAGCCCTTGCTGTTCATCAGAATTCCATAAGCAGCACCTAAAAAGGTAAATCCGGTAAATACAGGTATAGTATGGGGAAAGGCTGCTTTTAATGCCTTAAATTTTTCTTTCAAATCTCTCACCTCATCCGGCCTTAATCTTGTTTAGAATTAATTATTGTTTTGATTATACCATATTCATAATCGAGTTTCGCCTGTTGTATATAAATCTGATAATGCGTCTTTAACACAAGCCCATTTGTTTAATAAAAATTTAATATAATAATACACGTTCATTTAGTTTCGAATATGAATAATTCCTACAGCTTATTCCAATGAAAAATACTACAACCTGCACCCACGGGCACTTCTGTTTATATTCCTGCGGAGCAAATTAAGGAAGCAAACTTGCTTCGCTTCGGACATGCAGATTGCTTCACGTATTTTTCATCTTCATTCGCTGGGAATTATAATCATATTCTCAAATGCATTCACTTAGTATTTTATATTAAATTTTAAGA
>MTBK01267679.1_pt1 | contig 10929 bp, 11 predicted proteins | sample 1535981 | NCBI WGS metagenome assembly MTBK01 (sample SAMN06109225, study PRJNA356200) | anaerobic digester metagenome | isolation source: biogas reactors fed with pig manure or primary and secondary sludge | place: Spain | collected 2016-06-30 | reverse complement strand
TGCAATAGTAGCCTATGCGCTTGCTATCTTAATCATTGCCCCGATACTGGCAATAGAAGCATATCTGACAAAAAACTACCCTGATGATGGATATTACAGCTAATGATATTAATAAGCATGGCCGGTTAATTTTTGTCAATAAACTTGGCTACCAGGTTACGCTATACGGATACATCCGGGAAGTCAATGGGAAAACTATTATATGGCAGGATAACGAACATTCGGATAAGTTTAAAATAAAAACACACACAATTAAATCATTCAAAAGAATAATGTTATAAACTACTTCTTAAATATTTAAACTATGAAAAGATTAATTTTAATTTCAACAATGATGCTGATGGCAGCAGTCTTATCAGCTCAAACAAGTGTATCAGTTCTTTATTCCCCGCAGGACGCAGGGAAAGGGTTGAGAATTGACCAACAGGAAAACACCTACGGGCTTTACGGATCCGTGGCGTATGGTAACTATAAAAGCATCTATGGTTATGCAAAAGATCATTACCGGATGGTGGTGGGCGCAACAAAACATTCAGAACAGTCCTATATCGGCATTGGTGTTGCTTATAGCAGGTTTGGAGAAACAGATCTTCCGGCGGCATCAAAGGCATTAATACCTGTTACGATCGAGCTTTGTGGTGGTACCAAAATAGGCAGGTTTATCTGCGGTTTGGCTGTGGATGTGGTAAAATACAGTGCAGGAGTGAATTTTGGATTTATGTTTGGAAATAAAGAATAAATAGTTTATTTTTGAATTGGTGAATTGATTGACAAGGGGCCCTTCTCGACTCTTTCAAAATCAGGTTTTAATGTTACTTTCATTTTTAGGGCCCCTTTTTTATACCCGGATAACACCGGGTTTTGTTTTTAAAATATAAATAGCTTAATTTTACAGAAACAACAAAAACATGGCAGCACCGAAAGGAAATCAATTCTGGAAACTCCGTTCGAAACACGGGCGGAATAAACTTTTTGAAACACCTGAGTTATTATGGAAAGCGGCATGTGAATATTTTCAATGGTGTGATGATAATCCAATAGAAGTTGAAGACAATAAAGGAACAAAGCATGTGAACATAGTTAAGCTTAAAAGGCCCTATACAATAAAGGCTTTTTTGCTTTATGTTGATGCTTCAAGCAGTTGGTTAAGCGATTTTAAAAAGAACGCACCAGAAGATTTTTTGGAAGTCATACGTAAGATAGAATCAATTATCTATGTTCAAAAGTTTGAAGGAGCCGCAATAGGTATATTTCAACACAATATTATTGCTCGTGACCTGGGGCTTATTGAGTCATCAAAGGTTGACCATACAACAAGGGGAGATAAGATAAACATTACATTTGTTGAAAAATGAATTAGAAATACCGGTATCGTCTTTATTTTACAAGAACTTAAAGGCAAAAACACGGTATGTTTTTAATGAAGGCGGAACCAGGAGTTCAAAAACATATTCATTAAACCAGGTAGCATTCGTAACGGCTCTTCAAAGCAAGGAGCCAATCATCTTTTCAATAGTATCCGAAACAATGCCACATCTCAGAAAGGGGGCGATGAGGGATTTTGTAAGCTTCCTTCAGAGAAATAATCTTTATGTTGAAAAAGATCATCATAAATCAGATCATATCTTCCGTTTTAATAAATCAATTATAGAATTCTTTTCAGCAGACACGCTCAGCAAGGTTCATGGGCCGGAACGGGATTACCTGTTTGTGAATGAAATACAGTATTTGGATTATGAGATCTTTTTTCATCTCTGTCAGCGGACACGGCAAAGGATTTATGCAGACTGGAACCCGGTATCTGAATTCTGGGTATATGATGAATACATACGGAATGCGCAGTATAAGGATGATTTGACTTTGATTCATTCAACGCTGTTTGACAACCCATTCCTGTCGGAGCATATAAAAAAAGACGTCCTGCTCAGGGCGCAGCGGGATGAAAATTACAAGAAGATTTATCTGGACGGACAGATTGGACAACACGAAGGGGTTGTTTTTCCGAATTGGCGAATAGGAGAATTTGATGAGTCGCTTCCTTTTGGGTTTGGCTTGGACTTTGGGTTTCATCCTCACCCGGACGCAATGGTCAAAGTAGCCATTGACGTAAGGCGAAAAAAAATATACGCAAAGGAATGTTTCTATAAAACGGATCAGTCAGTAGAGGATCTCAGAGACATGGTAGGTCATTATGCTGGTCCGCGAGATTTGATTGTTGCAGACAGTGAAGCACCTCGGCTGATTGCTGAATTGAGAAAAAAGTTCAATGTAAAAGCTGTCAGCAAACCAGCGGGGAGTGTTCTGGAAGGAATCCGTCTAATGCTGGGCTTTGAACTGATCATTGATGAGGAGTCTGTTAATTTGATTAAAGAACTGCGAAATTATCTCTGGTCAGATAAAAAGGCAGGCATACCTATTCCAGCATTTGACCACCTGATTGACTGCATACGTTATTACGTAATGACACAGCTTGTAAAGCCGAAAGGCATTCAGAAATGGCGGGGATAAAGCTAAAAAAAATAAAAGTTATTCACCTACTGTTCTATCCCGAACAGCTGGGAGATTTGGCAGATGACCTCATAAAACTGCCTCCTCCGGAATCAATAAGGATTGGAAGACGGCAGTTGCCGGTTCCAAAAGACGCAGATGAGTTCACGGACAATATTTGTTACGGACAGCGGTTGTATTTTTCAAAAGAGGAGCCAAGTGATGTCGCTTTAATCCTGCGGTTTACAATAGGATATTTTTATCCTCTGTACAAAAAAGCGAAGTGGAACGAAGAGAGAAGTACAGAAATTGTAAAAAAAGTATTAAATTGCACGTTAGTTGAGATATACCCGACGGTTATGCATTTGATAAACTTAACATCCGAGGTGGCAGAACGTGAACAAAAGCTGCTGCATCGGGAACCGTCGAGGATTGAAAGGGCAGCAGGTATTGAACGTCTGAGTGTCTTTTCTGAATTAAGCTCCTTGGATTTTCTCTGCAAAACAATGAATATTACTTCCGATCAGGCCTTATTGCTTTCGTATAACGAATGCCTTGTTCGGTTTATGATGCAAAAGGAAATTACAGAATATCAGGAGCGGTACATGGATTTACTCCGAATAGAATCAGAAGCAAAATATAAAAAGAAATGACAGGCACGCTGAAAAAACTATTAAAAGACGCAGGTTGTACTTTTGTAATTTACGGATCAGATAATCTTTCGAATGTATTGGCAGACCGAACAAAGATTACAGATACAGTCGGATTGATTGTTCAGCCAAACCGGTTAAGGCTGGAAATAAGGGCAAACACAATTATAGAACACCCTGACCCGTTACGCATACAAATTTTTCAACAGGTTTCACTCGAGGGAACAGCAACACATAATGAAAAGATTTACAGGTACACTATTGAGATTTGTAAGCGGTTTATTTCGCACCTGATCAATTCGGGGATGTTCAACGTTCAGCCGAATATAACGCTGATGAAAATCCAGGAGCCGGAGTATGATGCTAATGTGCTGGGATGGGAAATGTCTATAAACATGAAATCCTTAAATAATGAATTAAGATATCCGTGTTAAATGTCAATAATTCCTGAAATAGTAGAGGAGCTGAAAAGGTTTGTTAACGAGATCGGGCAAAAAAGTATGTTTAGCGGACAGCGAATTTCGCAGTCCCTTCTTGACAAACTTGAGATAGAAGAGCGTGAAAATGGAGCAGGTGTATTGGCGCCGTTCTGGTTTCCAGTTCTTCAAAAAGGAAGAGGGCCAAGAAAAAACACAAAAGACCATCAGCTGTGGAAGAAAATCTTTGCGTGGATGCAACACCGGAATATGTTTCAGTCTGTCACGGAGGCGGGCAGGGTCTCGGAAGCAAAGCGGATGACGTGGTATATAAACAAGTACGGGAATAAGCATTTTCGTTCAGGTCGGTTTATTGATATCTATGAGGCGGCCAGAGAGGAAACAATCGAACGTATAGAGAAGAAGTATGGCGAACAGATAGACAAAATCACAAAAGAAATACTATGATACCAGAATTGTCACTCAGGACACTAAAGGATGAGCAAGGTAAGAAATATCAGGTTTACAGAACGGGGTACTTTCTCACTCTGAAAGATTTGATATGGCTTTGTCGGGAGTTTCAGGCTGACTGCCGGGATGGATTTGTCAGTAACGATGCGGGGTATATAGAACAAAAACTGAAAGAACATGAACCAAGTTGAGCTTGTCAGCACACCGGCCTGTTATAATACAGCAGATCCCTCTATTGTTGTCAGGTGGGTTGCGACGGACAATCCCGTTGTGTTCAGTTTGCAACGCAGGGATTACAACGTCGAGGGGTATATCGCTCAGATCACCTCGCCGGACGGAACAGCTATAACGCTCGATCGGGAATTTACCGGAATGGTTGGTGACAATATTATTATTATAGATGCTGTTGGGAACACCTATTTGACGACCGTGCTGGATGCAGTTACAAATATTATTGTTGTGGACATTGCGCATGACGACTTCACACAGCCTCCGGCAATCGTAAATAATAACACCGAGTATAGGAATTTTCATTTTGAAGCTCGAGTGCAAATTAACGGCAAGTATTCTCACATGACCGTTATATCCGCTCCGAACCGGTTGGGGTATGCGGATATTGATGTCAGTTCTTTATTGAAAATAGCTACATCAAAAAGAAAGGATGGTGATTACATATCTAAAATAACACCGGAAAAGAGCAAGTCTGGCAAGTTTTATTTTGAATATCGTGGTGTATGGTGGGGGTCGGACGAGGAATGGCAACAGGAAATGACAGATACATCGCCGGCGGAACCGGTGACGTGGAATTACGTTGAGGCGATCAGGTCGGAGGATCAGGGGGCTAATCTATCGGAGTATATTGCGTCCGAGATTGATGACGCACCGTTTTTAAATACATTTGAGCGGCCGGTTTATTACCGAGGAATGCCGTTTGATATATCCTTTATACTTCCCGAGATACCTTACCCGGAAATCATTGTGACAATCAAAGCGTACGACGCACAAAATAAGCGAGTGGGAATTGACATCACTCAGGCCATTCCCTCGGCCGGGATTCAGGGGTATGTTCATAGCTTGTTAATAAGTGAGAGTGACGTACCAGAGGGAGCGTCGTATTTTACTGTTTCAATCGAGGCTGAATGAAAGTATGTTATCTGCCATACGGAAAAGACGTCTATGAGTTACAGCGCATAAATGTTGAGTGTACCAAGGGAGGGGCGTTATTGCGCTGGTATTACAATGGTTGGCATTACTGGAATTTCCGAATAGGCCGAGAGGTGTTTCAAACTGCCGGGCGTGGTCACGGCAAGACAGGGAGCCGGGGGATGCAGATATCAAGCGGACAGATTGATCATGAGCAGATGACGGGAGTAAGAACGATCATGTTAAGCCGGGAGGTATATCTTCTTGACGATACGGGATGGGCGACGGTTTATATTGAACCTGCAACAAATATTGTAGGTAAAAATTACATGAGAGGTTATGAACTTATATTTATGATGTTTATCGGGGCCTGTTCCGGTGGGGAAACCCTTTATATTCCCTCATCACCTCACGTTCCGGCAGAATTCTTTAAGGTCGGAAAAAACAACATCTATTTCATGGGGGATGATTCAGGGCAGGAATCTGCACAAGCAATAACGGTATTTGCACCCTCGAAGGAATTCTCGGTTATCAAACACAATCTGGACTGGCTGGTTGTTTTGAATCTTGTCGGTAAGCTGGTTGTATATCCGACATCGGTAAATACGGGATATGATCGTGAGGGGGTTATTGAACTTTCTCTTGGGGGGTTCTCGCCCGTTTTTATTACCGTTAAGCAATTTGCAGGAACGGCTCAGGTATTTGAGGCCAATAAGCAGTCACAGACCTTCAACTGGGATTACTACGGCGCAGGCATCGAGGCGTATATACTATTGACCGTGGCGCCCGATAAAGAAGTAACTGTTACAAATACAATTCCTTGGGTAAATGTATCAGTTAACCAGTCAACAAAAATAGTATCGGTTTACCCTACCAGTAAAAACGACGGGATTGAGCGAACCGGCCAATTTACACTTTCTGTATCAGGGGCGGCGGATATTGTGATTGATGTAACACAGTTTGGAATACCGGAGCCAGACTCACCAAAGGCAACGGCAGCATCAGACATCACACCAACAACCTTCAGGGCGAATTGGAATTATTCACACGTCGCTGAAAGGTATTATATCGATGTGTCGAGGTATGCTGACTTTTCTTCTTTCGTATTACAGAATTATGATGTTGGGGGATCCTTATTCTACATTGTTCCCGGGCTGAGTGCTGAAACAAATTACTATTACCGTGTTCGGGCAAATAATATTGCCGGTACTTCTTATAACTCGAATGTGATTAGTGTAAAAACAGGAGATGCAATTATTGAGGTCAGTGTGGATTATGTCGTATTTGATTCGGTGGGGAATCCATGTTTTACGGATACTATAACAATAACGACCTCTGGTCCATGGACGGCATCATGGGTGATGGGGGATAATAAATTCAGCGCAAGCCGGATGAGTGGGTCTTCGGGCCAGTCAACAATTATTTCGTGCGTGGAGGAAAACATGAGCGGGACACCATACCAAGCAACATTCCGGATTACTTCTTTGGGGAAACAAAAAGATATTACAGTTATACAATACAGAACAGGAATGCCATGTCCGAGCTAATAAAAATATCATTGATTGCTTATATGTTTACGGCCTTGGGCAGTCCGGGTAACATATTCTTTTTTTATCAGAAATGGTTAGTGCGGCTCCCGGGCTGGTTGGCCTCACCGCTGGGGGCGTGCTATAAGTGTTTTGTGGGGCAGGTCTGTTTGTGGTACTTTGTTTTCACTCAGCCGTTCGATATTGTGGAATTGTTTTTCTGGCCGGCAGCGGGAATACTTTTATCAATGGGGTACAATAAAATTTATGACTACTTGGATTTATGAGGGGCGCACTTTATAACTGGTTTGTTGTTGAGGACATTGCTGGGGAGGGCTGGCACGTTCCAACAAATGATGACTGGAGGGTGTTATTAAATTTCCTTGACCCTTCTGGCACACAGTCAAGCAACATGGCAGGGGGCGCTCTGAAGGGAACATCATTTAATGATCCGAATATAGGCGCCACGAATTCATCAAATTTTAACGGCGCTGCATACGGAATAAGGAGAGAGAACGGGATATTTGCTCGAAGAGGTGAAACGGCGGAATACTGGACATCGGATCCCCACACGGATTCTATATTTCCGGACAGGGATGCTATGATGGCTTATCTGTTGAGAACATCAGAAAGATTATATGTTTCATGGCCGGAGAATGTTTCGTGGTACACAAAGGGGAAAACAGCGGGGGTGCTGATTAGGTTGGTAAAAGATACAACAGACCTACAGGATGGCGAAACCGGTTTATATGTAGGCAATGACGGCAGGCATTATCCGACAATTTGTATCGGATCACAGGAATGGCTTGCGGAAGATTTAAGGGAAACAATGTTTTGTAATGGTGATAGTATCCCGGTTATTGAAAGTGATGGCGCGTGGGTCATGTCTTCCGGTCCGGCAATGTGTTATTATAATAACACGATTGAAGGAATAAAAACAATAATAAGACCGGTAAAGGTTTCTGTTGATAATTGTAATGAAGGAATATATTTACGCTGGTGGTTTAATGGATGGCACTATTACCTATTCAAAAACAATTATGATGTAGAGTTAAAGGTTGTTCATTCAGACGTTCAGATCAAGAATAACTTCTCCGTTATTTCCAAGATAGAGATACCTACGGGAATCAAAGAAACATACAGCACAACGGTAAGCGCTGAAGTGCAAAGCATACAGGGATTCACCGGACTTCTGATGGCTGAATGTGTTGAAATGTTTGCCGGTAAATGGATTGAAATTACCTTAGAAGAGGAGGAGCATGAGATCCGGGATGCAGGGGACAACGGTTATATTGTTGAGTTTACATTTCATAGAAAAGCACAAGGAGATGAGCCAGTGGCGAGCAGTCGAGGTGTTCAGCTTTATATAAATGACATCCTTTGCGACATGGAACCCGACGAGGTACTGGCGATCACAAAGCAGGTGAATGATATTGGTGAGATGCAGGACAGAATGAGTGATTTTACACACGAATTTAATGTTCTCAAAACACGTCGTATGCAGGAACTGTTTGAGGCTGTGGGAAGATCAGCTTCACGATTCCCGTATTTCTTACATAATGCCAGGATTCTTGTTGATGGAATGGAGGTGATGTCATTTGGAACAGCAGTTATAAATAAAGTCACGGACCGGTATTATGCGGTATCGGTTTATTCCGGTAATCTGGATTTTTTCCGGCTAATAGACAATAAAAATATATCGGATGTTGATCTCGACAGCCTGAATCATTCATGGACAGCGCCGGTTCAGCAGAACAGCCAACTAAATGACTGGGATTTTATTTACCCGCTTTGCGACGGTTCAAGTGATGGTTCTATGTTAATGGATGATGGAAGTCGTGTTGAGGTTTGGGGCGGATGGGTCTGGCCGTTCATAAGAGTCTCAACGATATTTGAGAGGATCATTTCTGAAGCAGGCTACTTGTTTACCGGGAAGATCTTTAAAGATGACACGTACCGTAAGTTATTTCTTCCGATCGGTTCCCGTGATGCATCATATATTGACACGGCACTTTCAATGTATTATGTTCATGTTGCTAATAGGCGTGTCATGACAGCCAATAGAAACCAGTTACAATGGCAGGTCCATGCAACACCGACCTCAATAAACGGTGATATTTCGTGGAAGACCCTATCAAGATTTTACGCACGTTATTCTGCTTCTGTAACTTTTAGAATAGAAATTCATAACTCACTCGGTGTTCCAACAAACGTTTATCTCTATCTTGATAATGTAGAATCGGTAGAGATGACAGATGACGGCTTTTATACCGGAGGATTAAGTGCTTTCCGGCGCCGTTATGTGGGAACAATAGAAGTACTGGCAAGCAATGTTGTTTCTTTTTGGACAACCTATAATAATGGATGCACTTACTTTTCTGTTGAAGTGATAGATATTGACGTTGCGCAGATTGGTTATGGATCTTCTGTTCCGGTTTCAAGACATCTTCCTGACATAACTCAGACAGATTTTATTAAATTGATTTGTAATATGTTTTGCTTAATACCAGAGACAGATCCCAAAAAAGGAGTTATTCATTTCTGGAATTATATAGAACTTTACGATAACATCCCGATTGCCCGGGACTGGACTGATTACTTATCGGAACAAGACATAAACACGGAGTTTAGAATTGGCTCATACGCACAAAGAAATTATTTAAGATATAAACCTTCCGATGACGTCAAGCCGGAAACCGGGACCGGTGTTATAAGTATCGAAGATGAAACTTTAGAGAAAGAAAAAACAGTTATTGATCTTCCCGTGTCTTCAACAGATGAAGTGAAGGTGTTTGATGTATCTGTAAGTAGAATAAATTTTGCCACTGCGGAAGGAGTTGGTTTATACAGATTGGAATCAAAGATTGATCCCAGGATTGTTTATTTGACCGATACACCTGGATACACTTTGGGTTTTCGTACAGAAATATCAGGCGGCAGCAGTTTTGATGTTAACAATCCTAAAAGAGTGACCGGCCTTGGTGTTGCTTTCAGTTCTTTAAGTCGTTATTATGACGGGTTGTCCCTTATACTTGATAAAGCAACTGTAAAAAGATGTAGGTTTAACCTACCGGCGGCGGAATTATCGAATTTAAAACATTACATTCCGGTTTATTTGCGTCAGTTTGGCGCCTATTATTATGTTAATCGTGTGGAAAATTATGTTGAAGGACGGTTGGCAACAGTTGAACTGATAAAATTATAGCAATGGATGAAGAAAAAAAATATCTGATAAATGTCGAGGACAATCTTGATGAATATGCAAAGAATGTAGAAGATGCACGCAAAAGAGTTGAAGATCTCACGATAGAGAATTACAAACTCAAGCATAGCACAACGGCATCAAGGGAAGAGGTAGAGAAAAAAGCCGCGGCCCTACGTGTGGCAAAGCAGGATCTCAGGAATGCTCAAAAGAACCTGGATTACATGACCCGGTCTGTTAACGCAAATGAACATTCTTATGAAGAACTTTACAGGCAGTGGCAGGTTGCACAAACAGAGTTAAAACTCCTTTCAAATACTTTTGAGATGAATGCCGATGGTACTTATCGGCTATCTGAGGCATACGTTGAAGCAAGTAAGAAAGTAAAAAACCTTAAAGAAGGCCTGGATAAGTTCGGAAAAGGAGTAAATGATAACCGGTTAAATGTTGGCAATTATACAAAATCAATTCAAGATGCAATATCAGGTCTTGATTTTATCCCGGGAGCAGCGGGGGGAGCAGCGAAAGGAATGAGATTACTAAACACAGCGATGTCGGCAAATCCTATTTTATTGCTTATTCCTGCTTTTACTAAACTGATAAGTATTTTTAAATCGACAGATGCCGGAGGAACAAAATTAGCTTCAACACTTGATCAGATAAAAGCGATATTTGATGTTTTACGTCAAAGAATTTTACATTTTTCTAAAGCTATTGGGCACCTCTTTAAAGGAGAATGGAGAAAGGCCGGGGAGGAAATGCGCAATTCATTTTCTGGCATTGCCGAACAGATGAAAGAGGCAACGGCAGCTGCAAAAAACTATCAATATCAACTCGATATACTGCTGGATTCGGAACAGAATTATATTTCTGAAGCAGCTGAGATAAGAAGGGCGGTTGCCAAGCTGGAATACAGCGCACGTGACAGGACCAAATCTGTCGAGGAAAGAAAGAAGGCACTTCAGGAAGCGATCAGATTAGAGGAGGTCCTTCTTGCTGATCAAAAAAGGAGAGCAAAGGCCCGACTTGATTTA
>MTBK01256378.1_pt1 | contig 10943 bp, 8 predicted proteins | sample 1535981 | NCBI WGS metagenome assembly MTBK01 (sample SAMN06109225, study PRJNA356200) | anaerobic digester metagenome | isolation source: biogas reactors fed with pig manure or primary and secondary sludge | place: Spain | collected 2016-06-30 | reverse complement strand
GGCTTGGGTGCGTCGGCAAGAAAACAACTCTTTTGCAAGCTGAAGCATCGGCTTGTGTGTCGGGGCTTGCAAATGTGTTGTTTTGTGCGTTGGCAATTTTCATTTTTCTTTTCTGTCTATTAAGTAGCAAATTGTCTGCTGTGTCGTTGTCTTTTACACTTGTGCACAACGTACAGTTTACGCAACAAACATATAACATTCTTCTGTATTAGGTCACTCAAAAAACAGTTAATTGGTTTAGTGGAGTTCGAGGCCGAAACGCTGTTCCAGATCTTTTATGGCAGGGACCTCTTCTTTCATTTTTGCATAAATTTCGTCGCGGGTAAGCAGATGGTCGGTGACCCGTGATTCGTCGAATGTTACGGACATGTTTATGGAAGGATTGTTGAAGCTTCTCCTTAAATATTCAAGAATTCTATCCTGACTTGATGTGATCTCATCGGCCATCATGCGGTTGCTGACCCGGACCTCAAATGAATTCTTATCGGTCACCTGAGTTTCACAGTTTATCATACGGTTTTTCAGAGGCGTCTCCTCGCGCGGCAAGCCTGTTGCAAACTCCTGCCAATAGTGAGTCAGCAGATCATCGCTCAATTGCTTTGCAGGCATAGCGGGTCTCTTCTCGTCCGTTGCGGTCGGATCAACCGGCGGCTCTTTTACCTCTTTGCTGCTTTCAGGGTTGTCGTTGTTGCCAAATATCGAAGTGAACAGCTTGTCTGCTTTTACTGTGGGGATAGCAGATTTTTTCGCCGGTTTGGGAGAATTTGCGGGAGCAGCCTGTGCAGATGTCTGCGCTGATGAATTTGCGGGAGTAGCCTGTGCAGATGCTTGCGCTGACGGTGCAGTGGGAGCGTCCTGTTCAGTTGTTTTTGAAGGTTCTGTAGCGGCTTGACCGGCCTCTGAATTACGGGTTGCCTTCCTTGCGGCAATCTTGTTGAAAACGGGTTTTAATCTTGCGGGCTTACGCCCACTGCTCTCATCATCTTCGTCGGATTGTGCAGTCTGTATGAGCGCAAGTTCTACAAGCAGACGCTTGTTCTTGCTTACACGGTAGTTAAGGTCGCAATCATTCAGTATTTTCAGTGCACGGTATAGAAATTTAGGCTTGCATTTGGCTGCCTGTGCCTTATAGCGTTCCCGCATCTCATCGCTCATTTCAAGGAGGGGCAGGGTACCGGGATCCCGGCTTACCATAAGGTTCCGCATGTGCAGCATCAGTCCGCTTATAAGATTGTTCCCGTCAAATCCTTTGTTAAGCAATTCATTGAACAGCAGCATTGAGTCGGCAATCCTCTTTTCCAGGAACATATCCGTGAATCGGAAATAGTAGTCATAGTCAATCACGTTGAGGTTTTCAATGGTCTTGGCGTAAGTGACCTGACTGCCGGTAAAATTTACGACCTGATCGAATATGGAGAGTGCGTCACGCATTCCGCCATCGGACTTTTCGGCTATGATGTTCAGAGCCTCATCTTCGGTTGTGATGCCCTCTTTCTTGGCCACTGCTTTGAGATGATCTACAATGTCGGCATTGCTTATGCGGCCGAAATCGTAAATCTGGCACCGGGACATTATTGTAGGGATTATTTTATGTTTTTCGGTCGTGGCAAGTATGAATATGGCGTATTTTGGGGGCTCTTCAAGCGTTTTTAGAAATGCGTTGAAAGCCGATGTGCTCAGCATGTGGACTTCATCGATTATATAGACCTTGTACTTGCCGTTCATGGGAGGTATGCGCACCTGTTCGGTCAGCGTACGTATATCGTCAACAGAGTTGTTGCTGGCCGCGTCCAGTTCGAAAACATTGTACGAGCGCATCTCTTCGTTGAAACTGCTGCACGACTCGCAACTGCCGCAGGCCTCACCGTCAAGAGTGCGGCTGATGCAATTTACAGTCTTGGCGAATATTCGGGCACAGGTGGTCTTGCCTACACCGCGCGGACCACAAAACAGATAGGTGTTGGCAAGTTTGCCCGAATTGATGGCATTTTTGAGCGTTGTAGTCAGGGCTTTCTGTCCGACAACGCTGTCAAATGTAACAGGACGGTATTTTCTTGCTGATACTATATAATCTGACATGATTTTCTTAAAAAACCTTGGATTTTGATTCACGAAGATACTGATTTTTGTCGCTCAAGCCAAAGGCATATAAAAAAAAATAGTAATTTAGCCTGCTGGAACAGATTCTTATGGATAACGGTTTTTTACCTTCGCTGAAAGCATTCATAGGCAGACACAAATACTTAATTGTTTTTGTGCTCTTCCTTGTTATTATTCTGCTTGCCGATGACAGCAGTCTGGTTAAGCGTGCGGCGCAGAGACGTGAGATAAGGGCTCTACGGGAACAGCTTGAGAGTACGGCCGAACAGAAGAGGCAGAACGAGATTTTGCTTCAGGAACTGAACAATGACAGTCTGGTAATCGACCATATTGCACGGGAAAAGTACGGGATGCGCCGCGAAGATGAAGATGTTTTCATAGAGCGGTGATAATTACCTTGTTGCTGTAAAGGAATTTATGAAAAAAAGGCAGAACGACATAATTAAGACTCTCACCTTAACCGGGGGGCTGCTGCTGCTTTTTGGAGCGGCAATTTATATAACCGGAAAAGCTTTTGCTCCCTATGTTTTTGCAACAGGCGCCATTTTGTTCTCTTCGGCCCAGTTTGCCGACCGTTATGAGGGTTATGATTTGGTTCTGAGGCGTCTTCGCGGGCAGCAGGTTTTGGGAGCTTTCTTCATTTTGTTAACGGCATTGCTTATGTTTTCGGGGAGATTACACGAAAGGGTTTTCTTGAATGAGAGCTTGAATCCCGAAATCCGTTCGTTATTGCTTGGTCTGACCCAAAAGAACAACTGGATAGTCACTCTCACCATTGCAGCGGTTTTTTTGCTTTATTCATCATACAGAATTGAAAAGAGACAGAAACAGATTGATGAGGAAAACCGCAAATAAAGATAAACGAAATCTATTCGTTTAGCCTATCGCTTTCCCGTTTCTTTTCCTCTTTATTTTGTTTTCTCGCTTCCTTCCTCACTCACTTCCTCACTCACTTCCTCACTCACTTCCTCACTCACACACACACAAACAGTCTCTCTCTTACCCACTCTCCTTTAGAAGGTAGAAGACTCCACATATAAACCTTTTTTAACAACGTTCTGTCGGTAAATCATTACAGGATGTGAATCCGACTTAAATAATAATAAATTGGTTTCATATTGTTTCAACTCTGTTACATCTGTTGTAATTTTGCACTGTAAAACAGCAGGATACGACTTGTTTTCAGCTATAGCGGGAAATGAACATGTATCTGCAATTTATCCGGAATAGAAGAAGAGATTTAATCAGATGGGTGCATTGAACATATTGCGTATGTTTTGTGTGACGGGCACGATTGCTGCGCTTGCGGCATGTGGACGCAGCACCTATATTATTGATGGAACTGTCGATACATACGGATTCGAGGGTAAGACGCTTACGATTGTCGAATTCACTCCGCACAGTTCTGTCATACATGATTCCTGTCTGGTGAGTCACGGAAAATTCGGTATGAAAGGCAAGACCGATGATATCCGTCTGGTCTTTTTGTGCCGTGATGATCAACCTATAATGCCTCTTTATCTTGAATCCGGCAGAGTGAGGGTAATCATTCAAACGTCCGGAATTCAGTGTTCAGGAACACGTCAGAATGATCTGTTGAGCAGTTTCCTTATGCAGAAGAAGCCTCTTGACAACATGTATGACGACGTTTGGCGAAGACGAATGGAGATGCTCAGGTCCGGAAGTGTTGACAGGGATATCATGTCCCGGCTGCAGGACAGCTTGCAGAGCATAGTATCGGAATGTGAAAATCTCATCTATTCATTTATCACATCCAACTACAATGAAAAAGCATCTGTCGGAGTTTTTGCCATGCTTACCGTCAATCCCGGTACACGGATTTCAACGCTTATGAAACGTATTTTGGATGAAGCTCCCGAAGATTTTCTTGAAAACCCCGCCATTAAGGATTATATTCAGCGTGCAGGATATGTGAGGATTAGATAATCAATATCCTTCTTCAAGCGTCTTATTTATTATATCGTAAACCTCCTGAGTGGTTTTATTCATCATGGCAGTCCGCTCCTGTTCGGAAGCGTCAGGTTTTTTTTGCATATAGACAGGTTCGTGGAACGTCATGTGGACCGTATGATGGGTTACATTCCATGCATGGCGCGACATCACCTTGAAATTGCCGTCAATTGTGACGGGAAGAATGGGCAGTCCCAGCTCTTCCGATATTACGAAAGCGCCCCGTTTGAAGCGTGCAATTTTGCCGTCGAAAGTACGTGTGCCTTCGGGAAAGATTACGACCGACATGCCGTCGGTAAGTCTGGATTCGGCTTTCCTTATGCTCTCCATCGACTTTATCCTTGAACTTCGGTCTATGAATATGTGACCGGCCATGTAGCAGGCCCAACCTACAAACGGTATCTTGCCGAGCTCCTTCTTCATAATCCATTTGAACTTCACTCCCACAAAGCCGTACATAAGAAACGCATCCCAGTAGCTTTGGTGGTTGGCGGCAATTACGTATGACACCCCTTTTTTTACATGTTCGCGTCCGTGAATGCGGATAGGGATCAGAAACACCCTATAAAACATCCGGCCCCAAATCATGCCCGGCCAATATCCCCAAAAACGGTCATTGAAAATCGAACCTATTATGGTTACCAGGGCAGTTATTATAGTCATTGCCAGCATTATAGGAAATGCTATCAAAATCTGATAAAGCAGATAGAGCGCTCTTTTCATCTTTCAAAAATTACAGGTTGTCCTAAAATCGAATCATCGAAAATTCCCTCATTGTAAACTTTATGTCCGTTTACCCAGGTGGCCGATACTCTCCAGTGATACGGCCGGTTTTCAAACGGGTTCCAGCCATATTTTGTCGATGTGAACACATTCTTGTCAATATGGCAAATATCGTTTCGGGATACCATGGTCAGGTCGGCTTTATACCCCTTCCGTATGTATCCGCGGTCCTTCACGTTAAACAGAGCGGCCGGATTATGACACATCAGCCTTACCACATCCGTCAGTCCGACTATTCCCTCTTCCGTCAGTTCGAGCATCACAGGCAGGGAGTAGGGCAGTACCGGTATTCCCGATGCGGCTGTAAGCGAACCGCCCCTTTTTTCGGATAGCAGATGCGGGGCGTGGTCGGTCCCCACCACATCAATCCTGCCGTCGGTAAGCGCCTCTCGCAGCGCACTTCTGTCGGCAATGGTCTTTATTGCAGGATTGCACTTTATAAGAGTTCCCATTGCAGGGTAGTCGGAGTCGGTAAATGTGAGATGAGCCGGGCAGGCTTCAGCGGTAATGCGCTTGCCGCTTACCGGCCCGCGTTCAAACAGCGACAGCTCGCGGGCTGTGCTGATATGGAGTATGTGCAGCCTGACATCGGTCCCGGCGGCTATATCGATAGCTTTCGATGTAGATGCATAGCAGGCCTCTTCGCTCCGTATCAGCGGATGAAAGGTGACCGGCGGTTCGTTGCCGCCGCATTGCAGCCTATAACGCTCAATGTTGGCATTGATTATGGCTGTCTCTTCACAGTGTACCGCTACGGGTACTCCGGCGGCACGGAACAGTGTCTTGAGCGAATCCTCGTCGTTAAGCAGCATTCCCCCCGTGCTGGACCCCATGAAAACCTTTATGCCGCATATCCGTCGCGGGTCAACAGCCTCAATTGCATCCGGATTTCCTTTGGTGGCTCCCAGATAGAACGAGTAGTTGACAAGGCATTTGCCCGCTGCAATTTCGAACTTCTCCTGCAGCGCCTCAACCGAAACGGTCTGAGGTATGCAGTTGGGCATGTCAAAGATTGTGGTAACCCCGCCGGCCGCTGCTGCACGGCTCTCGCTCTTAATATCGGCCTTGTGAGTCAGACCCGGTTCGCGAAAATGGACATGGTCATCAATTATGCCCGGCAGGAGCCATCGGCCTTCAGCGTCTATAACCTCATCGGCCTTAACCTCAGGAACATCGTCTGTATAGATTCCGGCAATATCTTCACCGTCAATGAGCAGCGAAGCTTTACGTACCTCTCCTTCATTGACGATTGCGGCATTTTTGATGAGGGTCTTACTCATGAATCTTTTCAGGCGGTTATTTCAGATGGAATTATTTCGAATGGATTTATTCAAATATAATCATTCAGGTAAATCCTCAGGCAGTCTCTTCAATGGTTTTTTTCTGCGGATATTTCCTGAACCAACTGGAAATCTTGAGCCGTATCACACCGAAGAAGGCTTCACTGAATATTCCGCCGCTCATTTTTGATGTTCCGTGTTCACGGTTCACGAACACAATAGGCACCTCCTTGATATTGAATCCGCACTTGTATGCTGTGAATTTCATCTCAATCTGAAATGCGTAACCCTTGAAATGGATCTTGTCCAGCTCCATGGTCTCAAGGACCTCGCGGCGGTAACAGATGAATCCGGCGGTAGTGTCATGTATGGGCAGCCGGGTCACAAAATTGACATATTTTGATGCAAAATATGACATCATCACACGTCCTATAGGCCAGTTGACAACATTTACACCGCTCACATAACGGGAGCCGATGGCCAGATCGTATCCCTCATCACGGCAGGCACTTAGCAGGCGCGGCAGGTCGGCCGGAGCATGCGAGAAATCGGCGTCCATCTCAAAAATGTAGTCATAGCTGCGTTCGATACACCATTTAAAACCCGTTATATAGGCAGACTTCAGACCCATCTTTCCGGCTCTTTCTATAATATGCAGACGGTCTTTGAAGTCGTTTTCCATGAGCCGTTTAACTATTCCGCCCGTACCGTCCGGTGAACCGTCGTCAATGACCAGTATGCTGAAGTTGTCCTCCAGGGCCATCACTGCGCGGATGATGTTCTCTATGTTCTCTTTCTCATTGTAAGTGGGAATGATTACAATGCTGTCACTTGTCTTCATCAGAATACAATTTTAAACTGCAAACTTAATCAAAAACGTCGGTTATCAAAAAGATAGATAATCTTTTTATTGCTTGAAATCAAGGGTACTCCTTAAAAGTTTGTAATTTTGCAGGGTATTGAAATGTGATGCGGATTTTTTAATGACATTATCTGATATAAGTGCCAAATACGGCAGGTTGGCACAGTTCAAAGCTCTGAAGAAAGAGTTATCGGGAAAAGGCGGGAAAAGCATTTTTCTGAAGGGTCTTCATGCCTCATCGGCTCCTCTTGTCTTCTGCCGGTATGCCCTTGAAAACAGTGTGAGTTGTATGCTTGTGGTGCTCCGTGACCGTGAGGAGTCGGCCTATTTTTATCACGATATGGTCCAGACCATGGGCGATAAGAATGTCCTCTATTTCCCGTCGGCTTACCGTCGCGCCGCCAAGTACGGACAGAAGGATGATGCCAACGAAATATTGCGTACCGAGGTGCTGAGCCGTCTCACTGCGCTTAATCCCGTCTCTTCCATACCTGTGTCCGATGCTTCCGCTTTCGCATCCGATGCTTCTGCACCTGCGTCCGATGCTTCCGCGCTTGCGTCCGACTCTTCCACGCTTGTCATAGTGACGTCGCCCGATGCTTTAGCCGAGATGGTAATCTCTAAAAGCAGTCTGGAGGACTGTTCCATACGGATGACGACAGGCGATTCCATAGATCGCGATGAACTTCAGAAGAGACTCCATTTGCAGGGTTTCGAGTATGTGGACTATGTCTATAAACCCGGTCAGTTTGCGCTCAGGGGCAGCCTTTTGGATGTCTTTTCATACTCGTCGGAGAATCCTTTCAGAATAGATTTCTTTGGCGACGATATAGACAGCATCAGGAGCTTCTCGGTTGAGACGCAGCTCTCTGTCGGGAAACGTGATACGGTTGTAATAATACCCAATATGGCCGACATATCGGGCGCTTATGTGTCGCTTATGGATTTTCTGCCGGCTGATACAGTGCTTGCCGTTAAGGATTTGCTCTTCACTGCCGACCGCATAACATCGGTGGGACGGGAGATTGCCGACGGCGAGAGTCTGGCGGCGCGTATGCGTAATCTGGATGCATCGAAAGACAGCATTAAGGGCGGGGAACAAAATCGTTCCAAAGGCCGGACCCGGGAATCCGAAAATGGCACTCAGGATCTCAAAGACGGTAATATGGATTTTAAAATTCAGAACCGGACAGATGAGTTTCCTGAACTTCTGACAGCCGAGGAGTTTTTAAAGAAAACTACCTGTTTTAGTGTGGTGGAGTTCGGCAGCAAACCAACCGGAGTTCCGGGCGCTGCCATATCATTTGACACCGTTCCGCAGCCGCTTTTCCATAAGAATTTCGATCTTGTATCAAAGAGCCTTACCGAATATCTTGACCGGGGTTACAAGATTTACATACTTACCGACAATCCCAAACAGGGCGATCGTCTGAGAGATATTTTCAAAGAGCGGAAAGAAAACATAGAGTTTGAGACCGTATCCAAAACTCTGCACGAGGGCTATGCCGACGGACTGCTCAAATGTTGTCTCTTCACAGACCATCAGATATTCGACCGTTTCCACAAATATAACCTTAGGAGTGAGCGTATCCGTAACGGCAGGATGGCACTCACCCTGAAGGAACTGCAGGAGTTCCGCATCGGAGATTATGTGGTGCATATGGATCACGGTATCGGACGGTTCGGCGGGCTGGTCCGTGTCCCGGAGGCAAACGGTTATCAGGAGAAGATCAAGATATTTTACAAGAACGACGATATGGTACTCGTCTCTATCCATTCCCTGCATAAGGTCTCCAAATATAAGGGGAAGGAGGGTGAGGAGCCGGCTATAAATAAGTTGGGCACAGGCGCCTGGGAGAGACTCAAGGAGCGCACAAAGGGTAAGATCAAGGATATTGCGCGCGACCTGATCAAACTCTATGCCAAGCGTCTTGAGGAGAAAGGTTTCGCATACAGCCCCGACACCTACATACAGAATGAGCTGGAGGCCAGCTTTATGTATGAAGATACCCCCGACCAGCTCAAAGCCACTCTCGATGTCAAGGCCGATATGGAGAGCAGCCGTCCTATGGACCGTTTGATATGCGGCGATGTCGGATTCGGCAAGACCGAAGTTGCCATACGCGCCGCCCTAAAAGCCGTGGCCGACAACAAACAGGTGGCGGTGCTGGTACCCACCACCATACTCGCTTTCCAGCACTATCAGACATTCTCCGAGCGCCTGAAAGATTTCCCCTGCCGCGTGGAGTATCTGTCCCGTGCACGCAAAGCCTCGCAGGTATCGGCCATAATAGAAGATCTGAAGAACGGCAGGATAGATATAATTATAGGTACCCACAAGCTTATAGGCAAGCAGGTCAAATTCAAAGACCTGGGACTGCTCATAGTTGATGAGGAACAGAAGTTCGGCGTATCGGTAAAGGAAAAACTCAAACATCTGCGCACCAATATCGATGTGCTCACAATGACCGCAACACCCATTCCGCGCACCCTGCAGTTCTCGCTTATGGGCGCCCGTGACCTGTCGGTCATTCATACCCCTCCGCCAAACCGTTACCCTATACATACCGAACTGCATCTGTTCAGTGCCGATATCATACGCGAGGCCGTCAACTTTGAGATGAGCCGTAACGGACAGTTGTTCATAGTGAGCAACCGAATATCATCGCTTCCCGATTTGGCTGCTCTGGTAGAACGTGAGGTTCCCGATGCCCGTGTGGCCATAGTACACGGCCAAATGAAACCCGATGAAACGGAGAGAGTCCTTACCGGATTCATAGATTACGACTACGATGTGCTTGTGGCCACATCAATCATTGAGAATGGCATAGACATACCTAACGCCAACACCATCATAGTGAATCAGGCGCAAAACTTCGGACTGAGCGACCTGCATCAGATGCGCGGACGGGTGGGGCGAAGCAACCGCAAAGCCTTCTGCTACCTGCTGGCACCGCCTTTGACTGCCCTCTCTGACGAGTCACGCCGCCGTTTGCAGGCCATCGAGAGTTTCACCGAACTGGGCAGCGGCATACAACTGGCCCTGCAGGACCTTGACATACGCGGCGCCGGCAACTTGCTTGGAGCCGAACAGAGCGGATTTATAGCCGATTTGGGTTATGAGACTTATCAGAAGATACTTAGGGAAGCCGTACATGAACTAAAGCATGACGAATTTCAGGAACTGTTAAAGGAGCAGGAGAGGGCAGAGGGAGATACCGATGCCTCGGTATATGTTGCCGAATGTACTGTGGAGACCGATCTGGAGATATTCTTTCCGGAAGACTTTGTGCCTGACGGAAATGAGCGGATCCTGCTCTACCGCGAACTGGACAGCATGGAGCGGGAAACAGACATACAGCGTTTCAGAGAACGCTTGCAGGACCGTTTCGGCCGAATCCCCCAACAAGCTATGGAGCTTATCCGGCTGGTAACCCTGCGCCGTATCGGACGCAGCCTCGGCCTGGAAAAGATATTCCTCAAAGCAGGCCGTATGAGCATGTTCTTCGTATCGAATTTGGACAGCAGCTATTACAGCAGCGATATCTTCGGTTCAATTTTGGCATATGCGGCACAGAACCCCATGTCCTGTCGCCTGCGCGAGGATAACGATAAACGCAGCCTTCAGGTGAACAACGTACCCGATGTGGAGAATGCCATTGCCGTTCTGAATGCCATGCTCAACAGCGGCACTATCCCAACAAGTGTCTGATTTTTGTTTCTTAATGACAGTATAGTATGTAGTTATTTACCAATAAATGACTGTTAGTACAACTTGTGTCATGACCGGCATAAAATTCCGTTTTGATTTGGATGAAGCTAATCTATTAAAAGATTAATTAAAGTACACAAATTTAGAGTATTAGACTTGTTTTTAACAGGTAAATAACTATATTTGTAAGTAAATGTAATTATTCAAATTTCAACTTCAATTTTATGAAAAAGTT
>MTBK01010084.1_pt1 | contig 10946 bp, 15 predicted proteins | sample 1535981 | NCBI WGS metagenome assembly MTBK01 (sample SAMN06109225, study PRJNA356200) | anaerobic digester metagenome | isolation source: biogas reactors fed with pig manure or primary and secondary sludge | place: Spain | collected 2016-06-30 | reverse complement strand
AATCGAGACGCTGATCGATGTGGTGGTGGATACCCACGACCCACGGGCGCGGGAGTGGTTCCGAGAGGCAGCACGCGGAATGGACGTGCAGTTCGGCAAGCCCGACGACGCCGGCGGAACCCGATCGGTGTGGGGTCGGCTGCTGGTCACTCATGCCGAACTCATCGAGCGGCGGCTCACCGCCATGGCTCGCGCGGTATGCGAGGCCGACCCGCGCACCGTCGGACAGCGCCGCGCCGAAGCGATGGGCGCGGTGTTCGCAGGCGCCGACCGGATCGCCTGCCAATGCGGTCAACCCGACTGCCGCATCCCCGCCGTCGCAGCGCTGAAGGACTCGGTGGTCATCCATGTCGTGGCCGACAAGGCCGCGGTCGAACAAGCCACGGCAGAACAAGGCACGGCCGAACAAGGCACGGCCGAACAAGCCACGGCCGAACAAGCCACGGCAGAACAAGCCGCGGCCGAACAAGCCACGGCCGAACAAGGCACGGCCGAACGGTCTGCCGACCCCGACGCCGCCGACCGGGCCACTCCGGACCGCGCCGAGACGAAGCCGGGGCAGCAAGCCCGTGTCCGGCGCGCGTTGATGACCAATGGCGGGGTGATCCCGAACCCGCTGCTGGGGCAGCTGATCCGGGAGGGCGCGCGAATCGTGCCGCTGAGCCCGCCATGCGGGAAGGCCGAGCCTCGTTACCGGCCGTCGGCGATGCTGCAACGATTCGTCCGCTGTCGTGATCTCACCTGTCGTTTCCCCGGATGCGATGTTCCGGCCGAAGCCTGTGACATCGACCACGCCATCGCCTATCCGCTCGGCCCCACCCATCCGTCGAACCTGCGTTGCCTATGCCGAAAACACTACCGCCTGTCGGGAGTACTGTCTAGATATGAATTCCGCCGCTGTGTACCTCAGGCAGTCCCTCGACCGCACCGGCGAAGCCGTTGCCGTTGCCCGCCAGCGTGAGGACTGTCTAGCGCTATGCACCGACAAGGGCTGGCAGCCGGTGGAGTTCGTCGACAACGACACCAGTGCCAGCTCGGGCAAGAAACGGCCGGCCTACCAGAAGATGCTCGCCGCGATCCAGTCCGGTGACGTGTCGGCGGTGGTGGCCTGGGATCTGGACCGGCTGCACCGCCGCCCGGTGGAGCTGGAAGCGTTCATCGACCTGGCTGACCGGCACCGCATCGCCCTGGCGACGGTGTCGGGGGACGTTGATCTGTCGACACCTCAGGGCCGTCTGGTGGCCCGCCTGAAGGGCTCGGTCGCCAAGCACGAAATGGAGCACAAGTCGGCTCGGCAGACCCGGGCCATGCGCCAGCTCGCCGAGTCCGGCCGGCCGAAGTGGAAACGAGCGTTCGGCTACCTGGAGACGCCCGACGGTCCGGTGCCCGATCCGGCGACCGCCGAGCTGGTGGCCGAAGCGCACCGGCTGATCCTGGCCGGTGGCACCCTCACCTCGGTGTGCAGGCTGTTCAACGATGCCGGTGCGTACGGAGCGAAGGGCAAGCGGTGGACGCCCTCGACGGTGAGCCTGTTCCTGCGGTCCCCGCGCAACGCCGCACTGAGGACGTACCGCAGCCGCACCGACATCGTCGGCACCGGCACCTGGCCGCCGCTGGTCGATGAACAGACCTGGCGTGCCGTACAGGCCGTGCTGGACGACCCCAGCCGGAAGCGTCCTGGCCGCAAGAGCGTGCGCAGGTATCTGCTGACCTCGGTGATGGCGTGCGGGCGGGACGGCTGTGACGGTCGACTCACCGGGGTGTGGGCCGTCGACACCACCGGCGGCATCCCGGGCCGCCCGAAGGCCGGGCAGATCAAGGGACCGCGCGAGCGCGCCTACCGGCTGACCTACAGTTGCCGCACCTGTCGGCGCACCTCGGTGCGCGCCCAGCACGTTGAGCCCATCCTCATGGGATTGGTGGCCGGTCGGCTCGCCAAACCCGACGCGGTGGATCTGCTGAAGTCGCCGACCGCCGACCTGGCCGACGCCGAGCAGCTCCGGGCCGAGCGACTGACCCTGATGGGCCGGCTGGACACCGCCGCCGACGACTACGCAGACGGCGTCCTCGACGGCCGCGGCTACGCCCGCATCCGTGAGCGCATCCAGACTCAACTAGCCGAACTGGACCGGGCCGAGGCCGACGCCGAACGGCTGCGCGTGTTCGACGGAATCCCCTTGGGCACACCCGAAGTCGCCGCCGTGGTCGAGCAGCTCGCCACCGAGCAGCCCGACCGCTACCGGGCCATCCTCGACCTACTGATGACTGTCACCATCGCCACAACGGGTAAGCGCGGCAACGTGTTCGACCCCGAGCGGGTAAAGGTGGAGTGGCGGTGAGCGCGTATCAAAAGCTCGACATCGTGTGCAACGACGACCGGCATCGTGACCGGGTGGTCAAGATCGAGGTCGCCCACCGGGTGGGCGCCGGCGGGCTCTGGTTCGCCAGGAAGGCTGTCCACCGCCCGGGCCTCGGCCCCGAGCCGGTGGCGCTGCCCGCCGTGCAGGCTCACCGCCACCACTCGGAGTCGGGTGTCGGAAAGAGCGCACTGTGGGAGCGGATCGGCAGCCCGAGTAGCCAGGGCCGCCGCCGGTACCGCTGCAAGCTGTGCGGCACAACGGTCGAGGCCACTGAGCCGGTTCTGGCCGAGTTGCTCGATTCGGTTGCCGCCCTCGGCATGTCGCAGGCACCGCTCAGCTTGCTCGCGCTGTTAGTATCTAAGCGGACTTAGTTCCGGCGACCGTTGGCGGCATACCAACGGACCAAGCCTCTCAGCGGAGGGTGTTTATCACCCTGCCTGGGAGGCAATTTCATGTCGTGGCAGCAAGAGCGCGCCCGAATCGCCGGGCTGACGCGATCCCGCCAATCCGACGACCCCGACCTGATCGAAGCCCGCCGGCGGCTACGCACCGAACGGTGCGCCGCCTACATCGAGAAGGTTCTAGCCGAGGCCCCGCCGCTGACCGACGAGCAGCGCACGAAGCTGGCCGAACTACTGGCCCCTGCCCGCCGCCGTAACGGCGGTGCCTGATGCCGAAACGAAGCAGCCCGGCCGTCACCGACCGGGCCACCTCGAAAGGACACACCACCGGCGGACACCACGCCGCCGATAGCCACGATTCTAGTCTGTGCCGCCGTCAGGACGGTTACGCAGCGCCGACCGCCGAGGATCGCCGCGAGGCTGAACTGGTCGCCGAGCTGCAAGCGCTGGGCTACGGCATCACTGTGCCGTGCCTGGTGTGCCGGCATCCGCTGTCCTCGGCGAAAAGCGTTGCACGGCATATCGGCCCGAAGTGTGCGGCGAAGGCCACCCGCGAGGCGGTGGCTGATGTCTAGCCACCCTGAGTCCAGCTCGGTGGCCTGGTGGCCGGTCCATGTCTACGCCACCCGACTGGCCGGCAAGCTCGGCGTCGACCTCAGCGACCGCCTGCCCTTTCCCGGCACGCTGTCATGGCTGAACCTGGCCGATGACGACCCGGTAAGGAAGGCCGCCATGCTGCAAGTCGCGTCGCAGCGAGTCCTGCACATCGAGAACAGGCAGGAATGCCTGGCCGATGCTTCGAAAGCTATTGCAACGGCAGCGGATTGGCCTGCAGTGGCTCGCGAAGTTCGGCAGTTGGCCGAGTTCCGGGAAGCGAATCCATGGGCCGTTCGGAAGGCGGTGCACTAATGAAGCCCGCCGATGTTGAGCGCGGCGCCGAACTGGCCCGCAATGGCACCTACCTGCCTGGGGCGAATCAGGAGTTCGCGGCCGATCTGCCGCAGCCAGGTGAAGAGGTCCTTCTTCCCGATGTAGGGGATGAGCGTCCGGTGTATCCATCGCCGTCAGCACCGCTGGACGTGGCCCGCAAGCTGTTCGCCGCCTACCGCGATCCTGCCGGGCTGCGGACGTTGGTGTCCTGGCGTGGGACCTGGATGCGGTGGACCGGGCAGCACTGGGCCGAGCTGGATACCGCAAAGCTGCGGGCCGAGGTCTACGACGTGCTCGGCGGTGTCGACTACATGCGGCCCATCCGTGAAAAGGGTGTCGTTGTCGACTACGAGCGCACCGCGTGGGATCCGAACAAGCGCAAGGTTTCCGACGTGCTGGAGGCCATGTCGGCGGTCGGGCATCTCGGTGTGGCCGTCGACCCGCCGTCATGGATCGAAGGCAACGGTATCGGTGTCGATGCCGCGCAAACGGTGTCCTGCACCAACGGGATCTTGAATCTATTAACGCGCACGGTCAGCGAGCACACACCGGCCCTGTTCAACGTGGTGTCGGTGCCGTTTGCCTATGACGCCCAGTCCGGCCCGCCGGTGGCGTGGCTGGAGTTCCTGAACTCCGTCTGGCCCGACGATCCCGATCAGGTGGCCCTGTTGCAGGAGTACGTCGGCTACATCATCTCCGGGCGCACGGACATGCAGAAGATGCTGCTGCTGGTCGGCCCGAGCCGATCCGGCAAGGGCACGATCGCCCGGATGGTCACCTCCCTGGTGGGCCGCGGGCATGTCGCCGGGCCCACCCTGGCCAGCCTGGGTACCAACTTCGGCCTGGCGCCGCTGCTGGGCAAGCCGTTGGCGATCATCTCCGACGCTCGTCTGGGGTCGACACCGGCGCACACGATAGTGGAACGGCTGTTGTCGATCACCGGGGAGGACATGCTCACCGTCGACCGCAAGTTCCGTGAACCGTGGTCGGGCAAGCTGCCCACGCGGTTCGTGGTGCTGTCCAACGAGTTGCCGCGGTTCAGGGACTCATCCGGTGCCATCGCCAACCGCCTGCTGATCGCCCAGATGACGACCTCGTTCCTGGGCCGTGAAGATCGGGATCTTGATCGTCGTCTTCACGCCGAACTCCCGGCGATCCTGCGGTGGGCGCTCGACGGCCTGGACCGGCTCACCGGAAACGGCCGGTTCACGGTGCCCGGATCCTCCGAGGATGCCGCCGCGCTGATGATGGATCTGGCATCCCCGATGTCGGCGTTCGTGCGGGAGTGCTGCGTGCGCGACCCGGCCGGCATGGTGGAGCGCGACCGGCTCTACACCGCCTGGCGGGTGTGGTGCGAGGACAACGGGCACATGCCCGGAGCAAAGTCCTCATTCGGTCGGGATCTGCGTGCGGTGGCCCCGGATCTGCGCGATACCCAACCGCGCACCGGCGGTGTCAGGGTCCGTTACTACGAGCGGATCCGGTTGTGCAGTACAACCGACAATGCCGAATATCCTGTTCCACCTGTGCCACCGGACGAAACCGCTGGTCACGACCCCGCGGGTGGCACAGGACATCCTGTGCCAGAACCTGTGCCAGAACAGCCCATGTTCACCACCGCCGAACCTGGCACAGGTGACCCTGTTCCACCGGCCGAGGTAAATCCGCAGGTCAAAGCGGGTGGCACAGGTGGCACAGGGCAAACCCCATTTAAGGCACTACCAGGATCTGGCACCACCGACGTGGCCTGCTCGGTGTGCGCCGCACCGATACCCGAATCGCTGACATCGGCACGCAAACGAGGAACCTGCTCGCGCTGCACATCCACCGCCACAGCAAACGTATGCGTTCACTGCGGGCGTCGAGTCACCGCAGCCAGCCAGACCGACACCGAGGGCCGACCGGCTCACCTGTCGTGCATCACCGAGGCGGTGACTCTGTGAGCGCCGCCCGCCGCCTCAGAATCGCCCCCACCGCCGCCGAGGTCCTGGCCGACGAGATCAGCGCCATCTGCGAGCAGATCGACCGCCGCCTGGGCAACCCGCCCGGAACCGCCGAGGCAGGTCTGTACTTCTGGCTGTGGCCTCCGGGTGATCTGGAGGCCGACGGGCGGCGCAAGGATGGGCGATGGAGGCGCGGCAGCGTCGTTAATCCCGATATCGGGATTAACGCAGCCACAAGCGAACTCATCGCCCAGATCGAACCGGCCTTCGAAGCCGTCGACCATCCCCGCAACGACGAGAACAACCAGTACTACCGCGTCGTCGTCGACTGGTTCGGCTACGTCGAACCGTTCAGCCCCGCCGCCGACTCGTGGCTGTCGATGCCGGTGCGCCTCGTGCACAGCGACGTTGCCGGCTGGCATCTGGAAGTAGGAAACCTCGACTTCAGCCGCGCCGATATCCGGTTGCTGCGCGCCGCGATCGCGGCCTACGACGCGGCCACCCGGCCAGCGGAGTCTCAGCAGTGACCATCGTCGGCCTGCTGCTGGCGGTCGGTGCCCCGGCCCTGCCCGGTGCGCGCTGCCGGGGCCGCGCCCACCTGTTTGACGAACCCGATCCCGGTGAGCCGGCCGAACTGGTCGAGCAGCGTCACGCCCAGGCCCTCGGGCTGTGCCGGCACTGCCCGGCGTTGACCGCCTGCGCGGCCTGGTTCGACTCCCTACCCGCCCGCCAGCGCCCCGCCGGTGTGGTGGCCGGGCGCACCTACCACCGCAACCTCCGAGACCTCCGAGTGAAAGTTGAGCAGCCGTGACCGACGACCAACCTGACGAATACGCCCGCCGGGCGCGGTATCTGAACTGGGCCAGGCAGGCGTTCATCGCCGTCGGGTTCCATCCTGAATCGGTGCCCATCACCTGCCGGATGCTGCGCGACGCCGAGCAGCGCGACCCCGTCGCCGCCGACATCTCCACGGCCATGTTCGTGTGGGTGTCGCGCTGGTGGAATCCCTACCGCACCGCCACGGAATCCGCCGAGCGACTGGAGGTCCTCGACGAGATCGCCCGGGAGCAACGGCTGGCGCAACAGTTGGCGGCGCTGTGATGACGCCATTTTGGTACGCTGGTACCAGCTCGGTATCCGCGAGTACGCCAGAGCCGCAGGGGCGGCCAACCTGGACACTCCCCGGTCACCATGCAGACGCGATTATCCGCACGTTCTGGCATAGGTGAATCCCGATGAGCCACACACTCTTTCGCAGTAGCGCAATCGGCGCTGTCGACGGTCGCACGATATTCGGCGTCGCTGTGCCCTATGAGCAGGTCACCGAGATCACCGAGCGCGACGAACGTGGCCAGACGGTGTCGTTCCGCGAGAAGTTCGTCCTCGGCAGCTTCGATCGGTCCATCCGCGAGCGCGGCCACAAGGTCCGTTTGCTGATCGGCCACGAATCCCGCAAACTGCCGGTCGGCCACGCCACCGAACTGCGCGAGGAGGCTGACGGCCTGCACGCCGAGTTTCGGGTGGCCGACACCACCGAGGGCAACGACCTGCTGACCCTGGTTCACGACGGCGTGATTGATTCGTTCTCCATCGGGTTCACCCCGATACGGGAGCGTTGGGACGGCGACGTTCGCGTCCACGTCGAAGCGGGCCTTCGCGAGGTATCGGCAGTCAACTGGCCCGCCTATGCCGGTGCCGAGATCGCCGGCGTGCGCTCGCAGCAATCCCCCCTGTTCATCCCCCGGTCGGTCGCCCAGGCGCGGCTGGCCACTCTCGATTGGTGAATCCATGACTGACATTGCCATTGCCCAGATGACCCTGCCCCAGGTGCGTGCCGCCGCCTCGGAGCTGCTCGACAACACCGACGGCGACCTGGCCGGCGCCGACGCCGAACGGTTCGCCGCGCTCACCCGCCGCGCCGACCAGCTGCGCCGCGACGACGAGGCCGCCCGCGACATCCTCGACGGTGTCCGCTCCGGGCGTTACCTGACTGAGGGCGAGGGGTCCGGCGTGAGCGGTGACCGCTACCGCGACCAGGAGGACCGTTCCCCGGCGACCCGGCAGCGCGACGCCGCACTGCGCACCCTGGAGCGCCACGTCAGCGCGGGCACCCTGCCCGCCGACTCGGCCGAGCTGGTCGAAGGGCTGGTCGAGCACGGTTCGGCACGGTCGCGTTCCTGGGCTGCCCGCTGGGCCGCCGTGGCCGGCTCCGAGCACTACCGCAACGCCTTCGCCAAGCGGGTCGCCAACCCCGAGGACGGGCATCTGAGCTGGACGGCCCCGGAGTCCGAGGCGTGGCGGGCAGCGACGGCCATCAACTCCGAGCGCGCCATGAGCCTGACCGACACCGCCGGCGGGTATCTCGCCCCACTGGAGGTCGACTACTCGATCCGGCTGACCAACGGCGGCACCAACGTGCCGCTGCTCGACATCGCCCGGGTGATCCCCACGACCTCCGACGTGTGGTCGGGGATCAACACCGCGGGTGTGTCCGCGGAGTGGCTGGCCGAGGCCGCCGAGGCCGCCGAGGCCACGCCCGTCCTGGCCTCCCCGACCATCCCGGCCCACAAGATGTCGGCGTTCGCGCCCTACAGCGTGGAGCTGGAAGGCGACGCGGTGAACCTGCTACAGCAGTTGGGCACGGTGTTGTTCGACGCCGCCGAAACCCTGCTCGCCACTGCCCTGACTACCGGGTCGGGCGACGGCCAGCCCACCGGCATCGTCACCGCCCTGGCCGCATCGGCGGGCGGCAGCTCCATCGTCACTAGCGACGGCTCCGAGGCCCTGGCCGCCAGCGACTTCTACAAGTTGCAGAACGCCCTCGGCCCGCGCTACCAGCCCAACGCACGGTTCATGGCGTCGCTGGCGATCCTCAACGCTGCGCGGCAGTTCGAGACCGGCGCGGGTGCCTTGAAGTTCCCCGGACTGCACAACACCCCGCCGAGCCTGCTCGGCCGTCCGGTGCACGAGAACAGCGTCATGGATGCCGTGGTGAACCCGGCGGCCACTGAGGCGAACTACGCGGTCATCTACGGCGACTTCTCGGCCTTCACGGTCACCCTGCGCGTCGGTGCCCAGATCGAACTGGTGCCCCACATCGTCGGGGCCAACCGCCGGCCCACCGGCCAGCGCGGAGCGTGGCTGTGGGGCCGCTACGGGTCGGACTGCATCAACGATGCGGCGCTGAAGATCCTGAACGTGGCGACGACCGCCTAAGGCTTCGCCTGCGCCTGCCATAACCGGAGGTGGCGCGGGCGAATCGGGCCCGGCCGGGTTGCTTTCCATCGCTCAGGGCAACCCGGCCGGTCCACCCGGGGGCGGGGTCGCCATCGTGAACGCCAGGACCCCAGGGAACCCCCGGTCAGGCTTGCGCGCATCGTCTCAACACGAATCGAAAAACCACCAGGGAGGACCCCATGCCACCCAGGAAACCAGTCGACCAGAAGCGCCTGACCGGCCGCTCACCCGGCCGCGACGCGGGTGGGCGACGCCTGCCCGAGAAGGTGGTCGGACTGGCCGCCGCCGCCGGTGCGCCCGACCCGCCGGAGTCGCTGAAGCCCGCCGGCCGAGCGGAATGGGAGCGACTGTGGACCGCGGGCCGGGCCTGGCTATCGCCGGAGTTCGACCTGCTGATCATGCGCCGGCTGTGCGAGAGCCACGACGCCCGCGCCGAGATGCTCGCCCAGGTGGAGCGCGACGGGTTCACCGTCGAGGGATACAAGGGCCAACCGCGACCGCACCCGCTGCTGTCCCACATCCGCGGTATCGAAGCCGAGATGCGGCGAATGGAGATCGAGTGCGGCTTCACCCCGGCCGCTCGGTCGAAGCTGGGGTACGCCGAGGTGAAGCGGGTCAGCAAGATCGACGAGCTGATGGCCCGGCGGCGCAAGGGCTGAGCGCCCGGAAACAAGGAAACGCCCCCGGCCAGGGGGGTAGGCCGAGGGCGTTCTGGTGGAACGGTAGCGCTACTACATGAACGGCGGGTACTCCCGTGACAGCCGTGCCAGCTCCGCCGCCGCCTCTGCCATCGCCGCCGCCACGTCGCCCGCCTGGGCCGCACTTTACTACCGGTGGTAAAGTCCTCCCTTCGCTCCGCCCGCCCCCGCCCGCCTGGGCCGCACACTTCCCGACCTGCACAAACGCAAACGGCCCGCCCCGAATCGAATCGGAGCGGGCCGTCCTGCGCTAGCGGTTACTGCGCGAGGAGTCGAATCTTCGCCGGGAGTGTGTCGAGCGTGGCATCGCCGTCGGTGCTGAACACCCGTTCGGCGAGCGGCTGCTCGTCATGGTCGGCCGCGGTGTAGCTGACGAAGCTGTAGCCGTCGTCCTCCGGGCTGATGACCATGACACCGCCGTCAGCAAACGCGACAGCGACCAGGTTGAGGAACCCGGTGTCGTCGGCGATCAGGTTCACATCGGCGACACCGCGGGTGCCGAGCTGGTCGGTGGCGATCCGGTAGACGTCGTCTGTGGTGGTCATCGCGTCACCGTAGCCTCGACCGCCGACAGCCGTGCCAGCTCCGCAGCCGCCTCAGTCATCGCCGCCACCACGTCACCCGCCTGGGCCGGCGTGAGCTGCGTGTTGGCCTCAATGTCGCACCAGTAAGTCACCGTGCCGTCCTCAAACTGCCATCCGCCGATGTTGATCGACACGCCGTCGAACCGCCAGGCGCGGCCCTCGACTTCACGCCGCCAGTCGGCCGCCCCCGTCAACTCTGGCGATTCCCAATGCCAGCAGTACACCGCCCCTGCGGGTTCGGGGATATGGGCGAACTGGCGATCCCGTTCGTTGCCCTCGATGTGGTCCCGGGCGTCGCCGAGCAGGTCGGCGTCGATGTCGGCGTCGTCCCTGCGGTGCCGGGATCCGCGGCGAAGCAACTCCTCGCGGCGGGCGAGGTGTTGTACCTGCCCGGGGGTCAGCTGGTCGGCGAGGTCACGCCATGTTGCCGCGCTCATCGCAGCACCGCCAGGGCGCCAGCGCCGACGAGTTGCTGAATCATGTGAGCCGACACCCGCAACAGGCTCGCGGTGTCCCAGTTCTCGTCGGCCGTTGCGCGGTCGCCGGCGTTGATGGCCTGCATCGCCTTGGCGTCGTAGGCGTCGGCCGCGGCCAGACTGTCGGCTATGTGCCGCTCAAGCGTGTTGGGTGCGGTGGTTGTGGCGGTGTTCATCGGTGTGTCCTCTTATCTAGAGAGTGGATCAGACAAGAGGTGACACCACCTGCTGCGCACTTTCTGGATCGGCGAAGACGGTTGGCATGACGCACAGCAGCCCGACGGAACGATTGCCTGGACGGCACCGACCGGACACAC